>JAEIGA010014179.1_pt1 | contig 12126 bp, 10 predicted proteins | sample 9270691 | NCBI WGS metagenome assembly JAEIGA01 (sample SAMN17057246, study PRJNA624740) | gut metagenome | biome: biome; isolation source: fecal sample | host: Bos grunniens | place: China: Xizang | collected 2019
CGACAGGCCAAGGATGCAAACCACGTACATGGTTATAAATGTCCTCGCCTGTTTTCGACCAATCAATCAGTTCCTGTTCCCTCTTAATATTTGAGGCAAAGGTCGCTTCTTCCTCGTTTTGCTTGATTGGTGTGATTTCACCCCTCAAAAGGGCAGGAATTGTTTGTGAAGTAAGCTCTGCCCCAGCTGCGCTGAGTTTGTCATGCAGGCTGCCAGTATGGTCTGTTTCTTCAATCGGCACCTCTACTTTCGCTAGCATATCCCCTGCATCAAGTTTTTCGACCATATACATGATGGTTACACCAGTCTTTTCTTTCCCTTGCATGATTGCATAGTGAATTGGCGCTCCGCCGCGCAGTTCTGGCAGTAAGGAAGCGTGGACATTAATGCAGCCGTATTTAGGCGCCTCAAGCAGCCTTTTAGGCAGGATTTGTCCAAACGCTGCTGTCACAATTAAGTCTGGCTCCAGAGCCAACACCTTATCAACTTCTTCATCGAGCCGGATTTTCTCCGGCTGCAGAACTTGGATGCCATGCTTTTCTGCCGTCACTTTGACTGGCGGCGGCGTCAGCACCCGCTTGCGGCCTACAGGCCGGTCTGGCTGTGTGACAACTCCGACAATGGAATATCCATCTTCAATTAACCGCTCCAAGACTCCGACGGAAAAGTCTGGCGTTCCCATAAACACGATTCTTGTCATTCTGCTTCATACCCTTCTAACTCTTCTTCACTCACATAGCGGCTGACCTTGGATGTAAACAGGACACCCTCTAAATGGTCCATTTCATGGAGGATGGCCCTTGCCATATAATCCTCAGCCTCAATTACGCACCATCTGCCGAAGCGGTCCTGTGCCTGAACCTTCACGAAGGTTGGTCTCTCGACTTCCCCGTATATTCCCGGGAAGCTCAAGCACCCTTCAATATCCGTATCCTTGCCATTGCTTTCAATCAATTCCGGATTAATAAGCTCAATGGTTCCGGATTCATCATCAACATCAACGATGGCAACTTGAATATTTTTGCCGATTTGAGGGGCGGCAAGTCCTACACCGTCCGCCTCAATCATTGTGTCGTACATATCATCAAGCAGCTTTGCTAGCTTTTTATCAAATACTTCTACCTTTTTACATTTTGACTCCAGCCTCTTGTCTGGATGTTTTACGATCGGTAATACAGCCAATTTCTTTCTTCCTTCTTTCTACATCATAATAAATGGATTTACATCAATCGACAATTGCAGGCCGGATTGTGCAGCATTTCGTCCATAGGTTTCGTTTAATTTCTTTAATATTTCCGTTAAATTCGGTTCCCGCTTGTATTTTATCAGACATTGGTATCTATATCTATTATTGATTCTGGACATTGGCGAAGCAGAGGGGCCAAATACGACCGTGCTTGGACTAACCTGCCTCTTAATATAGGACGTAATCTTATCAGCAGTCTCCATTACCTTCAAAACATCCTCATGGGAAACCGTTAAAAGCGCTATATAATAGTAAGGAGGATAATCATTCTGCTTCCTGAGGAACATTTCCCTCATGAAAAAACCTTCAAAGTCCTGTTCAGAAGCAAGCTGTATGCTGTAATGTTCCGGAGTGTATGTCTGAATGACTACCTCTCCTGGAAGCTCATGCCTGCCCGCGCGCCCGCTGACCTGGGTAAGCAGCTGGAACGTTCGCTCAGATGCTCTGAAGTCCGGGAGATGGAGCATCGTATCGGCGGATAATACACCAACAAGTGTCACCTTAGGAAAATCAAGACCTTTTGCAATCATTTGCGTGCCGAGCAGAATATCTGCCTGTCCATCCTCAAACCTTTTCAATAGCGTTTCATGAGCGCCCTTGCGGCTCGTTGTATCCACATCCATCCGGATGACTCGCGCATGCGGCAAGAGCTTGCCAAGCTCCTCCTCCACCTTCTGTGTTCCGGTCCCAAAATAACGGATATGATCACTGCCGCAATCCGGGCATACATTCGGAACCCCTTCCTCAAGCCCGCAATAATGGCACTTCATGAGTGATTGGACACGATGGAACGTCATCGAAACGTCGCAGTTTGGGCATGTGACTACCAATCCGCAATTACGGCACATCACAAATGATGAATGTCCGCGCCGGTTGAGCATCAACACGGATTGTTCTCCTTTTTCAACACGTTCTTTTAGCTTTTCAAAAAGAAGCTCAGAAAACATGGAGCGATTACCACCTCTCATCTCTTCCCTCATATCCACAATGGATACGTCAGGAAGCGCACGCTGGTTCACGCGGCTTTTAAGCGTCAACAGTGTATAGACATCCTTTTTCGCACGGGCAAAGGTTTCAAGGGATGGCGTTGCGCTTCCTAAGATGACTGGGCAATGGTGATAGCTTGCCCGCTTTAGGGCGACATCACGGGAATGGTAGCGCGGTGTCTCTTCTTGCTTATAGCTGCCTTCATGCTCCTCATCAATGATGATAAGCCCAATATTCTTAAATGGAGCAAATACCGCTGACCTTGCTCCGACTACCACCTTAACTTCACCGCGCTGGATCTTTCTCCATTCATCATATTTTTCACCAGTGGATAGTCCGCTATGTAACACGGCAACCAAATCGCCGAAACGGCGTTTAAATCGAGTAACCATCATTGGTGTCAAAGAAATTTCCGGCACGAGTACGATGGCTTCCTTCCCCTCATCCACAATCCGCTTTATGGATTGAAGGTAGATTTCCGTTTTGCCGCTTCCTGTCACGCCGTACAGCAGGAATGTCTCCGTACGTTTCTCTTCAATGGCCCGCTCAATCGGTCCCATTGCCCCTTTTTGTTCTGCTGTCAAAGGCAAAATAGCATCCGCCTGGAATTCACGCTGTTCATAATGGTCTCGGTAGGATTCCCGCTCTTCCATCTGGAGAATGCCTTTATTCACCAGCGGCTTGATAACCGAATAACCAGATAATCCTGTATCCTTGAGGATTTTTGAAAGAGAAACCTCCTCGGGGTTTTCTGAGAAATATTCAAGAACAAGCCTTTGATTTTTGGCCGTCTTGCTTGTTTCATCAAGCCGTCTTGCAAGGTCTCCCTGATCAAGCAATGGCTTAATGTATTTTTCTTTTTTAACATTCCCTTTATTGCTAACCTTGATGGTAAGCTCCAGTGCCCCCCGGTCTATCTCCTGTTTTACAAGAGGCAATAACTCGTTATTTTGGGCATCATCCCACTTCATGGTGCCTGTTCTTTGGAATAAGGGCTGAAGCTTAGGCTGCAAATCGATTGCTGCAACACCGCTTGTGAGCCTGATTTGCTTTTCATACTTGGCCTTCATGGCTGCCGGGAGCATCGCTTGGAAAGCGGAAATCTTAAAGCACATCGTCTCATCCGCCAGCCAATGTCCTAGCTCGAGCAGCTCTTCGTTCAAGGCTGGTTCCATATCCAAAAGACCGCTAATATTCTTTAAGGATTTAAAATCCGAGCTCTCCTTCAGCTTCACGACAAACCCGAGCAGCTTCCGCGGTCCAAACGGCACGGTAACGCGCATTCCTTCTTGTATCATTCCGGCCCATTTCTCCGGGACCCGATAATCAAAAGGCCGGTCCGTTTGCTGGGCCGGCACATCTACAATGACTTCAGCTATCATTACACATTCGCCCCGATGACTTCCATCCTGGCAACTTCACTCAGGATTGCCTCTGCCGTTTTCAGCTTGCTCATTAATGGCAATTCCACTGAGGTACCATCTTTCTTGTAAAGTGTAACGATATTCGTGTCCGTGCCAAATCCTGCTCCCTCTTTCATCACATCATTGGCCACAATCATATCCGCATTCTTCTTCACAAGTTTCTTCTTCGCATATTCTTCAATATTATTCGTCTCGGCTGCAAAACCAATCAGGATTTGCCCTGCTTTTCGCCTGCCGGCTTCTGCCAGAATATCTTTTGTTCTCGTCATCGCCAGACTCATATCCCCATCCTGTTTCTTCACCTTCTGCTTAGCAGCCTCTAACGGTTTATAATCCGCTACAGCGGCTGTTCCGATAATAATATGCGCTGACTCCATCTCCTCCATGACCGCCTCATACATCTCAGCGGCACTCTCAACAGAAATAACGCGCGCATTTGCCGGCGGGGCAACAGTGACCGGACCGCTCACCAAAATGACCTCTGCCCCCATTTTAATGGCCGCCTCCGCCAGTGAATACCCCATCTTCCCAGTGGAATAATTGGATACATAGCGGACAGGATCTATTTTTTCACGGGTCGGCCCTGCAGTAATCAGCACTCTCTTTCCCATTAAAGGAAGCTTCCCTTCCTTAAAATGATCACTGAGCACCTGGGCGATTTGCTCCGGCTCCTCTAATCGGCCTTTTCCGACATATCCGCATGCAAGGTATCCCTCATTCGGCTCAATAAATGAATATCCATCCTCGCGCAAGCGTTTCATATTACGCTGTACGGCTTTATGCTCATACATATGAACATTCATGGCAGGAGCGATAAAGATAGGAGCCGTCACTGCAAGCAGAATTGTGGACACCATATCATCCGCAATCCCATTCGCCAGCTTCCCGATGATATTCGCAGTAGCCGGTGCAATGACTGCCGCATCGGCCCAATCAGCCAAATCAATATGAGCAATCTTCCCTGGTATTTTTTCATCAAATGTGTCATAGAAAACATCATTTCTGGACAAGGACTGAAACGTGAGCGGTGTGACAAACTTCATGGCAGATTCACTCATGACAACCTTGACCTCTGCCCCCGCCTGCACAAGCTTGCTCGTTAGGCTGGCTGCTTTATAAACGGCAATTCCGCCGGTAACAAACAAAAGGATTTTCTTATCTTTCAGCATTTCTTTCCCTCCTCCATCAACTTTTCTGCAGACTGTGCTGTCCATTGCAGCAAACCAGTCCCTAAACGGGTCTTACACAGCCCTTTTATAAAAAGCGGGAAATGCCTTTCCCGCAAAAAATGTATTATTATTCTTTACTATAAACGGTGCACCGTATAACTGCCAGCAAAAAAAACAACCTTCAAAATCTGTAAGGTTGTTTTTTCTCCATTATATCAGCGTTCTACAACATCTCTTGAATCCACTTTGTAAGTCAGGTCACCCGTATTGATCTCTTCTAGCGCTTTGCCGACAAATTTATGAGATACCGGCTTAGCAATTCTCGAAGGCTGGCCTGATTCCTGCATGAAGCGAGCACGTTTAGCAGCCACGGACACTAGTGAATACTTCGAATCGATTTTTGTTAACAATGAGTCAATAGATGGATATAACATATTATTTTTCTTCCTCCAATAATTTTCTGTATCGTTTTTCCACACGCTCTCTTCTGAGGTGCTCAGCGACCACGATAGCGTTGATTCGCTCGCACGCATGCTCGACACGATCATTTTCTACCACATAATCATATAAATTCATCATTTCAATTTCTTCTCGAGCCGCTTTCATCCGGTTACGAATTAATTCGTCCGTTTCCGTTCCTCTTGTCACAATGCGGTTTTCCAATTCCTTTAAACTTGGAGGCGCCAGGAAAATAAACAAACCATCAGGGAATTTTTCTCTTACCTGTCTAGCCCCTTGCACTTCAATCTCAAGGAAGACATCTTTCCCTTCCTCCAAGGTCTTCTTCACATAGTCAATCGGGGTGCCGTAATAATTGCCGACATACTCTGCATGCTCAAGAAGCTCATCCTTGGCAATCATTTCCTCAAATTGCTCGCGCGTTTTAAAGAAGTAGTCCACCCCATGGACCTCTCCTTCCCTAGGTTTGCGGGAAGTTGCTGAGATTGAATATTCAAAATTAACTTCAGGCTGGTCAAAAATAGCTTTCCTGACCGTGCCTTTCCCTACCCCAGAGGGTCCTGATAATACGATTAATAATCCTTTTTGTTTCAACTCTTTCACCTATCCTTCCGACACGCTTTCCTCACGATCATGCAGCCTTGCCGCCACCGTTTCCGGCTGAACGGCTGATAAGATGACATGGTCACTATCTGTAATGATGACTGCGCGCGTCCTTCTTCCATACGTGGCATCTACTAAAGAGCCCTTATCCCTTGCATCCTGGATAATCCTTTTAATAGGCGCCGACTCCGGACTAACAATGGTTACAATACGATTAGCGGAAACGATATTCCCAAAACCGATATTGATTAATTTAATTGACATTGTTTAGCCTCCATCCCTAGTGTTTGCTTGTATGTATAGTGATAAACTCTGTTTATTCTACATTTTGGACTTGCTCTTTCATTTTTTCGAGAATCGCCTTCATCTCGACCACTTCTTTCGCGATTTTAGAATCACTGGCCTTCGAACCAATCGTATTGGTCTCCCGATTCATTTCTTGAATGATGAAGTCAAGCTTCCGCCCAATCGGTCCAGCTGCTTCGAGTCCCTCCGAGAATTGGGTAATATGGCTTTTCAGTCTGGAGATCTCTTCATGTATGTCCGCTTTATCCGTAAATAAGGCAATCTCAGTCAGCAGCCTGCTTCTATCATACGCATCTCCCACTGCTTCTTCAAGCTTTTGCCGCAAACGGGCTTCATATGCCTTTGGAACAGCAGGAGCAAGCTTTTCAACGACTTGGAGTTCTGCCATTAGCTTTTGGATATGTCCCGCAAGATCCTGCTTCAAAAACTGGCCTTCCTTCTCTCTCATCATGGAAAGGTGCCTCACTGCTTCTTCGACCGTCCTTAGGAGCATAGCTTCAAGACTTGAATCATCCTGCTCTTTCTCCTCTATCTGAATGAAGTGTTCAATCTGCAGCAGGTCGGTCAGCTGCGTTTCCGTAAAAGCACTGTATCTGTTGTTGAATTCAGTTGATATATTCATGATCTGGTCCATTAGTTCCCAGTTAGGCGTTACAACCCTCTTTACAGCCCCTTCACCTTGGAGGCTGATAAAGACCTCAACTCTACCCCTTTGTAACTTTTGCTGAATAATCTTTTTAATCCTGTCTTCATACATCATTAATTGTCGAGGCGATCGGATACTGCACTCAAAAAACCGATGATTCACACTTTTCATTTCAACGGTAATAACCAATGCATCATCTTCGTTTTTTGCTCTTCCGTAACCAGTCATGCTTAAGATCATTTTAGCCACAGCTCCAATCTGCACCATTTCATTAAAAAAGTGAAACCGCATAAAAATAAAAAGGTAATAGAGACGCCTCTACTACCTTAAAAATTATATCACAATTTATTTGGATTTACTTACATAAAATGTTCCAGCCAGCAAAAAAGTTGGAATTGAAGCCATGCCAAGAATTAGCAGCCAATCCCGCGGGGCAATTGAGACTGTGTGGAACACTTGCTGAAGCGGCGGATAATAGAGAGCAATGAGCATTAATACGAGTGATGAGACTACCGCCCATACAAGATACATATTCCCAAATGGATTCCTTGAGAAGATGGACTTTTCGCTTCGGCAATCAAAGACATGGATGAGCTGCGCCAACACCAATGTTGCAAATGCCACCGTCTGGGCATATTGGAGATTATCCGGATTAGACTTATAGACGGTCATGAACGCAAGCAAGGTTGCTGAGCCAATCAAAAATCCCCTCGAAACTATTTTCCAGCCCAGACCTCTGGCGAAAACCCCTTCCTTCGGGTGCCTTGGCGGGCGTTTCATCACATTCTCCTCCGGCTTATCAAGCCCGAGTGCCATGGCAGGCAGCCCATCTGTCACAAGGTTGACCCATAGGATTTGAATCGGTAAAAGCGGCAGCGGAAGGCCAATAATCATCGCAAACAACATCACAAGAATCTCCCCCACATTCGAGGCTAACAAATACCGGATGAACTTGCGGATATTTTCGTAGATGTTCCGGCCTTCCTTAATGGCTGCTTTGATCGTGGCAAAATTATCATCCAGCAGGATTAAGGAGGATGTCTCCTTTGCGACATCTGTTCCTGAGATTCCCATCGCAATCCCTATATCTGCCGCCTTGATTGCAGGAGCATCATTGACTCCATCACCAGTCATGGCAACAATATGACCTCTTTTCTGGAATGCTGATACGATTTTCAGCTTATGTTCTGGAGAAACACGTGCAAAAACAGACGTTTCTTCCACAATCTCTGTCAGGTCTTCAGCTGACATTTTGTCCAATTCGGCTCCTGAAACAACTCTGTCCCCTTTGTGGTAGATGCCGAGCTTCTCCCCGATAGCCTTTGCAGTCACCATATGATCTCCCGTAATCATCACGGTCTTAATCCCTGCATCCCTGCATTCTTGAACAGCTTGGGCCACTTCTGCCCTCGGCGGGTCCATCATTCCCTGCAACCCAAGGAAAACCAGGTCGCATTCCGCGTCACCCTCATCCAGGATAGCCTTATTGCCAGGAACACTTTTAAAGGCAACAGCAATTGTGCGCAGTGCCTGTTCAGCCATATGCTCAGTAGACGCCATAATTATATCAAGCATCTTTTCGTCCATCCGCTGAATGCGGCCATTCATCTGAACCGCGCTGCAGCGGCCAAGAAGGACATCTGGCGCGCCCTTTGTAATAATGAATTGCCTCCCGTTTGCATCCTTTACCATGACACTCATCAGCTTTCGTTCTGACTCAAACGGAAATTCCTTTAAAATTTGATAGTTCTCAAACTGAAGCTGTCTGTCGATGCCCTTTTTCATGGCAGCAACGAGCATAGCTCCCTCAGTCGGATCCCCATCTATATAATAGTTCTTTTTCTTTAATTTCAGTTCGGCATTATTGCATAGGATTCCATAGGTCAAAAGCTGCCGGACCTCCGTGTCATCCGTGATGCCCTGCAAGCATTCAATCTCGCCTGCCGGCTCGAACCCCTTGCCAGTAACGCTCCAATCACTTCCCCCTGCCCAGAGTCTTGTGACCATCATTTTATTTTCGGTCATGGTCCCAGTCTTATCCGAGCAAATGACCGATGCACAGCCTAATGTCTCCACGGCGGGTAGCTTGCGGACGATGGCATTTTTCCGAATCATCCTCTGTACGCCGAGCGACAAGGCAACCGTGACAATGGCAGGCAATCCTTCTGGAATGGCGGCCACGGCGAGCGATACTCCCGCAAGAACCATCGTATATAAATTATTCCCTTGCAAAACACCAATCCCGACAACCAATAAAGTCAGGAAAAGGGCGGCAACAATCAAGATTTTTCCTAATTGCTCGAGTCTTATTTGCAAAGGCGTTTGCTGGCTTTGGGCATTCTGGAGCAAATCGGCAATCTGGCCCATCGCTGTTTTCATTCCCGTAGCGACGACCACTCCCTCACCTGAGCCCCTCGTCACAAGCGTGCCCATAAAAGCCATATTCACTTGATCGCCGATGCCGGCACTTTCCTTCTTCATCCTGTCAGAAGATTTTACGACCGGGAGTGATTCCCCAGTCAAGGCAGATTCCTCAACCTCCAGGCTTTGCGCCTTCGTTATTCGTATATCAGCGCCAATTCGGTCCCCGCTTATGAATTTAACGATATCCCCAGGCACGCAGTCCTTTGCCTGAATTTTAGTCCATAGCCCATCTCTTTGCACCATCATCTGCGGAGCTGCCATTTCCTTCAAAGCTGATAATGACTTCTCCGCCTTTCGTTCCTGGAAAAAACCTAAAAATCCATTCACCAGTACAATCATGATAATCGCAATGGCATCAATATATTCCCCGAGCAAACCGCTAACCAGCGTCGCAGCCAGAAGAATCAGCACCATAAAGTCCTTAAATTGATTGAAAAACAGCAAGAGCGCGGACTGCTTTTCCCCTTCTGCCAGCTCATTATGTCCATATTGCTTTAACCGTTTCTTTGCTTCCTGATGGCTCAATCCCTTTTTCGCATCTACATTAAAAGCGGATTGTAACTGATCTTTGTCCATTTCTACCAACTTCATGTAACAAATACAACCTCCTTCATACAATCCGAATAACTTACTTTTGTACATGTTTATTCAGAGTTGTCCCGAAAAATGCTATACTTGTTAGGCTACATAATTTTAAAGAAACCGGCAGTATCATATCTGCCTTAATGAAGAAGGTGTTAGACATGTCCTTTGACGGATTTTTTACTAGAGCCATGACGGAGGAACTTTCCGCCACGCTCAAAAGCGGACGAATCACAAAGATTCACCAGCCATATAAAAACGAACTGATTCTTGTTGTCAGAGCCGGAAGGGAGAACCATAAGCTCCTCCTCTCAGCCCATCCAAGCTATGCGCGTGTCCAACTGACCAAGGAAAGTTATGAGAACCCAACAGACGCACCAATGTTTTGCATGCTCCTTCGCAAGCATTTGGAGGGTTATTTTATAGAGAAAATCGAACAGCCTGGGCTAGAGCGGCTTATCACCTTTAAAGTGAACGGCCGCAATGAAATCGGTGACCTGGCTCCTAAACTGTTAATCATTGAGATTATGGGAAAACATAGCAATATCATCCTTGTTGACGAAGAGAAAAACATGATTATTGATTGCATTAAACATGTTCCTCCTTCCCTAAACAGCTACCGGACCTTGCTGCCAGGGCATCCTTATGTGCTTCCTCCGACACAAGATAAATTCAATCCATTAGAGAACATGGAGCAGGGATTATCCCATCTTGATTATTTCGCCGGCAGAATTGATAAACAGCTTGTATCGACTTTTAAGGGTCTCTCTCCGCTTCTTGCAAAGGAAATTACGCACAGAGCAGGGCTCGTAAATCGCGAAACTGTGCCTCAAAGCTTCAAGGCTGTAATGGAACAGATAGATACCCATCGATATGAACCAACATTAATCAGCAGTGAATCAAAGGAAGCTTTCTACCTGCTTGACCTTGAGCATGTAAAAGGGACAAAGAAACATTTTGACTCATTAAGCGAGCTTCTCGACCGCTTCTATTTCCGAAAGGCAGATCGAGACCGCGTCAAACAGCAGGCACATGATCTTGAACGCCTGCTGCAAAACGAAAAAGAGAAAAATGTAAAAAAACTGCTAAAGCTTGAGGACACTCTTGTTGATTCCGAAAAGGCAGAAATCTTCAAAAAATATGGCGAGCTTATCACGAGCCATATTTATGCCTTAAAGAAAGGCATGAAAACAGCAGAAGTTATCGACTTTTATGATGAAAACCAGCCATCACTTACCATTGAGCTGAACGAAAGGCTAACACCATCAGAAAATGCTCAGAAATACTTTGCCAAGTATCAAAAAGCAAAGAAATCCGTTGCCTATGTAAACGAACAAATCGAGCTCACCAAAAAAGAAATCGACTATCTTGAAAACCTCATTCATCAAATGAACACTGCCTCTCCGAAGGACCTGCAAGAGATCAGGGAAGAATTAGAGGAAGGCGGCTATGTCAAGAAACGGGTAAGCAAAAAAGGCGGGAAGAAAAAAGACACGAAGCCAACACTTGATACATACGTATCCAGCGACGGCACAGATATCCTTGTCGGAAAGAATAATAAGCAAAACGACTACCTGACCAACCGGCTCGCACCAAAGAACGCCCTTTGGTTCCATACGAAGGATATCCCGGGCTCCCATGTCGTCATCAGGGACGCTGACCCTTCCGACCAAACCATCAAAGAGGCTGCCATCCTTGCCGCATACTTCAGCAAGGCGCGCCAATCAAGCCAAGTACCTGTTGACTCAACCTTAATCAGGCATGTCAAAAAACCGGCCGGCGCCAAACCGGGATTTGTCACCTATGACAATCAAACAACCTATTATGTAACACCAGATGAAGAGCTCGTACTTTCAATGAAGAAATAAAGAACGAAACAAGAAAAATGCCTTCCCATGCAGCGGGAAGGCATTTTTCGGTTTATAGATGGGCCAGGTTTCGGCCACCCTTTCCCCATCTTTCCTGCCTGAAGCCTGGGCGATAGGTGGGCTTTGCCTGGCTTTCCCCATACTTCCACCACCCTTTCCCCACCTTTCCTGCCTGAAGCATGGGCGATAGATGGGCTTTGCCTGGCTTCTCCCATACTTCCACCACCCTTTCCCCACCTTTCCTATATGAAGCCTGGGTGAAAGGTGGGCTTTGCCTGGCTTTCACCATCTTTCGACCACCCCTTCCCCACCTTTCCTGCCTGAAGCCTGGGCGAAGGATGGGCATTGCCTGGCTTCTCCCATCCTTCGACCACCCTTTTTCGCCATACAAAAAACTCCCTGCTTTTTATGC
>JAEIGA010014180.1_pt1 | contig 12125 bp, 11 predicted proteins | sample 9270691 | NCBI WGS metagenome assembly JAEIGA01 (sample SAMN17057246, study PRJNA624740) | gut metagenome | biome: biome; isolation source: fecal sample | host: Bos grunniens | place: China: Xizang | collected 2019
CCGCTATCCATGATATGCTGCGAATTCTGCGTAAGCGATATCCTCTTAGCAAGGTTCTGCTGCTGCCTGTTCGTGTTCAGGGAGTGGAAGCACCGGGAGAAATCGCTGCCGCTATTGGCTATGCCAACCACCATCATCTGGCTGACCTGTTGATCGTTGGTCGCGGCGGCGGTTCTATCGAGGATCTGTGGGCGTTTAACGACGAGAAGGTCGCCTATGCCATCTATCATTCCGAAATTCCCGTGATCTCGGCTGTGGGACACGAGCCGGATGTGACCATATCGGATTTCGTGGCAGATCTTCGGGCCGCCACGCCTTCCAACGCGGCCGAATTGGCTGTACCCGATCAGGACAGCCTGCGCCAAGCTCTGGATTCCATGTCCACAGCAATGGCAACGGCGCTGAGCCGTCAGCTCAAATCCGCCCGGAAGCACTATGATGTGCTGCGGCAAAGTCCTTCTCTGCGCAGCCCCTACGGATATCTTGAACAGCGCCAAAAAGCATTGGAACTGATAAAAAACCGGATGATTTCCGTACAATTACAGCATATTCATCACAAAAAGCAAAGATATATCGCAAGTATCTCCAAACTGGATGCCATGAGCCCGCTAAAGGTTCTGACCCGTGGCTATGCTATGGCGCAGAAAGAAAATGGCGAGGTCATCAAATCCACAAAACAGATCACCCCCGGCGAATCCATCTATGTCGCCATCAGCGACGGCGTACTGACCACTCAGGTCAGCCATGTAAAGGAGAATGACTGATGAACGAGCAGAATAAAACCTTTGAAGGCAATATGCAGCGGCTGGAGCAGATCGTCCGTGCCATGGAACGGGGTGATGTGCCGCTGGAAGAATCGCTGAAGCTGTTTCAGGAGGGAACGGATCTGGTGCGTCAGTGCGGCAAGCTCCTGGACGAAGCGGAGCTGACTGTGAAAAAGATTATGACCGCTCCTGATGGAAGCCCTGTGGAGGAGGTATTTGAAGATGCTTAAAACACGGAGCGAAGAATATCGCAGCTATATCGAAACCTATTTGAAGGATTATTTCCAGGGACTTTATGAGCTTCCGCAAAAGCAGTTGTTTGATTCCATGGAGTATTCCTTACTGGCTGGCGGCAAGCGGCTGCGTCCTATTTTTGCCTTTGATTTCTGTCGGATGTGCGGAGCCGACTGGCAGAAAGCCGCTCCTTTTGCGGCTGCCATCGAAATGATCCATACTTACAGCCTGATCCACGATGATCTGCCCTGCATGGATAACGACGATTACCGCCGTGGCCGGCTGACAAATCATAAGGTTTACGGTGAAGCCCTGGCAGTTCTTGCAGGTGACGCACTGCTGACGGATGCCTTTAGCGTTGCTGCTGAAGCGAAGCTGCCTGACCCCCAGGATATGAGCTTTGCCATTCGAATCCTGAGCGGCTGTGCCGGTTCCAAAGGCATGGTAGGCGGTCAGGTTCTGGATATTATGAGCGAGGAACGGGTGTGTACCGAGCAGGAGGTTATTGATATTCAGAGCCGCAAAACCGGCGCACTGATCCATGCCGCCTGCGTACTGGGTACAGTTGCCGGAAGCGGCACCGCCACCCAGCGAAACGCTGCGGCAGAATTTGCCGGCAAGCTGGGCTTGGCATTCCAGATTCGTGATGATATGCTGGATGTGATCGGCAATGCCCAGGAGCTTGGTAAGGCTGTTGGCGTGGACGAAGGAAAAAATACCTTCGTGCGCCTGTATGGTCTTGAAAAGTGCGAGGAACTGGTGCAGCAATACACCAATGAGGCAATCGACGCGCTGACTGCCTTTGATAACAACGAATTTATGATCGCACTTGCCAAAAGCCTGACAGACAGAACCGTATAAAAAACTCCCCTGTCCGAATTGCCGGACAGGGGAGTAGTGCTATTAAGGATTACTGAATATCATTCTCGTCGAAACGATCGCCGCACTCAGGGCAGAACTTGGGAGGATTTTTGGGATCAGCAGGCTCCCAGCCGCACTTGTCGCAGCGGTACAAAGGTTCAGAAGCAGGCTTCTTGGCACCGCACTCAGGGCAGAACCTACCCTTATTCACAGCGCCGCAGGCACAAGTCCAGCCGTCAGCAGGCTTGGAGGCACCACATTCGACGCAGAATTTACCGGTGTTGACCATGCCGCAGGCACATGTCCAGCCATTTTCAGCAGGTGCGGCGGTTGCAGGCGCAGCGGGTGCAGGAGCTGCAGCTCTCTGCTGTGCATCCATCTGGAAAAACTGAGCAGCATTCATACCGCCGGCACCCTGGGCCATATTCATACCCATAAAGCCCATCATTGCGCCGTTGGGGTTGGCAGCAGCGGTCTTCATAGCCTCAGCCTGGGCACCGACAAGGGCAGCGCCAGCCATACCGGCATTGCGATATACAGCAGTACGCTGCAGTTCAGCAATGATCTTGGTATCTTCTTCGGGGATCGTGGCAGAATTGACGGATACAGACACCACACTGATACCACGCAGTCCGCTCCATTTCTTGGTCAGCACCCCGTTAACAGCATCGGACAGCTCCATGGTGTGATTGATCAGGTCGGAAGGACGAATGCCATCAGCAGAAAGTGCGCCCAAAGCAGGCTGAAGTGCTGTGATAAACTCGGACTTCATGGTTCTGTCCAGTCTGTCACGGGTAAAGCATTCTGCTTCATTGCCAGCGATATTCTTGTAGAACAGCATAGGATCGGTGATCTTATAGGAATATTCACCATTGCAGCGCAGAGAGGTTTCCATATCCAAACCGATATTCTTGTCCACGACACGGTAGGGGATCGCAGTAGGAGTGCCAAAACGGTTTCCAAAGATTTCCTTCAGATTGAAGTAGTAGACCCGCTGATCCATGGCAGTGTCACCGCCGAAGGTGAAGCGGCGCTTAAAGGTTTCCCAGCTCCCCTTGATGCCTTCGCCCAGGCCGCCGTAGAAAATGGTGGATTCGGTTTTGGAGTTGAAGGTATAAGCACCGGCTTCCGCCGCAAATTCGACGATAGCGCCCTGCTCCACGATCATCATGCACTGGCCTTCGTTGACCACAACTACGGAGCCATTGGTAATCACGTTGTCAGCGCCCTTGACATTGCTGGAATTGGTACCGATCCGCTTTTTTCCTTTGACCATCAGTACATCTTCAGTGATAGCATCACAATAGAAATACTCTCTCCACTGATCGCCAAGGATCTTGCTGACGCTTTCAGTTGCTGCTTTAATAAGTCCCATGATAAATTCTCCTTTATGTATTGTTTAACAAATTAAAATTTTCCGCTTCGACCACCGTGACTGCGTCCACTGGAGCTGCTGTGGATCGAGCTTCCACCAGAGCTGCTGGATTCAGTTTGACGGCTGGTTTTGGAAACGCTGGAATGCAGGAAGGTATCTTTTCTTCCTGTGATATGAACGCCGTCACAGGAAATATATTGGGTAGCATTGTTCTGTGGAACGAAAGAATTCATTTTCGATCGCATAACAAGCAGCGTAATGCCGCCCGTGACCAAACCGATCAATACGGAAATCACCATGACCTTGATCATTTGACCTGCCGTGGGTTCCGGATCATAGTGGACCAGACCGCCGGAATCATCCGGATCGTAGATAATGTAGTCATCCTCGTCGGCATCATGCCGGCCGTCGATGGGCTCTCCCTGTTGGTAGGCATCGAAATACCGCTTCAGGTTTGTAAGGTAAACGTCAAAAGCCTGATAATATTGATCGTCCCCAAGATAGCTTTTGCAGGATTCAAACAGGGTTTCAATACCGTAATCTGTCAGGGCATAGATGGTTTCACCACAGGTGGAGATTGCCCAATCCCGGTATTCCATGGAAAGCAGAAAGATCACACCGCTGTAATCATCTCCAATTCCATAGCCGTTATAGTCAAAATAATCGTCTGCATATTCCTGTGCGGAGTATCCGTCCAGGCTCCAAACAGTAACGATGACCACATCCATGCCGTATTCATCCACCAGATCCTGAGCTTTTTCTTCCAGCTCCTCAATCTGCCAGGAATAGAGCAGGTCTGCCTCATCCACGATTTTCGGACTTTGAGCAAACGCCAATGGTGCCAGGCAGAACACCACCGCCAGACAGATCAGCCATGAGATAATTCGTTTCATCACAATCCCTCCTTCTAGCAGCAAGAGCTGGACCAATGCGCCGACCAAAGTAGCTGCGGCAGCCACAATCGTGAACCATTTGGCGCTCTGCTTGGGGCAGATTGGGAAGGAACCGGTGATCTTTCCGGTTTGACCGTTCATGGCGAAAACGTAGGTTTGATCCTTGTAGCGGGTGTAAAGCATCCAGGCAGGCAGCAGCACATACTCGGCGTTTCCGTGTTCCACGCGGATGTTCTTTGAAACAGGAACGCAAGTGGTATAGCCCCCATTGTGCTTGGCAACTTCCGCATCCATAGTGGCATCCACCCGCTGTTTGATCCGTCCATAGCCTGCTTCCGCTTCAACATCATATTTATCCGCGAAATAACCGGACAGATAAGCGGTGTCGAAATCCACCATCTGGGAATAGTCGTACGGCTCAATGGATTCCATGATCACATCGCTGAGCTTTTTGGAAGCATCCATTGGGATCAGGCAGAATTCTCCCACACCGCTGCGATGCACGGAATAATGGTCAGTGCGGGTGTAATCGTACATACGATCAGACCAGTGGCTGACCCGGGTGGCCTTATAATGGGCATCGATCTTTCCGGTGCAGTTGTATAGCCAGAAGGGGACATACATACCTGTGATTTTTTCCACACGAACATCAGAGGAAAAGCCCTTTGGAAGCAGCGGCTTTCCCTTGCACAGGTCGCGGAACGCCTGCTGGGCTTCTTCTTTGCTTTTTTTGAAGGGCAAAACCTTGTCAGGCTTGATACCGCCGGATACCCGCCCCTGAATAACGGCGGGATTATCACAGAAAGGACAAAAGGTTGCTGCCGTATTGGCATCGGCGATCAGCTCACCACCGCAGGAAGGACAGGTATATGTACAAATATTTTCCTGTTCTTCTTGGGTCCATGTTTTGCTTTGAGGCGTTTCCCATTCATTTTCTGGGGTTTCCGGAACCTGAAATTGCTTATTGTAGTCAATCACAGCTTCCATTTCAAACGTGTTGTCGCAATACTCGCAGACCATCTTTTGCTGCTCCAACCCAAATTTCAGGGGTGCATCGCAGCATGGGCATTTGTATTCTAAAACTTGCTCTGTATTAGCCATGAGTGACCTCCTTTCCACCTTGATTTTATCACGTTTATTTGCATAAATCAAATATAAAATTTGAGAAAATAATATATACTGCGTTTCTGTGCTTTAACATTGACAATTTTGCCTATTCAAATTATAATTATAAAGGTTAAATTGCACAAAGGAGATCGAACATGACAGAGGTTGTAGCAGCGCTGATTTGGGATCGTGACCGATTCCTTGCCTGCCAGCGTCCTCCTCACAAAGCAAGAGGCTTGCTGTGGGAATTTGTTGGCGGAAAGGTAGAACCCGGCGAGAGCAGGGAAGCTGCCCTGATTCGGGAATGCCGGGAGGAGCTGGGAATCGAGATCGCCGTAGGGGATGTGTATATGGACGTGCTCCATGAATATCCGGATCTGACCGTGCGGTTGATTCTGTTTTGCGCAACCATCGCTGAGGGGATCCCCCAAAGGCTTGAGCACAACGATATTCGTTGGCTGCGGGTAGAGGAAATTGATAACTACAATTTTTGTCCCGCGGATAGAGATATTCTCGCGAAAATGAAGGAGGATTTTTTATGATTTACAAGAAGTTTCAAGACCTGAGCCTGTCTGCTTTGGGACTGGGCTGTATGCGTCTGCCTACGGTTGAGGGTCAGGATACCCAAATCGATGTACCCGCCACAAAGGAAATGGTTCGCTATGCGTTCGAGCAGGGCATCAACTATTTTGACACCGCCTGGATGTATCACGGAGGAAACTCTGAGCTGGTAATGGGCCAGATCCTCAGCACCTACCCCCGGGAAAGCTATTATCTTGCCTCCAAATTCCCCGGTTTCTCTCCCGAAACCCTGTCCGATCCGGCAAAAGTGTTTGAACGCCAGCTTGAAAAGTGCCAGACGGAATATTTTGACTTCTATCTGCTCCACAGTGTAACGGATACCAATCTGCCCGGTTATCTAGACGATGCCTATGGAGTGATCCCTTATCTTCTGGAGCAAAAGAAACTGGGCAGAATCCGTCATCTGGGCTTTTCCAGCCACGGCAGCATTGCCAGTATCCGCAAGCTTCTGGAGGTCTGCCCTGAATTGGAATTCTGCCAGATCCAGCTCAACTGGTTCGACTGGGAATATCAGAACGCCCGGGAGAAGGTAGCACTTCTCAACGAATTCAACATCCCCATCTGGGTCATGGAGCCTGTCCGCGGTGGTCGGCTGGTAAACCTGGAGGATGCCCATGTTGAAATGCTGAACGGACTTCGTCCGGGTGTTTCCACCCCTCAGTGGGCCTTCCGCTTCCTGCAAAGCATTCCCGGTGTGACCATGGTGTTGTCCGGTATGTCCAATCTGGATCAGCTTCGTGAAAATATCGATACCTTTGAAACAGAAAGTGTCCTGAACGAGGAAGAATTTTCCGCATTGATGGAAATTTCCGCCGCCATGATTGCCAAAAACGCAGTGCCCTGTACTGCTTGCAGCTATTGCGTGGAGCATTGCCCCATGACGATTCCGATTCCTGAGGTAATTAAACTTTACAATGCACTGGCTGATGGTGGAACAAAGCAGCCCGGTGAGCCTGGTCCCAAGGACTGCGTTGCCTGTGGAAAATGCAAATTTGTCTGCCCTCAGGGCATCGACATTCCTAAAGTGATGGCTGACTATGCCGCCAAGCTGTAAAGGAGAAGCCATGAAAAAGATCGAAACCGCTAACGCACCTGGTGCCATTGGGCCCTATTCCCAGGGATTTGTGGCAAACGGCATGGTATTCACCTCCGGACAGATCCCGGTTGACCCCGCCACCGGCAATATTCCCGAGGGAATTGCTGCCCAGGCAGAGCAAAGCTGCAAGAATGTTGCCGCCATTGTGGAAGCTGGGGGCAGTTCTATGGAAAATGTGATCAAAACCACTTGCTTTTTGGCAGACATGGCAGATTTTGCTGAATTTAACCAGATTTATGCCCGGTATTTCACCGGCAAGCCCGCCAGAAGCTGCGTTGCAGTCAAAACCCTGCCCAAGAATGTACTCTGCGAGATCGAAGCAATCGCTCTGGTTTAACTGGAGATTTCACAAAGGACACCCTGAAATGGGGTGTCCTTTTTGTGCGGACAAACATTTTTCTGCAGTGCACTTGATTTTAGATGAAAAATCAGTAAAATAGGACATATCATTTTCCATCGGAAAGGATGGTTTTTTATGAGTAAAACATGGATCCCTGCCGGATACCATCCCACATTGGATGCCTATGATACCCAGCGTGCGATCGCCTACATCAAGCAGACCTTTCAGGATGAGTTTTCTTCCGCACTGAACCTGAAGCGTGTATCTGCTCCTTTATTTGTGACAGAGGAATCGGGCTTAAATGACAACTTGAACGGATATGAACGGGCTGTTTCCTTTGATATTCCCGCAGTGGGTGCGGATGCCCAGGTGGTTCATTCCCTTGCCAAGTGGAAGCGGCTCGCCCTGAAGCGCTATCATTTCAGTGTGGGCAACGGTCTTTACACGGATATGAACGCCATTCGCCGGGATGAAGAGCTGGATAATATCCACTCCATTTACGTGGATCAGTGGGACTGGGAAAAGGTCATCACCCGGGAGAACAGAAATCTGGATTACCTGAAGCTGATCGTCAATGCCATCGTCCGTGCCATTTGCAATACCAACGACCGCCTGCAGGTACGGTATCCCCAGCTTCACGTGAAGATCGACCGGGAGGTTGCATTTGTCACTACCCAGGAGCTGGAGGATCTTTATCCGGACCTCACCGGCTCTCAGCGGGAAAACGCCTTTGTTAAGGAGCATCCCACTGCTTGCATCATGCAGATCGGCGGAGCGCTGCGTTCCGGTAAACGGCACGACGGCAGAGCGCCTGACTACGATGACTGGAGCCTGAACTGCGATATTTTCTTCTGGGACGAGGTACTGGGCAGAGCGCTTGAGATTTCCTCCATGGGTATCCGTGTGGACGCCGAAGCACTGGACCGTCAGCTTTCCATCAGCGGCTGTGATGACCGCCGGAATCTGCCCTTCCATAAGATGCTGCTCAACAACGAGCTTCCCCTGACCATTGGCGGCGGCGTAGGTCAGTCCCGTCTGTGTATGCTGATGATGAATTGCTGTCACATTGGCGAGGTGCAGTCCAGCGTTTGGGATCACGATACAGTCAATCTTTGCGAAGCAGCGGGAGTGCGGCTGCTGTGACCCGAGAAGCAATTGAAAACCGCATCGATTCTTTCCACCGGATCGCTCCAGGCGCCATTTGTGACCTGATCCACTTCGAGCTGGAATCACTTGAGGAAGATACCGCCGTATTTACCTGCAAAACGGAGTATTGGATGCGCAATACGTTTGGTGCGCTGCATGGAGGCATGGCTTCTACCATTTTGGATCAGGCCATGAGTCTGGTTGCCTACTGCGTCAAAAAAGGGGATGGCTCCACCCCCTGCATTGAAATGCAGCTTTCTTTCCATCGGCCTGTATGTCCCGGAGAAGATGTTGAGGTTCGTGTAGAGGCATTGTCCACAGGAAAAAGCCTGATCCGGCTATCCTCCCAGCTTTGGCAGTCGAAAAAGCTGTGTGTCAGTGCCACCGGCACCTATTTTCAACGATGATCTACAAATACAGAAACCACTCTTTACATAAGGGTGGTTTTTGCTATAATGGTAAAAAAGGAGGGATGATCCCATGAGCAGGTTTTCCTTTGAAGCGCAGCCCAAAGCAGCCAAGTCGATCCGTATTGGTGCCGATATTCGTATCACCGTTCTGACAGCCCGTCTGCTGCGGGTAGAGCAGGGGAGCTTTACAGACCTTCCCACCCAAACCGTGTGGAATCGCCGTATCAGCGATCCTCAATTCAATTATCATACCGCTGCCGGCAAGCTGGTCATTACCACCGACTGCGTGGTGTACACTCTGGATCTGAAGTCCGGAGCAATGGAGCGCATTCTGCTGAAGGATGGCACGGTAGTAACGGATTTCAGGCGGGATAATCTCCTGGGAACCGCCCGGACATTAGACAATGTCAACGGCAGCACAGCCTTGGAAAAGGGGATCATGTCCCGTTCCGGTGTGGCGGTAATGGATGACAGCAATAGTCTGCTGCTGGATTCCAGCGGCGGTATCTTACCCCGGGAAGAATGTTTGGATCAGTATTATTTTGCCTATGGGCATGACTATAAAGCCTGCCTGAAGGATTTCTTTGCCCTGACAGGAAAAGTTCCCCTGATCCCCAAATTCGCTCTGGGCAACTGGTGGAGCCGTTACCGTGCGTATACCCAGGAGGAATACCGGGCATTGATCCAGCGGTTCATCGACCGTAAAATTCCCATCACCGTGGCAACCATCGACATGGATTGGCACTGGACGGATGTGATACAACGCTTTGGCAAGGAAGCTGCGCCGGGTGCCGGCAGAAGCAAGCAGGAGGAGTTTTTCAACCGTTTTATGCCTGGTTGGACAGGGTACACCTGGAATACCGAGCTTTTTCCAAACCATCAGGAACTGCTGGACTGGCTTCATTCCAGGAATTTCAAGGTGACCCTGAACGTTCATCCTTCTCAGGGTATCCGTTTCTTCGAAGCCTGCTATGTAGAATTCTGCCATCGGATGGGCAGGGATCCCGCATCAAAAGAACCCATCGAATTTGATGTGACCGATATGAACTTTATGGAAGCATATTTTGATCTCGCCCATCATTTCTATGAAGAAGAAGGTGTGGATTTCTGGTGGCTGGATTGGCAGCAGGGTAAAACCTCTAAAATCCCAGGGCTGGATCCTCTTTGGGCATTAAATCACTACCATACGCTGGATCATAGCCGCAAAAACACCCGGCCATTGATCCTGTCACGCTATTCAGGACTTGGCAGCCACCGTTATCCATTGGGTTTTTCCGGTGATACCCACTGTACCTGGGCCAGTCTGGATTTTCAGCCCTATTTCACCAACAATGCCGCCAATGCCGGCTACACCTGGTGGAGCCATGATATCGGCGGACATCATTTTGGAGAACAGGATGATGAGCTTTACCTTCGCTGGCTGCAATACGGCGTATTCAGCCCTGTGAACAGGCTTCATTCCACTTGCTCTGATTACATGGGCAAGGAGCCGTGGAAGCGCAGCTTTGCGGTGCGAATCGTAGCTGAAGAATTTTTGAGGCTACGCCATCGTTTGATTCCCTTTTTGTATAGCGCCAATTACCGTACTCACAAGGATGGCATCCCTGTTTGCATGCCCATGTATTACGAATACGACTGCGAGGAAGCTTATAAAGCCAAAAACCAATATTTGTTTGGCTCCCAGCTTCTGGTGTGTCCCATCACAAGCCCCATGGACCGGCGCCTGAATCTGGCATCCGTCCGGGTTTGGCTTCCCAAAGGTCGCTGGACGGACATTTTCAACGGCAGAAGCTATCAGGGTGGAAAATGGGTGGAGATGTACCGGGATCTGGATTCCATCCCCGTTCTTGCGCCTGCAGGAGCCATTGTGCCGCTGTATGCTCAGGGAGAAACCAACGACCTTTCTCTGGAACAGCCGTTGGAAATCAATATCTGGCGGGGTAACGGCAGCTTTGATCTATACGAGGACGATGGGCAGACCAAACAATATGAGGATGGAAAATTCGCCATAACCACATTTCAGGTATGGGAGGATGAAACAGGTTTCCATCTGGTGATCCATGCGCCGGTGGGTGATCCGTCAATTCTGCCAACCCAGCGGACGTTCATTCTGCGTCTGCGGGATCTGCGAAATGAGGCAGGGGAGGAGGTCATCAAAGAAGTGACCTTCACCGGCTCAAAGCTGCAGCTTCATCTGTCTGGATTGATGCCTGCTCAAAAACCTTCCGTACAGGAACTGAAAACAAATCTTTTAACCCGTGTTCAGGCAAGCAATCAGTGGAAGAATACGGTATTTCCCAAACATATTCCCGGATTTATCCGCAATGCGCTGGATGAACTGATGGCGCTTGAGGATCGCGAAGCAAATGATTCAAATGCCGGGTAATAATGCTGATCTATCAGGAGGATTCAATATGAAAAAGTATGTAGACGTTTTTGAATATGCCGGTCATATCTGCAAAGCTCTGTCCAAGGGTGTTTTGTTGACCACCAAGCTGAACGATGAAGTAAATACCATGACCATCGGCTGGGGTATGGTTGGAATTGAATGGGGCAAACCTTTGTTTCTGGCATTGGTGCGGGACAGCCGCCATACCATGAAGCTGCTGGAGGGAAACGGAGAATTTACCGTAAACATCCCCATGGGTGAGTTTGACAAAAAAATTCTGGGTGTTTGTGGCTCCAAATCCGGCAGAGATCTGGACAAGATCTCGTCCCTTGGACTGACCCTAGAGGAACCTGATCTGATCAGTGTTCCCGGCATCCGGGAACTGCCCCTGACCCTGGAGTGCAAAGTACTGTACCGCCAGCGGCAGGATACCTATATGCTTCCAATGGATATTATTCAGCGGTACTATCCCGGTGAGGAGCATGACCGCCACGTGGCATTCTACGCCGAGATCGTCAGTGCCTACATCATTGAGGAATAAAATATGATCATAAAAAGAGATTGCATCTATCCACCCAAAGGCAAAAACCGCCCCCTTCACATCTATCTGCCGGATGAATATGATACATCGGATCAGCGGTATCCGGTGATGTACTTTTTCGATGGTCACAACCTCTTTTCAAACGAGGATGCTACCTACGGCAAGTGCTGGGGACTGAAGGAATTTTTGGACGGCTGGGATCAGAAGATCATCCTGGTGGGAATCGAGTGCGGACACGAAGGTGACGAACGGCTCAGCGAATACCTGCCCTACCGGCCCGGCTTTGGACCGCTATTCAATTTCCGTCCCATGGGAGAGCTAACCATGAACTGGATCGTCAATGATATTAAGCCCATGATCGACAAAGAATTCCGCACACTCCCGCAG
>JAEIGA010014181.1_pt1 | contig 12125 bp, 4 predicted proteins | sample 9270691 | NCBI WGS metagenome assembly JAEIGA01 (sample SAMN17057246, study PRJNA624740) | gut metagenome | biome: biome; isolation source: fecal sample | host: Bos grunniens | place: China: Xizang | collected 2019
GAGTTCCCCGAGGCAGAGTTCCCCGAGGCAGAATCCCCCGAGGATGTCTATCCCGAGGATCTCTTCCCTCAGGAGGGCTTGGATGACAACGAGCTTCCTCCCGACCTGTTTCCCATAGAAGGGGAGGGCAGCACAGACAACAGCCTCGAAACCGTTCCCGATGAGATCGTTGAGCTCCCCGTGGACGATTTTGATGCCGCTCCCGAAACCGGGAATGGAGGAGGCACATAATGCTGCTGGAAATGAAGGATATCTGCAAGGACTACATACAGGGCAGGACACCGGTTTCTGTTCTGAAGAATGTTTGCTTGCAGGTTGAAGAAGGTGATTATCTTGCCATCATGGGGCCTTCCGGTTCGGGAAAGACCACCCTGATGAACCTGATCGGTTGTCTGGATGTTCCCACCCGAGGGAGCTACCTCTTAGATGGCATGGATATGGGGCAAATGCGACCCGGCAAGCTGGCACAGGTGCGAAACGAAACTCTTGGCTTCGTATTCCAGAGCTTCTACCTGCTGCCCAAGCTCAGCGCTGTGGACAATGTTGCCCTGCCTCTGCTCTATGCCGGTGTTCCCAAGAAGGAACGGCGAGCCAGAGCGGAAGAGGCACTGAGAAGAATGGGCATGGCAGACCGTTTGCGTTTCCGTCCCAATCAGCTTTCCGGCGGACAGTGTCAGAGAGTGGCCATTGCCCGTGCCATTGTGACCAAGCCCAAGCTTCTGTTGGCAGACGAGCCTACGGGAGCGCTGGATTCTGCAGCCGGTAATCAAATCATGGATATTTTCGATGAACTCAATGCAGAGGGGGTCAGCATCATCATGATCACCCACGAGCAGGAGGTTGCTGACAGAGCCCGTCGGATCTGCTATATCCGTGACGGTGTCCTTAGCGGCGGTCTGTCCCTGCGCAGAGAGGAAGCACCTGCACCCGCAGGTCTCCATGTCACAGAGGACTTCCTGCAAGAGCTTGGAATGCGGGAGACTGTCATGGAGGAAGCCGACTACGAAGAGCCGTCGGCAGACAGTGTGGAAGAGAAGTGCTATGAAGCGCCTCTGATGAAAGCTGTGACAGCACCTCTTCCCCATGTCGAGGAGCTTCTCCGGGAAAACACGCAATCCCAGGAAGAGCGCCTTGGAGCAGGGGAGCGTATTGCCGAAGAAGTCCACGTCCTTCCTGCTGTAGGGTCTGTAGAGGAGGCGGCGGCTTCTTCCAAGGCAGACGGCCGAGAGACCCTCGGCACGGAGGAAGGAGCTCCCCGTTTCACCCTCTCGGAATTTTGGGGAAAGGATGAGGAGGTGCAGGACAATGTCTAAAGCCGTGAAAACCGCATTGGTCGTCGTTTTGGTCCTTGTGATCTGCGCCGCCATGCTGGTCGGGGCCATGTGGTATCTTGCCGGTAAGGCAGATCCTGTCCCCGTCAGCCCGGTGACCGATCATATTCTGGGCTATATGGATGAAGCCCCTACCTATGACGGCTCCGTCAGCACCAACAATCTCCAGGCGGTCTACCTCACCGGTACACAGACCATTAAGGAAATGTTTGTTTCCGAAGGACAGCGGGTGGAAAAGGGAGCGGCTCTGTTCCGCTACGATACCACCCTGACGGATATTCAAATCGAGAGACAGCGTCTGGCAGTGGAGCAGACTCAGATCGCTCTGAAGGAGGCAAGGGAGGAGCTGGCAGAGATCCGCAAGATGAGGCCCTATACTCCCCCTCCCGTGACCAGACCCACCACCCAGCCTACCACAGCCCCTCTGGAGTCTGTGGATATCATGCCCTATTTTATCTGTGGCACAGGCACTCAGGCCAATCCCTACCGCTATCTGTGGTCTGAGGATATTGAATTTGACGAGACCTTCCTGCTGGGTCGCATGAAGGAGCAGACAGAATGCTATATTGCCTTTGAGGTTCGTGAGGACGATGCTCTGGCAGGAGATCTTCTGGAGATCTGGGGTCTCCATGTGACAGCTACGGAAGAAGAGCCGATAGAGCCTACGGAAACCGAGCCCACGGAGGAGACCGAGCCTACAGAGGAGACAGAACCCACGGAGGAGACCGAGCCCACCGAGGAGACAGAACCTACGGAAGAAACCGAGCCCACAGAGGGAACAGAGCCCACAGAGCCTAAGCGCACTTTGAGCTATCGCTTCTTTGTTCCCACAGAGGTTGAACATGTGATCCGTCCCACAGTTCCCCCCACTACCCAGACGGAGTGGGTGGACACCAGCTCCGGCTACACTGCCGCAGAGATCGCAGTGATGCGCCAGGAGAAGGAGAAGGAGATCCGTGATCTGGATCTGTCCCTGCGGATGGAGAAGCTCCGCTACGATACCATGAGACAGGAAGTAGGCAGTGCCGTGGTCACTGCCGGCATCAGCGGCACTGTGGTCAACCTTCGGGATGCTGACAGCGCCCTCCAGACAGGAGAGCCTCTGATGCAGATCTCTGAAGGCGGTTCCTACTATGTCACCATTACGCTGGGCGAGTATGAGCTTCAGAAATACAAGCTGGGAGCCGTTGCTACGATTTCTTCTTGGATGAATTACGGCTACAGCACCTACGGCTCTCTGGTTGCTGTTTCCGAAGAGCCCATACAGAACGGCTACTACGGCTATGTCAGCGGAAACCCCGATGTTTCCATGTACGAAGCGACCCTGCTGGTTCCCCCGGAGGCAAAGCTCCAGGAGGGAGAATGGGTCGGTGTCAGCTTTAACGGAGACAAGCAACAGAGCGAGGGCATCCTCTATCTGGAAAATGCCTATATCCGTGACGAAAACGGCAGATCCTATGTCTACAAGCGCAATGCACAAGGTCTGCTGGAAAAGGTGTATATTCAGACCGGCTCGATCCAATGGGGCTATACCGCCGTCCTCAGCGGCCTGACGGAGGAGGATTATATTGCCTTCCCCTACGGCAAGGATGTGAAGGACGGAGTCCCCACCTATGAAGACAGTCAGGAAGAATATTACGACGACTATATGTAGGAAGGAGTGGGACTATGTTCTCAAGTATATCTCAGGCATTGCAAAGCATCATATCCCATAAGCTCCGCTCCTTCCTGACCATGCTCGGCATCATCATCGGTATTGCCGCTATTATCAGCATTATTTCCACCATTAAGGGTACCAATGAGCAGATCAAGGAGAACCTCATCGGCGCAGGGAATAATGTGGTCACCGTAGAGCTGTATCAGAATGATATGGAGTACGAGATGATGTACTACGGCAATCCTGCCGGTGTCCTCCGTGGAACTGCCGAGGATAACGAAGCGATGGGAAAGCTCAGCGGAGTCAAGGAGGTTTCCTTCTACTGCAAGAGAGAGTATGCAGACCGTGCATATTATCGCAATATCCCCTTTAACGGCAGTATCTACGGTGTAGATGAGCATTATTTTGATGTCAACGGCTACCGCATCCGTCAGGGTAGGGGCTTCACGGACAGAGACTTTGGCTCTGTGCGGAAGAATATCCTGTTAGACACTGTGGCAGTTCGCAGTCTTTTCGGCACCAAGGATCCCGTAGGGGAGATCATAGAGCTTATGGGTGAGCCCTTCACCGTCATCGGTGTATTGGAGCGGAAACGGGAGTTTCAGCCCAACATCCAGACTCCGGAGGACTATGAGCTTTATGCCCCTGCGGAAGACGGCACTATTTTCATGCCTCTGAAGGCATGGCCTGTGGTCTACCGCTTTGACGAGCCCTACAGTGTGGCAGTCAGCGCCAAGTCCACCGAGGATATGACCGCTGTGGGCAAGGCGGTGGAAAATTATCTGAATCAGAATCTGGTTGCGGAGACTGTGGTAAAGTCCGGTCTCAGCTACCGCAGTAACGACCTTATGGAACGTGCAGAACAGCTTCAGGCCATGAGTAATACCACCAACCAGCAGCTTATCTGGATCGCAGGGATCTCCCTCTTGGTAGGCGGCGTTGGTGTCATGAACATCATGCTGGTCAGTGTGACAGAGCGTACCGCAGAGATCGGACTTCGGAAGGCGGTGGGAGCCAAGCGCCGCAGGATCCTGTCTCAATTCCTTGTGGAGGCGGCAGTTCTCACCGGCCTGGGCGGCCTGATCGGTGCCGGTTGCGGCATCGGCTTCTCTCAGCTTCTGTCCCGTGTTATGGAGACCCCCACGGCAATCAGTGTACCTGCGATTATGGGGGCTGTGATATTCTCCGTGCTGATCGGTTTGCTTTTCGGTCTGTTGCCTGCGGTGAAGGCATCCAAGCTTAACCCCATCGAAGCACTGAGAAGAGACTAATACAAACACAAAACAGGGACTGTGGCAAACAGTCCCTGTTGTCCGTGGTACAAGACATAGCTTCCCTGAAGGGGAAAACAGAAAAGAGGAAAAATATGAGTCAAGGAAAAACACTGTCTACCGCAGAGCTGCACTATAACAAAATGACAGGAACACCGGTTTCTAAGCTGATCCTGCGCTTGGGTATGCCGACTACGGTATCTATGCTGATCACCAGTATTTACAACATGGCGGATACCTATTTTGTGGGAACGCTGGGAGAGAGCGCCCAGGCGGCTACAGGCATATTGTTTGCTCTGCAATCTATCATACAGGGCATCGCCTTCATGCTGGGACACGGCTCCGGCTCTCTGCTTGCCAAGTCTCTTGCCAAGAAGGATACCCAAGAAGCAAGCACCTATGTATCCACTGCCTTCTTTACAGGTGGAGCGGTAGGACTTGTGATCACGACCCTGGGTCTGTTGCTCCTGACACCTCTGGTGCGGCTGTTGGGCAGTACCGAGACCATCCTGCCCTACGCAAGGGATTACGGTATGTGGATCCTGCTGGCCTGTCCCTTTATGATCTGCTCTTTGATCCTGAACAACAATCTGCGCTTTGAGGGCAAGGCCTTCTATGCGATGTTCGGTCTCACTACCGGCGGTATTCTGAATATTTTCGGTGACTATCTGCTGGTGACTGTGGCAGGGCTGGGTGTTTACGGTGCAGGTTTGGCTACAGCGGTGTCTCAGATCATCAGCTTCACCATCCTGCTTATCATGTACTGTACCAAGGCCCAGGGCAGTATCCGTCTGTCCTATATCAGCAAAAAAATCCGGGATTATCTGGATATCATGCGTGTGGGCCTGCCCTCTCTGATCCGTCAGAGTCTCACTGCCATTTCCGGCAGTTTGCTCAACAATCTGACCAAGCCCTTCGGGGATGTTGCCATTGCGGCTATGAGTGTGGTCAACCGCTATTCCATGTTCGTCATGTGTGTGGGTCTTGGTATCGGTCAGGGCTTCCAGCCTGTTGCGGCCTTTAACTACGAGGCAGGCAGAAAGGATCGGGTGCGGAAGGGATTGCTCTTTACCATGAGCTTTTCTGCGGTATTCATGGGGCTGATGTGCCTTGTTACCATGTTCTATGCAGAGGGGATCGTCACCCTCTTCCAGAAGCTTCCCAAGGTCGTGGAGATCGGCGCAAGGGCGATGCGCTATGCGGCAGTGGGTCTTCTGTTCATGCCCCTGTCCATTCCTGTGAATATGCTGTACCAGAGTATTCGCAAGGCGGGCATTGCCTCTGTTCTGTCCACCCTTCGATCCGGTGCGATCCTGATCCCTGTGCTCCTCATCGGAGTGCCGATCTTAGGCCTGCAAGGAATTCAGCTTGCGCAACCCCTCTCCGACTGTATTACCGGATTGATCAGCATCCCCTTCATACTCCACTTCCTACGGAAGGATCGCTAAGAATTCAAACAGGAGGAAAATTATGACGGTCAGACATTGGATGAAACGAAGCATTTCCTTTCTTCTGGCGCTGGCGGTGCTGTTGGGCTTTTTGCCCGGGAGAGCGGAAGCAACGCAGGCCGGAGAGCCTCTCCGCAATGAAGAAAGTGCTGTTACGGCAGAGGAGATCCGACAGGCCGTGGAAGGCCTGCGGGAGCCCACGGGGGCTCTGAAGTATGGCAATGAGCGTGTGGATCTCACAGGCTACAGAACCTTCGAGGAACAGGGAACAGGGGGAGAGAAGATACATACCGCCCTGGATTGCCTTACGGGAAGATATTATCTTACCGCAGAGGTAGATGGGAGCTACTATCTCTTTAACGGCGCCCAGATCCCGACGAACGGGAGAGCCAATGCCTATGGGAAGAAACTTCAAGGAAATTCTCTGGACGGTGTGGCCAAGCATCAGACGATGCTTTTCATTTATAAGAGTACCAACGGAAATATGGACTGTAGCTATGTCCTCCGTTTTGCCGAGGGCGATTATCTCCTGCGTGTACAGAATGCAGAGGCGCTTTTGGCAAACAGCGAATCCCAACCGTCCCATACCGCTTGGGTCTGGTCCTCGGATGAGGAGAAGATCGTCATCAATGACTATTACGATGCGGGAAAACAGCGCTACTGCATCGCCCTCGCTCAGGATAAAAAGTCCTTTGGCTGGGAAAAGACAGATCACTACGGCGCCCACGGCTTGGGAACGGACTACACCCGTCTGGTTCTGTTCCGCTATTGCTATACCCTCACCGATCTGTACAATGCCATAGGGACGATGAAAAGCTATCTGACCAGACCGGAGGGGGCTTCCGATGAGATGTACCGAAGCTTTCTTGACAGCTATGCCACGGCTGTCGCACTGTATACACAGTACAATGTGACACTGACAGAGGAGCTGTTTTTGAAGTCCGAATATATCCAGACACAGATCGATGCCATACGTAACGAGATCCTTTCCTATCAGAAGCTTATGGATCCCTCCCTTGCATATCTGGATATTCCCATTAAGGTTCTGGACTTCCGTGCAGACGGCTATCTCTTTGAGAATCCCGCCACCTTTGTAGCTCCCTACAATCTTTCTCAAAACAGCCCTCCTGTGGCGCTTCCCGATGGATCTTCTATAGAACGACCCGGTAGGCTTGGCTGGGGCGAGAATCATACTACGGAAACCGACCTGGCCTTCTTTGTAGAGGGACTGACAGAACCGGAGCTGGTGAACGGCTCCATTGTCTATACCCCGGAGGTCATTAGCTATATTGCCAACGCACTTATATATTATAAGAATTATGAACCCAATCCCGCTCATTATCAAAAGAATTGGAACAGGGTCTTCTATGACAAGAAGAACTCGGCAGATTTTACCTTAGGCTCGTGGGACCGGACTCTGGGGAAAATCAACTATACCAACGGAAATCCCCTGCGCTGGGAGCAGGTAGAGACGGCCTTTGACCTTGCCTACTACATGCTTCTGTATGTGTGGAGACCGACGGAAGAGGGAGATGTGATCCAGAAGGCTGCGACGGTCAATTCCGGCACTGCCGATCTTGCCTACAATATGGCAGTTCCCGAGCTGGAATATCTGCGCCTGTACTACGATACAACGACCGGACGTTATAAATTTGCTTCCGGCCAGTCCTATTCCCGTTCCGGGGGATATATTTTCAATGACGGGCAGAGCAAGATCAGCGGAAGCCCCGGTTTCAATGTGGTACACAATTTAGGCTTCGAGAGCCCGGAGCTGTTCCCTCCCAAGACTACCGGCAGCGGCTCGGACAATAATAATACAATGTACAAGCAGGATTCCAACTTCTTCTATAGTCTCCATGCGGAGAGTAAGTTTGTATATTATAAGGAGAAGAACTATTTCTTCGACTTCACAGGGGACGACGATGTGTACTTCTTCATAAATGATGTACTGATCTGCGACATCGGCGGTATCCACGGCAGTCCTCGCCGTTCTGTGGGGCTGGAGGATAAAATGCCGGAGTCCGAGGAGACCTACGCAGAGTATTTGGGACTGAAGGACGGAGATATCTGCTCCTTCGACATGTTCTTTGCTGACCGACATCTCACAGGCATCAATCTGACCTTTGAGACCAATATCCAGCTTCTCAACGAGGATGTTGTGACGGAGAAGCACCAGTATTTGGTACAATACGAAGGGCAGAATATGGTTGACAGTATCACGGGCATGGGGGAATATCTGCAGGATAATTCCATCGTAAACATCGGCGACACGGTGGCCTACAGCTATGACCTGCTGAACAGGGGACAGGTTCCTGTGAATCGGGTCTCCTTCCTGAATGAGGAGCTGGGAACGGAGCTGTCTGACAGCGTGATGGTTCTCAGTGATCCGAAGAAAACCAACGGTGTTGTGACAGATTACAGTGATTTGATACTGTTCTACGGGCCCTACGGCATTGATGTGGGAGCAGATTTCGGAAGGCAGGCGGAGAAGCTGGATTTTGCCGCAATGAAGACCCTTCTGGAACAGATGAATGAAGCAACGCTGATAGACGGAGATCTGAGCTATCCCGTCTTCCCCCAAAGGCTCTACTGCTTCACTCCCACGGAAACGCTTACCTTGAAGGAGGAAGCCACGGGGGAGGAAAGGAGCTATACGCAGGAGGAACAGCTTCGCTGTCTTCTGGATCTGGGCGTACCTGCCCAGGGTCACCTGAAGCTCTATGGTATCGGCAGAAAGACCATCTCCGAGGATATGCCCTTCCGCAATGTTCTGCGCTCTGTCTGTTATGACAGAGTCAACGGCAATCAGAAGATCGAGGGTCTTGCCAGACGTTCCGTCCGTGTACCTGACCTGAGCAACTACCTCCGACCGGATGCAGTGCCTGCCGAGACAGTCATTGACTACGGAAAGCCTGTGGAGCTGCCTTACAGCGATCTGAAGGGGCATTTCTTCCCCGCTCCCTCCCAAAAGATAGAGCAGTTCATTGGTCTGACCCCTTCCGGGGCGAACGGAGAGCTTCTGACCAACTTGCCTGCTGAGCTGTACTGCTCTGCTGTGGGACAGACCATGACGAGGAATAACGGCATTTTTACCCGAGGGGAGAATGGCATTATCTTCGCTCTTAGCAGGATGCTGTCTGAGGTGGAGCGTGTCTTCGGTGTATTCGCCATTTCCGGCTGTTACGGTCCGGGAACCAACGGAACCAGCGTGGCTTACAAATACATTCAATTGGAGATCAGCCTGATTCCTGCAACGGTGATGTATTATGAGACAGACTTTGCGGACGGAGTGTTCTCTACGGAGCAGAAGGGAAGTCCCAACGGACCGTGGACTACCACACCGGAGGGCGCTGAGTCCGACGGTGAGTATCAGGACTATGACCCTGCGGGGGATAATATCTATGATCTGACCATTGACAGAGAGCGGATCCCTGCGGATGCCTTCTTCGTGGATTTCGACGGCACAGGCAATGGGAAGCGTTATTCCGTCAATCCCATATATAAGGGCTTGAATTTTGACACCGTCGGGGCATGGGCCTCCTCTACCAACACTTCCGGCAGTGAGAATGCGGTAAGTGATCCAAACAGCAACTTTGGGATCGATACCACAGAGGGAACGATCCGTGTCACTGTGGGAGATACCTCCTATACCGCTAACGGCGTGAACTACGGATATGGCCCTCATGTATTCACATACCGAACGTCCACAGCGGACTATTATCCCATTTCCATGTCTCCGGTGAAGGACAGCTATGTGCAGATTCGATTCCGCCTGGAGAACTGTCAAGTCGTGGAGGGGGAGGCATTCCAGACCATTCTGGTTTACCGCCACATGAATATGGATGGAACGGAGAAGGCCTATAACACCGAAGCGGCACGGCAGACGGTGGAAAACTATGACACAGAGCTTGGGGAGTATATTACCCTCAAGATGCCCATTGCGGCAGATGCCCTGTGGAATACCGCTGACCGTATTGCAGGCATAGGCTTCCGTTTCAAAGGCATCAAGAACAAGCCCGGTATGGCAGCGGCGGTGGTCATAGATTATATTTATATCGGGCCGGAAGTGGGCATGACCTCCAATTTGCAAACGGACAACTGTCTGTATTTCGGCTTCGAGAATACGACGGCAGATACCAACCGCTACAAGAGGGCGGAGTACGGCACGAGCTACAGCTTTGACCGTAGCTCCAATCCCCACTGGGGCATGGCATACGGCAGTAATCCCACAGGCTTCACCGTTGCCAACGGTGTTCTTACCATGCAGGTAGAGGGCAACACCGGCAGCAACCGTGAGATCCGTGTGGGAACTTCAAATACCTACGGAAAGTATCCCTTCCATAACAGCGAGTACCAACCCTTGAGCTTCTCTTCGGACTATGCCCGAACCGTGGAGCTTCGGCTGAAGATCAGCGGTTGCAAGAATGTGAGTAGCAATCCCTATGTCAGGGTGATATTCTACTACATGGACACTTCAGTGGAGGCACCCTACTTCTTCAGTAATGGTTCCGGCGAAAGAGCGATGTATGTGACAGGAGAAATGGAGGATTATCAAACCTTTACCCTGGATATCAGCAAGATCTTCACCAAACAGGTGATGATCTCGGCCATCGGCATCGCTTTTTACGGCTTAGAGAGCAAATCCACCACCAAGCTCGGCACCATTGCCATTGATTACCTCTATGTGGGGCCCAAGATGGCTTGCGGAGCGCCTTCCCGCAGTCTGTATTTCGGTTTCGGCAATACATCGGAGGATCAGGAGCGGTATGATGCCCATACCTATGGCAAGCTGAACTACGACACCTATCGGGATACGAATTTTGACGGAACGGAGTATTACTGGGCAACTGCCTACGGCACAGGCCAGTGGGAGGCAGACGGAGCAAACCACGGCAGAGCGTTTCGTATCAACAACGCAGACGGCACTATGACCGCCTATTTCGGCAACAAAGTCAACGCAGGCGTGGATGCCTGCTACCGTTTGGACATGATGCCTGCCAAATCACCCGGCAGATACGTGTATACGAATGCAGGGGACGCAGAGAAGTATCTGCCTCTGTACTATCGCCCCAATGTCGGGGACTGTATACAGGTGCGCCTGAAATTCGACAACTGTGCCGATGGCAGTGCAGAGGACGGCCGTGTAGCTTCTTGGCCGGATGAGATCGAGAATAGGTGGGATCTTCCCTCTATGGATGTGCGAATGGACTATTGGGATTCCTCGGGGGTTTTGAACTACGCCACTCAACGAACCATGAGCATCGAGGTGGATCTTGACCGTGAGGGCTATCAGATCCTGACCATTCCCATCACCCATGAGGTCGCACAGGCCGCCTGTCTCCGAGGACTGGATCTGCGCTTCTGGCACATAAAGCCCGCAACGGGAGAGGTTGCCTCCGTGACCGTTGACTATATTTATCTCGGACCCGGCAACGGAGCGCCGGAAACGGTGTACGGCTTTGATACAAGCTACAGGAATGATCCTCAGCTATCGGACGGTACTTCTCTCTATGTTCTGGGCAACGGTGTCGAGACAGATGGCAACGGTACAAAGGCAAGCTTTGATTTCCGCGGTACGGGCTTCGATATCATCAGCCGTACCGGCAAGGATCAGGCTACCATTCGAGTAGAGGTCAAGAACAAGACAAGCGGTGCGATTGAGAAGTATATGACCGTCAATAACAAGGGCGAGCTGGAGCTGTATCAGATCCCCGTAGTTTCCGTACAGGGCTTGGCCTATGGCGATTATACCGTTACGCTGTGGGTCCACAAGGCGGTCACGAATTCTCTTATCGAGACACTGAATCGTGGAGCACAGTTCTACTTCGACGGAGTGCGGATCTATGATCCTATGGGGAAGCATGGGGGAGTCGACTCCGAAGTGTTGCATGTCTACCGCAAGGATAAGGAGGCCTATTCCCATGTGAAGGAGATCCGCAACATCCTCCTGTCTGCTACGGAGTATGAGAGCATTCCCGATGCGGGAAGCGGTGCGATCTTTGTGGATATGAAGGAGATTCCCACGGAGTATATTCCCACCACAGACAGTGAGGGAAAGCCTACCCAAGGTACGACGATCATGAAGCCCGACGGGATCCAACTGACAGGCCAACATTATGCGGAGGTAGAGACCTATAACAAGATCGGACCCAAGAACGAGGTCTACCTTGCTCCCGGTCAGGCTCTGGCCTTCAAGCTGCAGATCTCCACCACCTATCTTCCTACAAGTGTGGATGTGGGGGTCAAGACCATACGGGTCAATGAGCCCGCATGCCTCGTGGCGGCTGTTGTGAAGGACTACACCACGGGTCAGGAAGCTATGGAAATCGATTCCCGACGGGAAATAACCCTAAACAGCGCCACAGCCCAGTACTATGCCTTGAAGGTTGAGGGCGATGTCTTCACCGAGGCCGACGGC
>JAEIGA010014182.1_pt1 | contig 12125 bp, 11 predicted proteins | sample 9270691 | NCBI WGS metagenome assembly JAEIGA01 (sample SAMN17057246, study PRJNA624740) | gut metagenome | biome: biome; isolation source: fecal sample | host: Bos grunniens | place: China: Xizang | collected 2019
CTCCTTTCAGGCCGGACAGTACCATATTATTTAATGCTTTCGGTGGGTTTGTAAAACTAAATGTGGGATTTGTAAGGGTAAATGTTCAGAAAGACTCTAATTTAGTTTTACATTCAACTAAAGGAGGCCATCTTTTTTTGTCCCATTAATGGAAACTATAAAACGCGCGCCTGTGTTATGATTCAATTAATAAAGTACAGGCGGATATAACTATGGCTAAGAAGACTACTTTTTTCTGCAAGGAATGCGGATACGAGACATCCGGATGGATGGGCAAATGCCCCGGTTGCGGCATGTTTAACACATTTGTCGAGGCTCCCTCCGAGAAGGCTCCGGCCAAGGCTAAAACAGACTCACCCGCTTTCACCGCCAACCAGTATTCATGGACAGATTCTGCCGTTACGGTAAGACTCAAGGATGCAGGCAAAGAAAATTACAAAAGACATTCCACGGGAATGGAAAGCTTAGACCAGCTCTTCGGCGGCGGCATCACCGAAGGTTCTGTCACACTCGTTGCCGGCGAACCCGGCATCGGTAAGTCCACTATTCTCATGCAGCTTGCAGATTCATATCAGGCAGAGGGCGATGTCCTCTATATCTCAGGCGAGGAATCACCTGCGCAGATCGGCATGCGCGCTTCAAGGCTTAAGATCAAAAGAGATATCCTCATCTGCGGCGAGACAAGATTCGAAGCAATAGCAGAACAACTTAAAACACATAAACCCTGTCTTGCGATAATCGATTCCATCCAGACTCTTTATTCAGAACAGGTTGCCGGAACTCCCGGTGGAGTTGCACAGATAAGAGAAGTCGCGGCAGGACTTATCAGGATCGCCAAGACTAATAACATTACGATAATCATGGTCGGCCACATCGCAAAGGACGGCTCCATTGCAGGCCCCAAGACCATAGAACACATGGTCGATACGGTACTTGGATTTGAGGGCGACAGCACAGGCGGATACAGGATAATCCGTTCAGCCAAAAACCGTTTCGGCCGCTCCAATGAGATCTGCTTTTTCGAGATGGGCGAAGCAGGACTTATCCCGGTCGACAGTTCCAAGGCTTTGCTTGTTGCAGGAAGACCTCTTAACAGTCCGGGATCAGTACTCACCTCAACGCTTGAAGGCAATGATGCGCTGACGATCGAAGTACAGGCACTCTGTACTCAGACCGTATATGCAAATCCCCAGAGAATGACATCAGGACCCGAAAGAGGCCGTGTCCTCATGCTGCTCGCAGTATGCGAGAAGATACTGTCTTTGGGACTCACATCAATGGACTGCTTTGTTAACGTCATCGGCGGTCTAAAGATAAGCGATCCGGCAACAGATCTTGCGGTATGCATAGCAACCGTATCTTCTGCAAGAGGCGTAAGCGTCAGACCGAACACACTGATACTCGGCGAAGTAGGATTATCCGGAGAGATAAGACCTGTCAGCAGGATATTAAAAAGATGCCTTGCGGCAACAAGACTCGGCATCACTACAGTCGTTCTTCCCGGCAGTTCCAAGGATGCATTAGAGAAAGAACTTGCCAACGTTTCAAGCGAAGTATTCGGCGGCAAACCCGCACCTGAATTCATATATGCAGATAACCTGAAGGAAGCAGTAGACATACTGTTCTCATGACAAGAATGGAGGTGTTCTTATGAACCGCAATTGTTATTTTCTGATACCTGCCGCAGGAAGCGGAACACGTATGGGAGCAGGCCAGCCCAAGCTCATGAGAAATGTTGAAGGGAGCCCCGTCATCTTGAGAACATTGGGTGCGATTGCCGAAGTATGCAGAAGCAGATATGACGATCTTGAATACATGATCATCCTGGTTACCACTCCCGATCTCATGGGAATACTCAAAGCGATGTGCAAAGAGTATTTTCCTGACATCGACATCGTCTATACATTGGGCGGAAATACCAGAACAGAATCAGTATCTTTGGGACTTGGCATGATCAACGACGCAATGCCCGAAGACATCGTGCTCGTTCACGACGGCGCGCGCTGCCTTGTAACTGCTGACGAGATCAAAGCATGCATCGACGGACTTGAAAGTCACGACGTATGCGCATCTGCAGTTCCCGTTAAGAACACTTTGAAAAAAGTCGAAGTTTCTGCCGACGGCAAGGTCAGGGTTACAGGCACACCCGACAGATCCAGATTCTATGAGATACTCACACCTCAGGGTTTCAAATATAAAGACATTAAAGCATGCTATGCAAAAGCGATTGAAGACGGTATCACCGCAACAGATGACACCGCGCTTGCAGAGCTCTTAAACCTTGATGTTTATCTGACGAAGGGACTCTATTCGAATCTGAAGATAACAACTCCAGAAGATATCGCAATCGCTTCCGAGATAATCAGATCGCGCGGCGAGAGTGAACCGTTTACGGACTGATCAGATTTCTTTTGTAAAAGTAAGGATAACGAATACCTGTATCCCCTCGCCCTTACCGAATCCCGTAAGGCCTTCACCGGTCGTTGCCGTGATGCCTACTGAAGATGCGGGAATTCCAAGAATGTTTCCAACTGATTCCTTCATCGCAGGAATGTGGGGCATGAGCTTCGGACGGAGACATTCTATTGTTATGGAGCAGTGAATGATACTGGCGTCCTTAAGATATTCAAGACCTTTCTTAAGATATACCGCGCTGTCTTTGATGCCTTTTTCAAGACAAAGTTTGTCTGCCTCTCCGCCAAGTATGTTTACACCGGTATATCCTGAAATTGCATTTGTAATTGCGTGATAAACGACATCGCCGTCGCTGTTGGCTGAAATGGGCTTATCGAAAGGAATGTCGATTCCTCCAAGCTTTATCGTTGTCTCTCCGGCAGGTTCTCCGAATCTGTGACTGTCCTGTCCGATAGTGCTGATAGATACGATGTTACCCATAGATTTTCACCTCAGTTGATTCCGTTTTCCTGAAGCCATATTACCACATCATTCATGTTCCAATATTCATAAGCACCGCTTCCGAAGATCTGGTCGGGCTGTCCTGCTTTTATCAGAACAAATTCAGGAACGGCATTTATGTCGTACTTTTCGAGAAGCTCGCGGTGCTCAACAGCATCGAGCATGATGACATGAAATCTTCCGCTGTAGACCTGGGCAAGATCTTCTACGGCCGCAGTGATCTCGGAACCTCTTGTATCCATTGAACTGTAGAAATAGATGACAAGCGTATTGCCTGATACAAGAAGTCCGTTAAGATCTGTTATCTCGCGGTACTGTATTCCATAGAACGGATTACCGTTATCGTCAGTCTCGCCTTCGACCGGCTCATAGACCATGCATACGGCATTCTCACTGTAAGAGTAATCACCGAGATAATCTTTCAGCTTGTCAGATGTGCTCTGCTGTTTTGAAGAACATGAACAGAGTATCTGGGCAGAAAGAACTATCGTCAGTAATACCGCAAGAAATCTCAGTTTCACTTTTCGATGAGTCCGATAATCATTTCCGTAGTGCCGGAAAGAAGATCTTCAGAAACCTTCTCTGCGTTTCCTGAGTCAACGAGCTTGGTAACTTCAGGATCGAGCGGGAGCTTGTCCGTAACCTTTGAACCGATCTCGGCAACAGACTTCTCGATAGCTGAACCGTCACCGTAGAGTCTGATCTCATCACCGCAGTGAGGGCACTTGATATAACTCATATTCTCGACCATTCCAAGAACCGGAACCTTCATCATGGAAGCCATGTTGCGTGCCTTGTTTACGATCATGGATACGAGATCCTGGCTTGTTGCAACAAGAACGATTCCGTCAACGGGGAATGACTGGAACAATGTAAGCGGAACATCACCTGTTCCCGGAGGCATGTCGATAAGAAGGACATCAAGGGTTTCCCAGTTTGTCTGACCCCAGAACTGCTTAAGGAGCGAGCTTAAGACAGGGCCTCTCCAGATTACAGGTGCCTCTTTGTTCTCGAGAACGAGATTGACGCTGACAGCCTTGATTCCCGTAGCTGTCTCGGCAGGAACGATGAGCTGGTCGTCTGTAGCTCTGAGGTTCTCTGTAAGTCCGAAAGACTGAGGGATCGAAGGACCTGTGATATCGGCATCCATGATGCCTACCTTATATCCTTTTCTCGCAAGCTGAACTGCAAGAACTGAAGTAACGAATGACTTTCCTACGCCGCCCTTACCGCTTGCTACACCGATAACCGTCTTGATGGATGAACCTGCTGCGAGAGGATCTTTAGTGATACCGTTTGCAGACGGACATGAATCCTGTGAAGTGCAGCCGCTCTTTGAAGGGCATGAATCACATGCTGATGACATAAAATGCCTCCTTTGTGTAAATAACTCGAATATTATAAGTAATGCTTATATCTTTTTCAATTTTGATCGGACGGATTGGGATTCTCATCACCGAGATCAAAGATCTCATCGTTTCCGTTCTCGGTCTTTCTCTTGATGAATCTCATTACTGCCGCGCCTGCGTCAGTAGATCTTACCCATACGACTCTGACAAGACGCTGCTCGTTTTTCTTGAAGGATGAGACCATGGAACTCATTGCATCCGAAACCGATTCCTTTGCGAGCCTCAAGCTCTCTTTCTCGACCTCTGTAAACTGGTTTGCAAAAGCTTTCTCTTCTGCCCTGTGCTGCGCCGCAAGTTCCTTTTCCTGACGGCGGTTCTCAGCCAGAAGTTTCCTGTATTGCTCGTAGTGGTTTCTCGTAGGCTCGCTTACAGTAACGATAGTATCGACCGCACCGTAAATCTGCGAACCGATCTTGTCTGATACGGCTCTTGTACCTGTAACGACTTTCTCCATTGCCTGGAACTTCTTCTTGAAGCCGACGATGGTGATGATCGTCGTAACAAGGTCAGCAAGCAGAATGACCGTGAAGAAGATCAGGATACCCAGCCTGAAAGGATAGGTGATGTGTGCGATGAGCCACTTTACAGCCGGGTGCAGAACATACATGCCGAGGGATGCAGCGATTCCCCAGTAGATGAAGAATCGAAGGCAGATATAACCTCCGAGATTGAGCTTGTAATCGGAATAATCCCACCAGCGCATATGGAAGGCATGGTAAAGGATAAATCCTGCGATGAGCTCGACTATCGTACATGCGGTAGCCATACCGAAGAACAGGATCATGAAGTTGTCCTTGAAAGGTTCGAAAATCCAGATGGCCGCATAAAAGCCAAGTCCGTAAACGGGGCAAAGAGGCCCTGCGAGGAATCCTCTGTTGATGAACTTTCCTTCGGTGATTCCGTAATAGATAACTTCGATCACCCAGCCGATGAAGCTGTAAATGAAGAACATCATATATGATTCAATAAAAGGATACGGAAGTGTCATTCTTTTCTGGCCCTCATTACCCTGTAGCCGCCGTCGATCGCCAATGTCTCGCAGTTGCCGAACAGTTCTTTCAGTTTATCCATAGTAGAAGGTGCGCCCTGCTTGCGCTGCAGAACGACATAAAGATATCCGCCGGGATTAAGCACGTCAAAAGACTGCTCGTAAAAACCGAACACAGTCTTCTTGCCTGCTCTTACAGGCGGGTTTGTAGCGATGATGTCGAAATGCTCGTCTCTTACACCGAACAGAATGTCGCTCGACATGAACCTGCAGTTCACGCCGTTCTGCATGCAGTTCTCTCTTGCAAGAGCAACGGCTCTCGAATTGATATCAACACCCGTAACGTCAAAAGCCATAAAGCATGACTTGATGACGATTCCCACGATACCTACGCCGCAGCCGAGATCGACAAAGCGTTCCATCTTGGGACCTCTCTCCTTGATATCCTTTACGAGTGTATCAATGAGAAGATTGGTTCCGAAATCGACTTCGTTTCTCGAGAAAACGGATGTGTCCGTAAAGAACTCAAAATTGATTCCGTTCATTCTGTACGGGATCAGTTTGCGGTCGGAAGGTGTTGTCGGATTAGGATCAAAATATTGTGTCATGGCAATTTATTCTTCAAATCTGTTTTGTTTATAAGTGCTATGAGCGGCAGACCGATGATTATCAGAACTGCTGCTTCTCCTGCTGCTACGGTAAGCATCGTGAAAAGCACTTCGCTTACGGTAACCGTATCAAAAAGAAGGAACGGCAGGTAGCCTCCGACAATAACCCCGTTCACCAGAATCGGAGGGATTATCGCAAGATACTTGTTCTTCTTACCGATATAATAAGACAAAACACCCGCAATAAGTGTGGCAAGTGTTCCGCCGATGATATCAACAGGTCCAAGGCTGTCCGGGTTGATGAGATTTGCTATGAGACATCCCAATGAAACTCCGGGAATAGTAGCCCAGGAAAATGCAGGAAATATCGTCATTATCTCTGCAAGTCTCGCCTGAATCGGACCGTATGAGATCGGCGCAAGGAAATATGCCAGTACAACATATAAAGCTGCAATGACTCCGTTGAATACAACGAATCTCGTGCGCTTTTTACTGTCTTTCAATGTTGATTTTATGTCTGACATAGATCACATCATCGAACGGACAGTATCGTTGATCTGGGCGATCCTCGTAGTCCTTGACCAGGGCATCTCAGGAGCCTGAATAAGTCCCTTGGAGATCGCTTTCGCGCAGCTCTCGAATTCATAAACATATCCGTGAAGGAAATCCTCGTCAGCCGCTGCTTCCTCAAGGAGAGTATCGTCGTTGGAATAAAGAGCGATCTTACGGTAATTGTTGATGTTGCTAAACTTGATCTTTCCCTTCTCGCCTACGACAACGCCGTCCTTATCGGTGTCGGCACACATGGTAACGTAGAAATTACCGAGGATGCTTCCGTCTTCTGACTCCATTGAATATGTAGTATCCCTGTCGATTCCGGAAGAAAGTCTTCTTGCAAATACTCTGGATACCTTTATGTCGTTGCCCATGAATGAGAGAGCAAAGTTTGTTGTGTAAACACCGAGATCGAGATAGCTTCCGCCGCCTAATACAGGGCTGTTGAGTCTCGGAACGCTTGCGATGTCGTAACCCAGGTTAGCTGATACGTATTTAACGGCACCGATCTTTCCCTTTTCGATCCATTCAAGAGCTTTCATGTGCAGGGGCTGGTAAGAAGTCCACATTGCCTCAGCAACAAATACGCCTCTGTTCTTTGCCTCGAAAAAGATGCTGTCAGCTTCGGCCTTACTCATTGCAAAGGGCTTTTCGACAAGAATGTTCTTGTATTCCTTTACACACATGATCGCATGTTCGTAGTGGTAGGTATTCGGTGTTGCGATATATACAAGATCGATCTCGTCAGAAGCGGCAAGCTTCTCGTAACCGGTAAATACTTTTGCATCGGGGCAGTGAGCAGAAGCAAACTTCTTCGCCTTGTTTCTTTCTCTGGAAGCAACTCCGGCGATGACTACTTTCTTATTGCCTTTTAAACTGTCTGCGATTTTGGCTGCTATGGTTCCGCAGCCGAGAATACCGACTCTGAGCATATGATCAAACCTCTTTATTATTTATATTAAGTGCAACTCTCTAATTGTATTTAGCGTATTACTTTGTGTCAATCTATGTTTTGAACAAGCGGTTAGATATGGACAATCAGCCCTCATTGCTTTATTTTATTGCAAAAGATATCAAACAAGAGGGTTAGTGTGACCATTAAGTTTCTGGACAAGTTATCGCCCCGTAAAAGAGGCATAGTATATCTTCTGCTGTCGTCATTCTCGTTCGCGTGCATGGCGCTGTTCATCAACCTTGCAGGAGATATGCCGGTATTCCAGAAAGCATTCTTCAGAAATCTCGTTGCGATAGTCATGTCCTACATAATGCTCGCGAGATCTCCCGAGAAATTCAAGATCAAGAAGGGATCACTTCCGAGCCTGTTCATGCGCGCCGGCTTCGGCACTATCGGCGTTATCGCCAACTTCTATGCGATCTCAAACACGAACATGTCAGATGCTATGATGCTCAATAAGCTCTCGCCTTTCTTTGCGATGCTGACTTCGATAATCGTGCTTAAGGAAGCTGCTGACGGCTTCCAGTGGGCAGCTATCCTAACGGCAATTGCAGGCGCGGTATTCGTCGTAAAGCCTACTTTCCTTTTCGGCAAGCTCGGTGTCGACGGTGATTCCGTTTTTCCTTTGATCGTAGCTCTTGTCGGAGGCATCTGCGCAGGCATCGCTTACACGTTCTTAAGGAAAGCTACGCTTAAGGGCGAAAGAGGAATAGTCGTCGTGGCATTCTTCTCAACCTTCTCGTGCATTGCCCTGATTCCGTTCATAATCTTCACTTATCAGCCCATCTCATTGCTGCAGTTTTTCTTCTGCGTCATGACGGGCGTATCGGCATGCTTCGGTCAGATATTCATCACGTCTGCTTATGCGGCATGCCCTGCGAAAGAGATATCGATCTACGATTATTCGACTGTTATATTCACGGCGCTTCTCGGCCTGATCGTACTCGGCGAGATCCCTGATTTCCTAAGCATAATAGGATACGCCGTAATCATCGGCGCATCCGTGCTGAACTACTTATATAACAACAATCACTTGAGATTTAAAAAGTCCTGAACGTCTTTAAGTGACAGAAGGATAATGTCTGCAAGGCCCTTCATCTCATCGTCGGGCTGAATGATATCAGGAACCATTATCGTATAAAGTCCCGATGCCTTGCATGATCTTACACCGTTGAATGAATCTTCAAGTCCCACTCCCTCTTCAGGCTTTACGCCCAATGCATCACATGCAAGAAGGAATATCTCGGGATCGGGTTTGGATCTTGTGACCTGGTCTCCGCAGACGCATGTATCAAAGTAAGGAAGAGCTCCCAATGCTGCCATCTGTGAAGTCACTTCTTCTCTTGTTGAAGAAGATGCAATGGCTATCTTCATGCCTGCATTTTTCATGGAACTCAAAAGCTCAATCGTGTGGGGCTTTAACGGAACTTTGCCCTCAGCAGCCAATCCGTTATAGATCTCACGGAGCTCACGCTCGTAACGGTCTCCGGGCTCGCCGTAAACTCTCTCGAATTCATCGACGGTGGCTTTTTTATTTTTGCCTATGACGCTGATGCCGTAAGTAACGATGTCCTTGAAGCCGTACTTTTCACCGATTACTTCCCAACATTTCAGGACTGTCCTCTCTGAATCGAGGATCAGTCCGTCCATGTCGAAAATAGCTGCTTTGAATTTTCTGTCTGACTTAAGCATCAGACCTCCATTGTTCCTTCGAATACCTTAGCGCAGTTACCTGTCATGAATACAGCATCGTCTGTGTACTTGATGATGAGGTCGCCGCCCTTAAGGATTACTCTGATGTCTTCGCCCTTCTTGCAGAAACCGTTCTCGCAGGCAGCAACAACCGTTGCGCATGCGCCTGTTCCGCAGGCCATTGTCTCGCCTGAGCCTCTCTCCCAAACTCTCATCTTGAGTGTATGGTCGTCGATGACTTTGACGAACTCAGTGTTGACTCTCTCAGGGAAGATATCAGTAGAGTATTCGAACTTGGGTCCTATCGTATTGAGATCTAAGACATCAACGAGATCAGTGAATACAACTGCGTGAGGGTTGCCCATTGAAACTGCAGTGATCTTATATTCATCACCGTCTATGTTTACAGGAACGTTGATCGCTGTATCACCGGGGAGCGTGCAGGGAATCTTCGGCGGATTGAGTTCTGCCTTGCCCATGTCTACCTTAACTCTTGCGACAACGCCGCCCAGTGTCATGAGTTCAAGAGTCTTGATTCCGCTCTTTGTCTCGATCTTCATGTGTCTCTTCTTATGTCCGCGCTCATCGTACATGTACTTGGCAACGCATCTTATGGCGTTACCGCACATCATGCCCTCTGAACCATCCAGGTTGTACATGATCATTCTGCAGTCGGCGACCTTGGAAGGCGCGATGAGAACGATACCGTCACCGCCGACACCGAAGTGTCTGTCACTCATATAGACTGACAAAGATTCAGGTGAAGATACCATACTCTCCATGCAGTCGATGTAGATGTAGTCGTTGCCTGCACCCTGCATCTTGATGAAGTTGATCTTACGTCTCTTGTCACGCATGTTGTTGATATCTACGAGCTCTGTGTTGATCTCGGAGAAGTGGCTCATGAGTGAATCAGCAAGAGCGTCTGCAGTATCGATAGCGGTAAGGCACGGAATACCGAGCATGACTGCTCTTCTTCTGAGCTTAACGGAGTCTCTTGCAGGGAGTCTGCCCTTTGCGGATGTGGAGATGATGTAATTGATCTTGCCGCTCTCGATCAGAGACATTGTGTTGTTCTCATCAGACTCGTGGATCTTAGATACTTCGGAAACTTCCATTCCCGCCTGTCTCAAAGCCTCAGCCGTGCCGTGTGTTGCATAGAGCTTGAAGCCCATTACGTCGAACTTCTTTGCGATCTCTACGATCTCCATCTTGTCGGAATTTCTTACCGTGATGAAGACACCGCCGCGCTTGTACATCTTGTAGCCTGCTGCTACGAGACCCTTGTACAAAGCTTCTGAGAGGTTTCTGCCGACGCCAAGGACTTCGCCCGTGGACTTCATTTCAGGTCCCAATTGTGTATCAACGTCAGTAAGTTTCTCGAATGAGAATACAGGAACCTTAACAGCCGTATAAGGTGACTGTCTGTAAAAGCCGGTGCCGTAATCCATGTCTGCAAGCTTTGTTCCGAGGCTTACTTCGATGGCAACGTCTACCATCGGGATGCCTGTTACCTTGCTCATATAAGGAACTGTTCTTGATGCTCTCGGGTTGACCTCTATTACATAGATCCTGTTGTCCTTAACGATGTACTGACTGTTTACAATACCTGTTGACTTAAGTCCGTCGCAGAGTGCGATCGTGGTATCTGCAAGTTTCTTGTACATATCGTCGTAGATATGCTTTGCAGGATACATTGCTATGGAGTCACCGGAGTGGATTCCCGCGCGCTCAACGTGTTCCATGAGACCCGGAATAAGGACATCCTTGCCGTCGTAGATCGCGTCTACTTCGATCTCCTTACCCTGGATGTACTTGTCGATGAGGACAGGGTTTTCGATACCCTGAGCGAGAATTATCTTCATGTACTCGTTAACGTCTTCGTCGTTGAAGGCGATGATCATGTTCTGACCGCCAAGTACGTAGGAAGGTCTTAAGAGTACAGGATATTCAAGTGAGTTTGCAGCCTTGAGAGCTTCATCAAGAGTAAGTACGGAGAAGCCCTTAGGTCTTGCGATTCCCAAGCGTTCCAAGAGCTCGTCGAATCTCTCACGGTCTTCTGCCATGTCGATGGAATCTGCAGATGTACCGATGATGTTGACGTTATTCTCGGAAAGCGTTTTCGTGAGCTTGATAGCCGTCTGGCCGCCGAATGCGACAACTACGCCGAAAGGCTTTTCCTGATGAACGATGTTCATTACATCTTCAGGTGTAAGAGGCTCGAAATAGAGTCTGTCGCCTGTATCGAAGTCGGTGGATACCGTCTCAGGGTTGTTGTTTACGATGACGACTCTGTAGCCAAGATCTCTTAATGCATGTACGCAGTGAACTGCAGCATAGTCGAACTCGATACCCTGACCGATTCTGATCGGACCTGAACCGAATACGATTACAGTCTGCTTATCCTTGTCGCCTGCCTTCTCGAAATCAGCTTCATTCTCGCCGCCTTCTTCAGGTCTGTTGAATGTTGCATAGAAGTAAGGCGTATGTGCTTCGAACTCGCCAGCGCATGTATCAACCATCTTGAATGTCGGCTTGAGTTCGTATGCAACGCTCTTGCCTGTTATTCTTGCGATCGCCTTGTCCGTGAAACCGAGTTTCTTAGCCTTTACATATTCATCGAAAGAGATCTCCCTGCCGGTGATTTCCTTCTCGAAATCGATGAGATTCCTGATCTTTGAAAGGAACCACATATCGATCTTTGTTTCTTCGTTGATCTTGGAGATCTCGACACCTCTTCTGATAGCCTCAGCAACATAGAAGAGTCTCTCGTCTGTAGGAGTTACGCAGCGCTCCATGAGATCTTCGTCTGCAACTTCCTCCATCTTCTTCAGGTGGAGTGTATCTGCAGAGATCTCTGCGCCTCTAACTGCCTTCATGAGCGCACTCTCGAATGAATCGGAGATTGCCATGACTTCGCCCGTTGCCTTCATCTGTGTGCCGAGATTTCTCTTTGCATATACGAACTTGTCAAAAGGCCACTTCGGATACTTAACTGCTAC
>JAEIGA010014183.1_pt1 | contig 12125 bp, 9 predicted proteins | sample 9270691 | NCBI WGS metagenome assembly JAEIGA01 (sample SAMN17057246, study PRJNA624740) | gut metagenome | biome: biome; isolation source: fecal sample | host: Bos grunniens | place: China: Xizang | collected 2019
AAAGCATTTTCCAGAATTGATTTAAATGAAGCAGGAAGACCTCGAAAAGAGATAAATGAAGAAATGGCAGAACGCCGTCGCTTAAGAACTTACTATAGCGATGTTTTGAAACAAGTTTTGCCAGAAATGAAGCAGTATATGCTATTGAAAAAACAGTTGTATGAAGCAGATTCTTCACGAAATATTTTTGAAAATGAAGAGTTGATTCAGTTAAGAGCTAAAATATTGCCAGAACTTCAAAAAATGGATATTCAATCAGAAGAAATTGAAAAATTTTCTGGTAAGTTTATTGATGCAACTAAAAAAATTGATGAATATAAGCATCGTCAAGAACGCAAAGCAAAAGAGTTAAGAATAACAGATTCTTCTGAATTGCGAAGTCTTGGTAGAAGAATTGCAATTAAATCTGAATGTGTAAAACTAGAAGCTGAACTTGGTTTGACTGCTGATGAAATTAGAGATATTTACACACAAATTCAAAAAATTGACAGAAAATTGCGCCGACTTGAGTATGAATTTGAAAATAATGTTCAAGATATTCTCGATATGACCAAAGAAATTCAACGCGGTAGAAGCATGATGGAAGTTGCGAAAAATCGTCTTATCAATGCTAACTTGCGTCTTGTTGTTTCTATTGCTAAAAAATATACAAATCGAGGATTGCAATTTTTTGATTTGGTTCAAGAAGGAAATATCGGTCTTATCAAGGCAGTTGAAAAATTTGAATATCGCAAGGGGTATAAATTTTCAACTTATGCAACTTGGTGGATTCGTCAAGCAATTACTCGTTCAATTTCTGACCAAGCAAGAACAATTCGTGTTCCTGTTCATATGATAGAACAAATCAATAAAGTTGTAAGAGAATCTCGTCAGTTAATGCAAAAACTTGGTCGTGAGCCAACAGATGATGAGATTGCCGAACAATTAGGATGGGTTGTTTCTAAAGTAAAAACGGTAAAAAATGTTGCTCGTGAGCCAATCTCACTTGAAACACCAATCGGTGAAGAAGAAGATTCTTTGCTTGGAGATTTTATCGAGGATAAAGATGTTGAAAATCCAGCAAATCTTACTGCTTATTCTTTGTTGCAAGAGCAAGTGCATTCTGTTTTATCAACTTTGCCAGCTAGAGAACAAGAAGTATTGAAGATGAGATTTGGTTTGGATGATGGATATTCCTTGACATTGGAAGAAGTTGGTCTTTATTTTGATGTTACTCGTGAGCGTATTCGTCAAATCGAAGCAAAAGCTTTGCGTAGATTAAGACATCCAAGACGCTCAGGTGGATTGCGTGATTATATAGACATTTAATCTACAATAGTATAAAATATAGGTGATTGTAATATTCTTGGGAATGTGCAATCACTTTTCCTAAAAATTGTATACAACAAAGAGGTTGATGATATGTTAGACGTATTTGATAGACTAAAAAAATTGCAAGATGTTCTTGCAAAAAAGTATGATTTACAAGCTGTAATTGACGAAGCTCCAAAAAAATTATCATCACAGGAAGAGCTCCTTGCACGCTTAAAGAAAGAATACATCGAAAAAAATGCAATTTATGAAGAAGTTCGTAAAAAAATTGCTCATCTTAAAGTAGAATTGGCAGATGTTGATGCAGCAAGAGAGAGAAGTGAAAAAGGAATGGATTCTGTTTCTACTCACAGAGAATACGAAGCTCTTGATAAAGAAATTCGTGACGCTACTGAAAAAGAACAAACAATTCGTGCCGAACTAAAAAAAGAAGAAAAATATCTTGCTGAATTAGATAATAGTCTTAAAGATGAAGAAGTTTTAATTCAAAGACAAGAAGAAGAATTGAATACAGGAAAAACTTCTTTGCAGAATGAAATTGATAGATTCACTGCAGAGTTGAATGAATTAACAACAGAAGAAGATGGTTTAGTTTCAGGAATTGATCCAGAAATTATCTTCAAGTTTCAAAGAATTATTAAAAGTAAACATAGCAAAGGTATCGTAGCTGTAAAAGGTAATGTTTGTGATGGTTGTCATATGATTTTACCTGGACAATTTGCTAATGAAGTTAGAAATGGAGATAAGATTGTTTTCTGTCCATATTGTAGCCGTATTCTTTTCTATGAAGAAGTTACAGGTGAAGAAGAACAATACTTCCAGATGGATGCTGGTAGCCTAGCTGACCTCGATGATGATTTTGGTGAAGAGGAAGAAGAGGATGAAGATGGCTACGATGACAGTGATTCAATGAAAGAATTGGATTTTTAATTTAGAAATTTTCAGGAGAGAAATGACCGCTGGTTTTTAGTTACCCTAAAAACCAGAGGAAAGTCCGGGCTCCTTCGGAAAAAATGCCGGCTAATGACCGGGCAGAATAGAAGAGATTTTATTCTGACAGATAGTGCAGCAGAAAATAAACCGCCTTTGCAAAAAGGTAAGGGTGAAAAGGTAGGGTAAGAGCCTACCGCATTTTTGGTAACAAAAATGGCAGTGTAAACCTCATTTGGAGCAAGGTCAAGCAGTAATCTTATTCCGATAGATGATTACGGGTAGATCGCTACAGGTGTTCAGTAATGAACATTGCAGATAGATGGTCATTATGTAAGTTTTTACATAGACAGAACTCGGCTTATATTCTCTTCTGTTTTTTATTTTTTGGATGGTTATGAAAAACATAAAGTATGATAACAATGGTGTAGCAAAAAGAAAATCTAAAATTCTCGCAACTATATGTGTTATTATTTTTGTATTAGTTTTGCTCACACTTTTAGTTTATGTTTTTGTCAGAGTTTTTTCAGGTTCAAAAAATGATGTTCCAACCACAAATAAATTATATTCCCTTTGGAAAGAAGGGGATTATCAAAATGTTTATGACAGTTCAGCTGTAATACTTGAACACAATCCAATGAATATAACCGCAAATATTTTTCATGGTTATAGTTCGTTTTTCTTAGCACTTTCACAAACTGATATAAGTATTTCTCAGAGCTTATTAGATGAATCTATAAATAATTTGCGAATTTCATTGTATTATGCAGATGAAGATTCTTTGCCACAGATTTATTACATGTTGGGAAAAGCATATTTTCAAAAAAATACAATTTCTTCATATCATTACTATTCAGATTTAGCAGTAGAATTTTTAGAAATGGCCAGGAGTGCTGGATATAATTCGTTAGATATTCCTGAATATCTTGGTTTGTGTTATGCAGATTTAGGAATGACTGAAAAAAGTTTAGCTTCATTTACAGAAGCTCTGTTAGAAAGAGAATCTGATGTTTTATTATTAGCAATCGCGCAACAATATTATAAAAATTTACAAAATGATATTGCTAAACAGTATTTATTTAGGGTAAATTATGAAAGTGAAGATGATGATTTAGTTCTTAGCAGTAAACTTTTGCTTGCAGATATATATTTTGCTGAAGGTAATTATACTGATGCACAAAAAGAATACGAGGCTATTCTTGTAAAAGATAGTTCCGTAGCTGATGCATATTATGGTCTTGGCAATATTTATGAAAAATTAGGAGATACTGCTAAGGCTCGCTCTGAATGGCGAAAAACTTTAAAAGTTCAAATTAATCATTCTGGAGCAATTAGTAAATTAGGTTTATAAATGATGCAGTTATAAATGCATTAATAGTTCTTTGGGAGGGCTAAAATGGGATTATTTGATAGGTTTTCAACTGATGTTGGTATCGATTTAGGTACATGTAACACATTAATTTATGTAAAAGGAAAGGGAATTGTAATCAATGAACCTTCTGTTGTTGCAGTAGAAAGAGGTACAAAGCGTGTTGTTGCTGTAGGTGCAGAAGCTAAACGCATGTTATATAAAACACCTGGTGATATTCAAGCAATTCGACCATTAGCAGATGGTGTTATTGCTGATATGGATAGCACTGAAAAAATGATTAGATATTTTATTTCAAAAATTGTTCCAAAACACAGACTTTTTAGTTCTGTAAGAATGAAGATTGGAATTCCATCTTGTATCACAGAAGTTGAAAAACGCGCTGTTCAAGAAGCAGCCTTGAAAGCTGGTGCTAAAGAAGTTGGAGTTATTGAAGAATCTTTGGCTGCTGCTATTGGTGCTCAAATTCCAATTCATGAACCAGCAGGTCATATGGTATGTGATATTGGTGGTGGTACAACTGAAGTTTCTGTAATTTCTCTTAATGGTATGGTAGTAACTAATGCTATCAGACTTGGTGGCGATGAATTTGATGAAGCAATTATTAAACATGTTCGTAATGTTCATAACTTGGTAATTGGGCAACAAACTGCAGAAAGATTAAAGATTGAAATCGGTAATGCTACACCAGAAAAAAATATTGAAACAATGGAAATTAAGGGAACAGATGCAATTACAGGTCTTCCAAGAAGATTGTCAATCGATTCTGTAGAGGTACGAGAAGCTCTAAAAGATCCAATTACTCAAATTGTTGATGAAATTAAACATACATTAGCACAAACTCCACCAGAATTAGCAGCTGATATTTTTACACATGGTATTGTTATGGCCGGTGGTGGTTCTTTATTAAAAGGTTTGCCAAAACTTATTTCAAAGGAAACTGGTGTTCCTGTTATTTTGGTTGAATCTCCATTAGAATGTATCGCTGTTGGTGCTGGTCAAGCATTTGAAGTATTTAGTGATATGACTTCTGATAGAAGTATTTACGATAGCATTAACTCATAAATTTTATGGTAAAAGAAAAATCTACTGTTTCTTTTAAGTATTCTCTTATAGTTTTTCTAGGCTTGGTTTTAGTTTCTGGAATAATATTAGCGTTATCTTCTGGTGGCTTTATTATTAGCGTAAAAGAAGTAGGTTTTTCTATTTTTTCTACAGGTCAGAAAGGTGTAAATGCTGTTATTTCTAGTGTTGGAAATGGTGTTTCTGCTGTAAAAGAATTGGCAGAGTTGAAAGAATCTTATAATCAACTTGTTCAACAACTTGAAGATTATGAATATCTGCAAAGAAACAATGCCGAAATCAGAAAAGAAAATGAACGCTTAAGAGAACAACTAGATATTTCTAAGAGTATTGTAAACAAAAATTATGTAGCTCAGATAATTGGTAGAGATCCAGATAGTCTTTATTCTGTAATTACTGTTAATAAGGGCAGTAGAAATGGTATCAGAAAAAATATGCCAGTTATTGCAGTTCAGAATGGAGATGTAGGATTAGTTGGAAAAGTTGTAACAGTTGGGCCTTTTACAAGCCAAATAATGCCAATATATGATTTTCAATGTAATATTTCAGCTAGAATTCAGCATACTAGAGATATTGGTTTAGTTGTAGGGCAGGGAAATGCTGATGTTCCTTTACAGATGCAATATATTAAAAAACGAGTATTGAATGAACTTCAGTATGGCGATGTTATTGTTACATCTGGTGAAAATGAAAATTATATAAAAGATATCCCAATTGGAAGTATTAGTAAAATTAAAACTGTTGATTATGATAGTTCGTTAATTATTGAAATTTCACCTATTATAGATTTTGCTAGATTAGAAAATGTTATGATAGTTGATATGAAAACAGAGCAGGAGTAGGTTATGTTAAAATCTTTCTTTTCAACAATTTTAACAATGTTTTGTTTTCTCATTCTTGAAACTGCAGTAATTTCAAATTTGACATTTTTGCCGGCAATTCCTGATTTTTTGCTTATAATTACATTATTTGTTGCTTTGAATAATGGTTCATTGTTAGCTGAAAGTACGGGGTTTGTTTCTGGTATCATGCTAGATTTTTTAAGTGCATCGCCACTTGGATTGAATGCTCTTTTAAGAACTATTCTTGGTTTTATTGCTGGTTTTTTTCATGATGTTTTAAATGCTACAAGTGTATTGTTGCAAATAATTTACGGAGCAGTTGCAACTGTATTAAAAGCGATAATAGTTTATTTAATTTCTTTATTTTTTACAGGCGTTGTTTCTTATTCATTATTTTCTCAGATTTTTTTGACTGAAGTTTTATTAAATGCTTTATTTACACCAATTATTTTTAAGTTTTTATCTTTGTTTTCTGATTTTATAATTGTTAGACCGGAGTCAAGACTTTAATGTTAACTTTACAATCAAATGATTTTAGAAACAAAGAAGGTAGTTCAGAGTCAAAAAAAAAGAAAACTTTTCTTTTTAACAATTATTGTAGTTGTTAGTTTTGTGTTGTATGCATATCGATTGTTTTCTATGCAGGTAATTTCAGGGTCAAGCTATCGTAAGCAATCTCAGGAAATTTCACAGCGCACAAAGGTTTTACCTGCAAAACGCGGTGAAATATACGACAGAAATGTTACTTTGCCAATCGTTGTTAACACTGACTCGTTTGCTATTGACATTATCCCTGGGGAAATTCCTGCTGAAAAATATGACACAGTTGCGTTAAAATTGGCTTCAATGTTAGGAATTGACAAAACCTTAATTGATAAAAAAGTTCCTGCATCTCTAAGGCGTTCTTATAGTTCTATAGAATTAAAGTCTAATGTTACCTTTGAACAAGTAGCTAATATTGCTGAAAATTTGAATGATTTACCAGGAATTTCTTGGCGTCTAAAACCGATGCGAACTTATGTGGAAACAATAGGTTCTTTATCTCATATTGTTGGTTATGTAGGCGATATTACTAAAGAAGAATTAAAAGTTTTATATAATCAAGGTTATTCTAACACAAGTATTATTGGTAAAACTGGTATTGAAAAACAATATGATATGATTTTACAAGGAAAATCAGGTCTTGAATCAAGAACAGTTGATGTTAGAGGTAGATATTTATCAGAAGAACCTACAATTCAAACTCCAGAAATGGGAAAAAATCTTGTTCTAACAATAGATACTGATATTCAAACACTTGCAGAAAAAGCTCTTGGCGAAAGAATTGGGGCTGCAGTTGTGTTAAAACCTTCTTCTGGTGAAATTTTAGCCATGGTTTCTTATCCATATTTTGATGCTAATATTTTTAATAGAGAAGATGGTTCTTCTTTGTATTCAAAATTACTCAATGATCCGCAAAAGCCTTTGTTGAATAGAGCAGTAAACGCCGCTTATTCTCCTGCGTCAACTTTCAAAGTGATAATGTCTACAGCATTACTTGCAGAAGAAACTTTTTCTCCATTAAAAACAATAGATTGTTCTGGTAGAATTGAATATGGTGACAGAACATTTAAGTGTCATATTGGTGTTCCTGGCCATGGTTACATGGATTTAAAGAATGGATTAGCTCAATCTTGTAATGTTTATTATTGGACAATAGGTCGAGACCACTTAGGTGTAGATAAAATTGCATCTTACGCTAAAGAATTTGGATATGGTCAATCATTTGATATTGATTTACCTGGTCAATCTGAAGGATTTGTTCCTACATCACAATGGAAAGAGCGTCGTTATCATGAAAAATGGCTTGGAGGAGACACAATGAATATGTCCATTGGGCAAGGTTATACACTTGTTACTCCAATGCATGTTGCCGATATGATGGCGATGATTGTTAATGAAGGAAAGATTTATAAACCTCACTTTTTGAAAGAAATTAGAGATCCTGTTACAAATGAAGTGATTGAAACAATTAAACCTAAAGTTATTTTTTCTAGCAATATTTCTCCATCGGTATGGAAACAAGTAAAAGAAGATTTACGATATACAGTTACTGACGGTTCTGCACAGTTTCCTTTGAAAAATAAGGTTGTAAAACTTGCCGGTAAAACTGGAACTGCTGAGGTTGCTCAATATAAAAATTCTTGGCACTCATGGTTTGTATGTTATGGTCCTTATGATGCGCCACCTGAGGAAGCAGTTGTTGTTTGTGTTTTAGTTGAAGCCGCAAATCAATGGGAATGGTGGGCTCCGTATGCTTCAAATATTATTATGCAAGGAATTTTTGCAAATCAAACTTATGATGAAGCAATAGATTCTCTTGGATTTAGATATTTATCAAGACCAGTTGGTCGTCAAGAATAGTGTAGGGGAAGGCAACATGAAAATTCGATTTTTTTCATTATTTGATTATGTTTTGTTTGGTTGCGTTTTAGCATTGACGATAATTGGAATCTTTTTTATTTATTCCTCTGGGGTAAACTCTCAAAAAGTGCTTGTTTCTAATGAGTATGTAAAGCAAATTTTTTGGGGCGTATCTGGAATTGTTCTTTTGATTATAGTTTCTTTGATTGATTATCGTAAAGTAAAACGAATAATTCCTTGGTTGTATTTAGCGCTTGTTGTTATTTTGATTTATACAAGACTTTTTGGTAGATATGTAAATGGTGCAAAAAGCTGGATTGGTATCGGTGGATTTGGAGTTCAGCCTTCAGAATTTGGAAAAATAATCTTTTTGCTATTTTTAGCATGGTATTTAGAAAAATCTGAAAATACAGAACCTAAAAAACGCTTTATAATTTCATTATTTATTATGTTAGTTCCTATGGGATTGATTTTATTACAACCTGACTTAGGAACTGCAACTGTTTATATTCCAATGTTTTTGATTATGTGTTATATGTCTGGAATACCGTTGCGATTTATAATGATGTTTTTTGCTACTGGTGTTTTAACAGTCGTTATAACAGTTCTTCCTATATGGGAAGCAGAAATTGTACAACGAGATATAGCATTTCTTAATTTGATTACAGAACCAAAATTACGATTTTTTATCATCGCTGTTTCAAGTGCAATTACTGTTTTAAGTTTGCTTGGCTCAATATTTTTTAAGAAAAAATATTATTATTGGATGTCTTATGTTTTTGCAATCATAACTTTTTCTTTGGTTGCTTCAATCGGAGCAGGGAAGGTTTTAAAAGATTATCAGATAAAACGATTGATTGTATTTTTGGATCCACAAACTGACCCATTAGGTTCTGGATGGAATATTATTCAGTCTAAAATTGCTATTGGTTCTGGAAATATTTTTGGTCAAGGATTTTTGCAAGGAACTCAAAGTCATTACCGATTTTTGCCACAACAAAGTACCGACTTTATCTTTAGTATTTTATCTGAAGAACTTGGATTTTTTGGCGGTTTATTAGTTTTTGTACTTTATTTGTTAATTATTCTTAGAGGATTTTCTATTATTAAAAGCACCACTGATGTATTCGGAAGTTATATTGCAAGTGGCGCTTGTGCAATGTTCTTTTATCATTTTATCGTAAATGTTGGAATGGTTATGGGAATTATGCCAATAACAGGTATTCCGTTGTTATTTCTTTCTTACGGTGGTTCTTCATTGTGGACAGCCATGATTTCTATTGGACTTCTAGAATCAGTAAGATTACGCCGATTAGACTTTCATTAGGATTTAATTTGAATTCGTATTAGGATGTTTTTTCTAAAAAATGTTGAATAGAAAAGATTTTTTTTAGAGGAAAGTGTGTAGGTGACTAAATATTCTTACTTGAATAAAAGATGTTGTATTTAGGTAGACAGAATATACATTATAGGCAGTAAAGTGTATATATTTTTATGAGAGGAATTTTATTAGAACTATTACATTTTACATGTAAATAAACAATTAGGATAATTACTACATCCAATAAAATTACCATATTTACCATTTCTTTTAATAAGTTTATTCCCACATTTGGGGCAAATAGAATTATTGATATCATCTTTTTTTTTATTTATGTTATTTTTTATCATTAATATATGTTCTTTTTTATTTTCTTTTGTATATTCTGTAAAATTTGATAAAATTTTACTGTATTGTTTTATTTGTATGTTATTTACTTTTTCTTCTTGATATCTATAAATTGTGTTAATTAATTCGTTTTCATTTATTACATTTTTAGTTGTTTTTATTTTTATTTCTGCGTTATTTGAAAAAACGACAATTGGAATAAATAAAGATTTAGATGAAATACAAAGTTTTTCCATTAGAGCTTTTATATGAGCATAATTTTGTTTTAATGGATTGTGGAATGAATATTTATTTCCATAAACGTTTTTAGTCCATTCTTCAGAATTTTCACCACCTAAAATCCATCCTGTATAATTTTTTGTTTCTATTACGAATATACCATACTCTGATAAAACTACATGATCAATTTGTGTTGTTCCATAAGATGTGTTTATTAATAAATCATTAAAAACAATGTACTTTTCTATTGGAAGTTGTGTTAATTTTTGTGATATAACATTTTCCCCTATTTTCCCTTTTATTTGAGGTATTTTTTTACTGAGTAAAATTAACATAATAATGAATAAAATACTTAAAATAATCAATGAAATAAGTAACATATTCTTATTATATTTATTTGTTGTTAAATAATATAGCAAAATAAATTCCCCTTACACCTAAAAAGTTAAACTTTCTAAGTATAATTGTAAATTTATTTATTTTATTGCCAACGCTTCTTCTTTTGTTGCTTGATGCCAGAATTGACTTCTTCCAAATGGCCCAAGTTCACCACGCATTTCTAAAGTATCTTTTGTGTATTTTTTTCCGTCTGCTTTATGAAATGTGATTTTGCATTTGTATCTGCTACCATTTTCTGGATCAATGATGTATCCATTTTCCCATTGTCCTGGATTTTTTTGAGTTAAGCCCCAAATCCAAGTTGTGCCAATAACTTTAACAGTGTTTACTTTTGCACCATTTTGAAAGTTATCATAAGACTTTCCATTTCCACCTGCAGTATCTTCAGCTTTTACATCTGCAGCAGATAGAATTTTTCCATTTAACAAACCGTTTTCTTGCCAAATTTCCCATCCAGCTGTTTGTTGTCCTGTTTTTTCATCAACACTAATCCAAAAACCTTCTACTGAATCAGTTGCAAAAACAAAGGCGCTAATAAAAGCCACTATAAAAAAACATAATAAATATTTTTTCATAAATTTTCCTTATAAGTTAGAATTTTGTTTGTATAAATATTATAATTTATTGATATTAAAAAAACAACTTAAAATTTTATGTCAGAATAAAAAAATTTGGATAATTTCTATGATTCTGTATAGTAAATTTGAACTATTTAATTAGGTATTTTTTCTATCGACTTTTGAGAATTTAAATGGTAAAATATACTTATGAAAACATTTTATGAAATTTTGAATATTTTTAGCAAAAGCGTGAAAATTTTCGCTTTTACTTTTGTTGTTTGTGGTACTATGTTGATGTTTGTCAGTTGTGGGGAAACTCCAAATGACGAACCTGAACAATACTGCGAAGGTGTTCAAAACGAAAACCACGACTACTGTAAAGAACCAGGTTGCGTGCTTGATGAACACACTGGCGCCCACGATTATTGCAAAGAACAAGATTGCGACGGTTCGAACCACAAAGGTAAAGCCCACTCCGCCCCAGTTATCGACCAATGCGATTATTGCGAAGACGGTGATAATACTTGCGTTGATGGTAGCGAATGTTACGCCGGCGGCAAGGTAATTTCATTGGGCGAAAATTATCAAGCCTTTGATGCCATGAATGGAACGCGTTTTGATACTGATACTGATCAATCTACTATTGACAGTCTTAATACTTTTAAAACAAGATACGAAAAATATGTTAATGGATTGATTAATAGTTTCAGTGATGAATTTAAAACCAAATATAACATTGATAACATCAATTTTAGAACATTTGAATATAGCACAAACAACGGAAATCTTGTTGACCCACAATATGCAATTTTTGATAGCGAAATTGAACAACTTAACGATATTTGTGCGCCGGCCATTGAAGCAATCACAAAAAATATTTGCATTTCGGGGAATGACGAATATTACAAGGAACTTGACAAAACGATGTTTGAATTATACTTTGAAACAATAGATCTCGAGGTTTATAACTATGCTAATAGTGGTACTAATACTTATACCGAAAAAAAAGAGAATATTCAATATCGTATTGACTATCTTAATAACGTTGCTGGAACTGATTATAATATTTATCAAGAAGATGGCACAATTCACCCAGAAGCATTACAACGATTTGATCAAATGATTACAAAAGCGGCAGATAGACTTAACATTGATGTTAATGTATTACGAAAATTTGTTAATCTTTCTTTCATGCCAACTAATCTTAAAGGCATGCATGATTGTATGGAGACAAAAATCGATCATGCTTATAATAAAAATGGTACTAACACTGCTTGTCCTACCAGTGAAATGGTTGATACAATTGAGAATGTTGGATTCGACGATATGGTGGCACAAGC
>JAEIGA010014184.1_pt1 | contig 12125 bp, 10 predicted proteins | sample 9270691 | NCBI WGS metagenome assembly JAEIGA01 (sample SAMN17057246, study PRJNA624740) | gut metagenome | biome: biome; isolation source: fecal sample | host: Bos grunniens | place: China: Xizang | collected 2019
AATATATTTCCGGTGTCTATAGCGGAGCAGAAACACACGTTCCCTTCCCGAACACGGTAGTTAAGGGCTCCAGCGGCGATGGTACTGTAAATTTGACTATGGGAGAGTAGCACGATGCCGGGAATTTTTTTAGAAACTCAAATCAATTCGCACTGATTTGAGTTTTTTTTTTGTTTACACGGAGCGATCTCGCTTTGCCGGAGCGCGCCTTGCGGCGTTCGATCCTCCAGTCATGTACGCAAGTACATTCCTGTCGGCTCTCACTTGCAAAACCCGCCCGGCTGTGCGATATTGCTCCGTACGGTGTTGGCTGGAGGTACGCCGATCTTGTCGGGCTGAACGCCCGACCGGCGAGAGGTAAGTGTTGGTTGGCGGAAGCCAACCAACGTGAAGCGACGGATTGCATCCGTCATGAAGCATTGCTGCGCAATGTGAAGCTTTTGCCGCAGGCAAAAGTGAAGCGCTCGCTATCGCGAGTGTGGTCATGATAAGTTTTTTACGGCTGACGCATGTGCTGTGCCCAAGGAGAATGCGGACGCTGCTCATGAGAAGTTTGGGGAGATTTGGGGAGTAAAACCGCTCTGTTTTTTTTGTTGGCACCGGGTACACTGCATGCCCCCACGCCCCCCTTAAAATTCCTAGTATTCCTAAAATTCCCAGCATTCCTACTCAAAGTACCAACCAATATTATTTTTTTAACATCGGCGGGAGGAACAATGACCGTTCGGGGATGGTGATGGTTGCGGTCGTTTTTCTTTCAGTTTGCGGAGGAGAAGTCAGTTGACGGCCGGTGATGGTGATTTCTTTTTCATCATTGCTTTGAAAATTTCCTGCAATATTTTCTGAATGGGGGGCGCCGGGATTGAATTTTTCCAGCGATTTTTTTATGCGCTCTGGACGAAACTATCCAAATCGGAGAGGGCGAATAATGTCGCTCCGTTTTTGCCGATACCAACTTTGTGTGGCGGTTTTATTATTCGGCGAAGTAATTCTAATGTCGCTGCCGGAGATAGGCATAACCGGAAAGCGATTACCGTTTCGCCGATTTGCGGCGGCTAGCGGGTACTGACAATAACAATTTATTTTACACCTCTAATATGGTAGCTGGCTTTTTCCACATTGTGGGAATTATGTGAGAAAAATTCTTCGTTATAATTTTTTTCAAGATGCAAAAAATGGTGTAAGTTGGGGAATTGAACACAAAAAAACCGACTTTTCAGTCGGTTATAATAGTCTTTGGTTGTAAAGGGCAAGTTGTACAAAAATTTACTTTCTCAACAACCGTTGGGAAAGATCTGTAATCGCTGCGTTCATGCCGTCCTGATAGAGTTTTGCAAACATTTTACAGTCATGTCCAAAACGATAATAGAGCCATTGCCACATACTATCTTCTTTTCGGAGGGTGTACTCCCACACAATCTTGCCATTTTTATCAAGCAATTCCAACTCTACCTCTATCTTGTTTTCCGAAACGGCCGCTGGTGCGCCAAGAACCCACAGGTACGGACAATAGAGCGATAAGCCCCAGGACCACATCTTGCCGCGGTAGGCAAACGTCTTAATTCGTCCCCCAAGAGTATAGTCAGTAGCTTCCTTCTTATGGGAGAAACCGACTTCCTTAAACAAATTTGACCTCCTTAAACTTGTAGCTGCGGCTTTGGGCAAATCTTCTGACGGCGTCACCTCGAACTCTGCGATTGTAGGAAATATTCTTGCTGCATCCGGTCGGTCATAGCTACCCCAACCGCAGGGCCACAAGGGGATTAGGTACATCGCATACATCGCACTATTGTCATCGCTCCGAAAATCCTCAAACGGCATTACCGTTACTGTTTTGTCAGTCAGAGGAGATTCCCCAAAACGAACAAGTTGATTCATGTTATTGGGATAAACGAACTTTGAGGTCGTTCCGCATCCCGCAAGGAACATTACCGCACACGCCGACATCATGAAAAACAAAATCCTCATACTTTCCTCCTTTGAGTTCTTCTTAGTCGATTTCAAGGTATGCAAATCGACGCTGTTTATGTTTATTCGCGGTTTATTGTCTTACTGGTAATATTCCATATCGTATTCTTTGAGTTTGGAATACTGCAGTTTGTGAGACAGTCTTGCGAACGGTTTGATCTTGCTGCCGACACGCTTGACTCCGATCGAATTGATATAAATCGTACGATCGATTTCTCCTTTGCGAAGCATCGTGTAGAGCGCCGCAACTCCCTGATAACGTCTGATTTTTCGCCAGTTTTTGTCGAACTGCGGCAACGTTTCAGCGTTATCCAATCCGATGACCAGAAATCTGAGCGCATCGTAACTTTGGGTTTCGCATGCCCCGGGATTGTGGTAGAAGCGTTTGCGGAATGCCGTTTTGAAACGAACGTATTCAGCAGAATTGTTTTCGTCATTGAAAAATGCGGTGTAAAGACATTCGCCGACTTTGAAGTCATCCAGCGCATCGATCAATGCGGGATCGTCCCAATTGTCTGCGCCGCAAACGATTCCGGTGAAGCCGGCCCGGCGGAGTTTTTTGATCGTTTCTGCCGCCGCTTTACCGCCGTAAGTCAGGAGGATCGCTTCCGGATCAGTTTTGAGCATATCGGTGATATTCCGTTCATCGGGCTGTTTTTTGACGATCATAGTCGCCGTGACCGCTCCGCCGATACCGCGAATGATCTGCGACACGTCTCGGGAAATATTTCCCTGATAACTGGTGTCTCCGGTTTCGTCGATGAAAATACCGAGATATTTCGCCTGACGCCAATGAACCAGATAGTTCGCCAGCATTTCCGATTGCTGAAAATCGGTATAACTGTTGCGGTAGATGTAGGGGCTGAACATGGTGTGTTCGGTGGCAGTTGCCAGCGGAATGACTGTCGGCATCTGCATCGTTGCAACATACGGCAGAATCGCGGAAACTTCGGAAGAAGAATATCCGGCAACGATCCCGGATGCTCCCCACAGCTTCGCTTCGGTCATCGCCGCGCGCGTTCCTTCCGGGGTGCCCTTGCTGTCCAGGATCCGGAATTCGAGCCGTTTTCTGCCGTAAGCCGAATTGGAATTTATATCCTGTTCAGCTAAAAGCAATCCTTCTTTCATCTGTTCCGCCATGATGCGGTTGGTTCCCGAAAGGGGCAATACCGCTGCGACTTTGATCTTACCGTTTTCGCCTTTATAGCCGTGAATGAAAAGTTCCGGCGCAGTACATCCGCTGAACAACATCAAAATTGCCGCGGTCAGGATGATGAATAAATTGCTTCGAATTTTCATGATTTATGCCTTGCAGTTGCGGACAATGGTTCCGGCGGAGGTGTCTCCGGAAAGAACCTTGTCCAGGTCGGCCGCATAAAAGTCGAAAACTACGATCGGCAGATTGTGTTCACGGCAGAGCGAAAATGCGGCGCTGTCCATGACTTTGAGCTGTTTTTCCAGCGCTTCGCTGTAATCAAGTTCGTTGTAACGGACGGCATCCGGGCATTTTTTGGGATCCGCCGAATAGACTCCGTCGACCTGCGTGGCTTTGAGCACGGCATCGCAGGAAGTTTCCAACGCCCGCAGGGTGCTGGCGGTGTCGGTGGTGAAAAACGGATTGCCGGTGCCGCCGGCGAAAATGACCAGTTTCCCCTGATTCAATGCGGCGATGGCATTGTCTTTTTCGTAGACCGGCAGAAATCCGCTCATCGGAATGGCGCACTGCAGCAGGACATCGACTCCGAGGTCGGTGAAAACGTTTTTCAACATCAGGGCATTCATTGCGGTCGCGAGCATACCCATTTTGTCAGCGTCGACCCGGTTCATCATGCTTCCGGCCCGTCCGCCCCGCCAGATATTTCCGGCGCCGACGACGATCGCCACCTGAACTCCGCGGTCGATGATGGATTTGATTCTGGCAGCGGCTTTGCGGCAGCTGTCGGGATCATAACCGTGTTCGAGATTTCCTTTGAGAGTTTCGCCGCTGAGTTTCAGCAATATCCGGGAGTAGATCGGTTCAGCCATGATCAAGAAGTCCTTTTTGTTGTATGAAATTTGTGCATTTTTGTAAATATATACCACTTTTGCATAAATCGCCAGAAAAAAAATGAAAATCAACTGTTTTTATTTGCAAAAAGGTGTATATTATATAAAAATATCTGTTCTGTGTTCAATTTATCATAAATCGAAAGGTGTGTGCTATGTCAGATATTCAGAAAATCAAAGTCGGTGTCATCGGTACCGGAGCTCTCGGCCGTCATCATGCCCGTCTCTATGCCCAGAATCCCAATGCCGAGGTCGTCGGCGTTTACGATGTTTTTCCGGAATCTGCTGCCAAAGTCGCCGCTGAATTCGGCCTCAAAGCCTACACCGACTGGAAGGCCCTCGCCGAAGAGTGCGATGCTTTGAGTGTCGCCGTCCCCGCCACGCTTCACGCAGAAGTCACCATCCCGCTGATGGAGATGGGCAAACATATTCTGGTCGAAAAACCGATCGCCGCTTCTCTTGACGAGGCCGTTGCCATGGTCAACGCCGCCAAAAAGAACAATCTGGTCTTTGGTGTCGGTCACGTCGAACGCTTCAACCAGGCGACCGACTTCATCGATACTATGCCGGGCAACGTCCGCTACATCGATGCCCGCCGGATGGCGGCTTATCCGCCCGCCCGTCCCGGTATGCACCGTCGCGGTACCGAAGTGAGTGTCATTCTGGATCTGATGGTGCACGACCTCGATCTGATCCTGCACCTGATCGATTCGGAAGTTGAAAAAATCGACGTCATGGGTGTGCCGGTCCTCTCTGAAACCGAAGACATGGTCAATGCCCGGATCAAATTCAAAAACGGCAGCTGTGCCTCGGTTTCCGCCAGTCGCGTCAGCACCAATCCGGAACGTATCGTCAAAGTTTTCCAGGATGATCGCTGCGTGACCTTGGACTACGGTCAGCACACCGGAAATATCAACCGCTGCCAGGATGGCGAAGTGGTCGCCGAAACGGTTGAACTCGGCGAAAAGAACGCTCTGGCTGATGAGTTGAATGACTTCATCATGGCCGTCCAGAAGAGCCGCGAAACCGGCAAACTCTGTCAGCCCAAAGTCACCGGAGACGATGGTCTCAAGGCATTGAAACTGGCGCTCGATATTGAAGCCGAAGCCCGTCGCTATTGCGCCGAATACGGCATTGCCGCAAAATGAGTTTTTCTACCGGGATTTCAGCCGGGTGCAAGATCAATCTCCGGCTGAAAGTCACCTCCGTCCGTCCGGATGGATACCACGATCTGGATACCATATTTCTGCCGCTCGCATTTCCCTGTGACCGGCTCCGGGTGGATTTTGCCGCAGGAGAGGGCATCGCATTGGAGTGCGACCGTTTCCCCGCAGAAGATGCAGAAAAGAATCTGGCGGTAAAGGCGGCGCGGCTTTACGCCGAAAAAGCGCAGATCCTCCCGGAATGGAAGATTTCGCTTGAAAAAAATATTCCGATCGCTGCCGGCTTGGGCGGAGGAAGTTCTGATGCCGGATGCGTGTTGAGTCTGCTCAATGAGCATTACCGGAAGTTTTCTCCGTCAGAACTTGCTGAAATCGCAGTTTCTCTCGGTGCCGATGTGCCGTTTTTTCTGGAAAGACGCCCGGTTCGCGCCACCGGTATCGGAGAAAAGTTCAGCGATTTTGTCATCCCCGGGCCAATGCCGGAGATTTTGCTGGTCTATCCCGGATTTCCGGTAAGTGCCAAGTGGGCGTATCAGAATTTGGATGCCGGCTGTATCAGTGAAGGAGTGCCGATTTCTCCCGATGATTATGCGGCGGCATTTGCCGCTCCGGAAACTGCTGATTGGGATGAGCTGCTGCGTAACGATCTGACGGTTGCTTTGTGGAAAAAATTCCCGTTGTGCCGTTTGATAAAGGACTTTATTCTGTCGCACGGCGGCTGGGCCGTGCAGTTTTCCGGAAGCGGTTCCTCGCTGTTTGCGCTCTTCGGCGATGCTGGAAGTGCCGCCGATTGTGCCGCCGGATTACGGAACAGTCAATACGGCAGCAGCTGCACCCGGATTTTTACCAGAGATAAAGAGTGGTAAAAATGAATTATGCCGCTTGCAATCGTGAGATTCCTGCGGTATATTACCTCTTGAAGAGGAAGATTTTCAATTTTAAAAAATGGTGATATGGTGATAAGAAAAGATCGTGAACCGGAAAACAACGGAGTGCTGGGCGCAGAATTCAAACTGCTGCCGCTGCTGTTGTTCTGTATCGCCTTTTTTGCCTTGCTCTCTTTGATCTCCTATTCTCCGGAGGATGTCAACTCCATCTACGGCGGCAGTTATGCGGTCCCCGGAAACTGGATCGGTCCATTCGGTGCGCGTTTCAGTTGGTATATACTGCTGAATTTCGGTTTGGTCGCCTATATTGGAGTCATTGTGTTTTTACTGCGCACGCTCCGGTTGTTTTTGCCGTCCCCCGGAAAGTTTTCCCGCTTTTTCGCCGGAACGATGCTGCTTTGCAGCGGATTGCTGCTGCTCTTTGCCCTTGAACCGGTGGTGTTTACCCCGGTCGTGAGCCGTTTGGGACTGGGCAGAGATATGGTGCCGGAATTATCATTGCCTGCCGGTGTGGTCGGGCAATTTCTGGCGGCGCCGCCCTTGAAAGAGTGTGTGCCGGGGATTCTGCCGGCGGTGATCGGCGTCATCGGAACGATGGTTTTCGGCTGGATTTTGACCGTCGCCGGAATTACCATATTGTATATCACCGATTGGTATCTGATCGTCCGGATGTGGATGCTCCGGGAAAATGAATCAACCTCCGGATCGCGCTTGGATCGGATCGACCGTCGCCGCAAATGGGCGGACGTCGAAGAGGATGATGAAGAGGATGACGTTTTTGATGATGACGATGACCGGGAAGACCCCGAAGAGGTCGAACCACCGGCGAAAAATGAGGGCAAACCCTCCCGTCTGCGTGATCTTTTCCGTTTGGGAGAAGTCGGGGAAGATGAGGAAGATCGTCCGATCCCCCAGCCGAAAAATGAGACTCTGTTTGACGATTTTGATGAACCGGAAAAAGAAAAAGAGGAATCTGATCTTCCGGCGGCCGCCGCCGCGGCAAATGCTCCTGCTCCGACTCTGGAAACTCCTGCTGTCGGTACGACTGTGGTTCAGAAAGGTGAAAAACTTCGCGGCGACATAGGAGAATTTGTTCTGCCGCCAATATCCATGCTCGCGCAGGGTACCAATGTCATCGGCGAAAGCCGGGATGCGATCGAACTTGCTTCTGTGAAAATCCAGCAGACATTGGATGATTTCGGTATTGCCGGTAAAGTTACCGGATTTGTTTCCGGGCCCCGCGTCACCCGCTATGAAATAACCCTCGACCCCGGAATCAATGTCAAAAAGGTTGAACAGATTCAGGATAATATCCGGATGTCGCTGGCGGCGACCAGTATTCGTGTGTTGGCTCCCATCCCCGGCCGTTCGGTGGTCGGTATCGAAGTTTCAAACACCAGTCCGGAAGCGGTTTTTATGCGTTCAGTCATGGAGAGCGACGATTGGAAACTCGGCAAGGCTGAAATTCCGTTGGCGCTCGGTAAAAATGTTTCCGGCAAGCCGGTTATCCTCGACCTTGCCAAGGCACCGCACATGCTGGTCGCCGGTGCCACCGGTACCGGTAAGAGTGTGTGCTCCAACTCGCTGATCATGAGTATGCTTTTCCGTTTTCGTCCGGACGAACTGCGTTTGATCATGGTCGATCCCAAGATCGTGGAATTTGACGCATATAAAAAACTGCCGCATTTGCTGACTCCGATCATCAACGATTCCTCCAAAGTTCCCATCGCTCTGCGCTGGGCTGCCAATGAGATGGATCGCCGTTATCATGTACTTGCCCAGGTCGGAGTGAAAAAACTTGCTGAATTCAACAGCCGTCAGATCCCGGATGAGCCGGAATTTGACAAGTTCGGCAATCCCATCCCGGCAAAAATGCCGTTGATCGTGATCATTCTGGACGAACTTGCCGACCTGATGATGACTGAAGCCAAAAAAGATGTCGAAACCAATATCACCCGTATCGCCCAGAAAGGTCGTGCGGCGGGTATTCATATCATCGTTGCCACCCAGCGGCCTTCGACCAATATCATCACCGGTGTTATCAAAGCCAACTTGCCCACCCGGCTCTGCTTCCAGGTGCGCAGTCTGGTGGACAGCCGCGTGGTTCTGGATACTCCGGGCGCCGAAAAACTTCTCGGTACCGGCGATATGCTGGTCATGACCAGTTCCAGTATGGAGATTGAACGAGTTCAGGGTGCATGGGTCAAGGATGACGATATTAAAAAGGTGGTGCAGTTTATTTCCGATCAGGCTCCGCAGCGTTTTGACGACAATGTTCTGGTAGAGGAAAGTGACTCCGATGAAGAGATCGACGAAGAGTATGAGACCATTGACAACGATGACCGGGCGGACATCGCCCCGTTGATAAAAAAATATATGAGACCCGATGACGATGATACATTCCGGCGCGCGCTGGAAGTGGTCATCCTCGACCGCAAGGCAAGTACCAGTTACTTGCAGCGGCGATTGAAGATCGGCTACAACCGTGCCGCCGAAATCGTCGACCAGATGGAAGATCGCGGAATCGTCGGTCCGCCTTCCGGAAGCGGCAACAAGCGGGATATTCTGGTTTTTGATGGTATTGACATAGGAGAATAACCGAATGCTGGATTTCAACAAGCGCAATCGGTCGGAACGGCAGATCAATGACAGCGAAGATCTGTTTGCCGCCGATGATAATTTTGAAGAGGAAACCATGCCGGAAGCTGAAAGCGTGAAACCGGATGTTCCCGCTGTCGCAGCTGTTATTCCTGAAAACAACGATTCCGATCTGCAGGACAATGCTTCCGCCGAAAATATTTCCATCCCCCGGAAAAGACGGCGGCGCACCGATGATATCGATCTGGATAAAGCGGAATCTTCCCGCCTTTTGGAAGAGGGACGCTGCCGCATGGGATTGTCCGCCGCTGAAGTCGAGGAGATGACCAAGATCCGCGCCGTCTATATCCACGCTCTGGAGCAGGGCGATTACAAAGAGCTGCCCCAGCCGGTCTACACCCTCGCGTACATCCGGCGGCTGTGTGAACTTTATGACATCGGACCGCAGGAGACGGAAAAGATCATCGAACCTTGGCGGGAGGTTTCGTTTGAGGCACCGGACAATTATCCGATGGTGGTCTACTCCGACGAATCCGGTGACAATCGCAAAGTCATCCGCCGTCTGGAAGCGGTGATATTTTCTGTGATCGCTCTGCTGGTGATCGCATTGGCGGTGTTCGGTATCGTTCTGCTGGTTTCTCTGCTGCGTGGCGGCAACCGTTCCGGCGGTGTGGCTTTTGACGAAGCTGAGATCGTGAAATTGCAGGAAGCTCCGAAACTCAAAATCACCGAACCGCTTCCGCAGCTTCGGCGTCAGTGATATCTTATTTTAATTTTTAAATATGAAAGGTTGGAAAAATGGAACAGTACAAGCAGGAATTTATTGAGTTTATGATCGATTGCCAGGTTTTGAAATTTGGCGATTTTGTGACCAAAAGCGGTCGGAAGACTCCGTTTTTTGTGAACACCGGATTCTATCGCACCGGTGCCCAGCTGCGTAAACTCGGCGAATATTATGCTCAGGCGATCAAAAATACTTTCGGAACGGACTTCGATGTGCTGTTCGGACCTGCCTACAAAGGTATTCCGCTTTCCGTTGCTGCTACCATTGCTCTTTCTGAAAAATATGATGCCGATATCCGTTACTGCTCCAACCGCAAAGAGGTCAAGGATCACGGCGACAAAGGCATTCTGCTCGGCGGACCGGTCGGCGACGGTGACCGCGTGGTCATTATCGAAGATGTGACCACTGCCGGAACCTCCATCGGTGAAACTCTCCCGATCCTGGAAGCCCAGGGCAAGGTCGATGTACTCGGTCTGGTGGTCAGCGTTGACCGCATGGAACGCGGACAGGGCGAAAAGAGCGCTCTCTGCGAAATCTCCGAAAAGTATGGTTTCAAAACCTGCGCCATCGTCACCATGAAAGAGGTCATCGAACACCTTTACAATCGTCCCTACAAAGGTAAAGTCATCATCGACGATACCCTGATGGCGGCGATCAACGCCTACTACGAACAGTACGGCGCCAAATAATCATCCCGTATCGATCCCGGCAGCGTTGATCGGAATATCCCGGCCGGCGCTGCTTTTTTGCTTGTAAAAGTTCCTTTTACGGTGTATATTATACAGATATCCACGACGGAATCAATGTTTGTTCCAAGTCGTGGATGTTTATTTTTAATCAACATTTGGAGATGTTAAAATGTTTCGTCCGGTCTTGTTTACAGAACTCAAAACGTATTCATGGAAAAAATTCAGTCAGGACCTCTTTGCCGGTCTGACCGTTGGTGTGGTGGCGTTGCCTCTGGCTATGGCATTTTCCATTGCCTGCGGTTTTTCTCCGGCGCGGGGTATCTACACCGCCGTTATTGCCGGTTTTCTGATCTCATTTTTCGGCGGCAGCCGGGTACAGATCGGCGGACCGACCGGTGCATTCATCGTTATCATCGCTTCGATCTTTGCCAAATTCGGTGATGCCGGATTGCTGACGGCGACCTTGCTTGCCGGTGTGATTCTGGTGTTGTTCGGTATTTTTAAAATGGGTGCGCTGATCAAATTCATCCCGTTCCCGGTGACGACCGGATTCACCTCCGGTATCGCGGTGGTGATTTTTGCCACCCAGCTTAACGATCTTTTCGGCTTGAATCTGGAGAATATTCCCGCCGATTTCATCGGTAAATTCAGAGTTATCGGCGCCAACATCGGCAATACTGATCTGGCGACTTTCGGAATCGGTGTGTTCACCATTATCGTGATCTGCCTTGTGCGCCGCTTCCTGCCGAAGTGGCCCGCTATGCTGGTCGGTATGCTTGCGGCGACTGCGCTGACCCAGATCTTGAAACTGGACATTGCAACTATTGGTTCCAAATTCGGCGAACTGCCCCGCACCTTGCCCCGTCCGGGATTGGACATCCTGCCGATCTCCCGCTTCTCCGAAGTGCTGATGCCGGCATTCACCATCGCATTGCTCGCCGGTATCGAATCCCTTTTGAGTGCCACCGTCGCCGACGGTATGACCGGCGGCAGCCGTCACCGGCCCAATACCGAATTGATCGCCCAGGGGTTGGGTAATATCGGTTCGGTGCTCTTCGGCGGTATTCCTGCTACCGGCGCCATCGCCCGTACTGCGACCAACATCAAAAGCGGCGCCCAGACTCCGGTCGCCGGTATGATCCACGCTGTGGTGCTGATGCTGATTCTGCTGCTGCTTGCTCCGCAGGCTAAGTTGATCCCGCTGGCTTCTCTGGCAGGTATCATGGCGGTGGTCTGCTACAATATGAGCGAATATCACACCTTCTGCCGGATGTTCAAAGGTCCCAAGAGCGACTGGGCGGTGATGCTGACCACCTTTTTGCTGACGGTTTTCATCGACCTGGTGGTCGCGGTCGAAGTCGGTGTGGTGCTGGCGGCGCTGCTCTTTATCCGCCGGATGTCGGATATCTCCAATGTGAGTGCGATCACCGGCGAATTGGGCGGTGACAAGCAGGAGGTCGATGATCCGGACAACATCGGCAGCCGGGATGTTCCGGCGGATGTGGTGGTCTTTGAAGTTCAGGGCCCGTTCTTTTTCGGAGCGGTGGATGGCTTCCGGGATACTGCGATGAAGTTCTCCGGCAAAGGTGTTTCCACGGTCATTCTGCGGATGCGGATGGTACCGGCGATCGATGCCACCGGTTTGACGGTCGTTGCGGACTTTGTCCAGCAGTGCCGCAAGCAGAAAATGAATGTTATTCTCTCCGGTGTGCAGAGCGATTCCCAGCCGATGAAAGCCTTTGAACACTTCGGTCTGGTTGCCGAACTCGGCAAAGAAAACATCTGTCCGCATATCGACAACGCCCTTGCCCGGGCGAAAGAATTGAAGAAATAAATTTTTGCAGACTGTTTTTTTTGAGTTACTCACGGCGATGTCTTTACGGCATCGCCGTTTTTTATACCATAAACAGAGGTTGAAAAAATAAAGGACTTTTGAACTGATTTTGTATTAATTGACCCGATAATCCGCTTTTGTCCGGTTGTATTTTTG
>JAEIGA010014185.1_pt1 | contig 12125 bp, 9 predicted proteins | sample 9270691 | NCBI WGS metagenome assembly JAEIGA01 (sample SAMN17057246, study PRJNA624740) | gut metagenome | biome: biome; isolation source: fecal sample | host: Bos grunniens | place: China: Xizang | collected 2019
ATATCCTGTAATCACTCCTGGCGCATGTATCCGCTGCGGTTTTTGTGCTGAAGTATGTCAGACAGACCCGAAAACTCTTGAATGTGGTTTGAATCATTTAATCAAGCCTGAATTTAATCTGATACCGTCAAAAAGACAATACATAGTTGATGATTATCTGTGCATCAAATGTAAAAAATGCATGAAGCAGTGTCCTGTCGATGCAATTCATCTTGTTGACGGCAATCTTGTCGTTGACCCGCTTAACTGCATTTCCTGCGGGGACTGCCTTGATATCTGCCCTGTCAATGGGGCAATGAAAGGAGTCTTTGTCGATAATCTGCAGGACCAAAAAGACCTGATTCTCTTATGCGTAAATTACCTTGAAGAGTTTATCAATGATAAGGAAGAGGATTTGAGGTCTCTGGAACAGAATGACCTTCTGCAGTATGATGTTCCCCTTTCCGAAATATGGGACGATGCATTGAAAATCATTCCAGACGATGAAGTTGCCCTGGAAATCATTACAAATGCGGTAAACAGGCTTAAGATCAGAATCATCGACTGGGACAAGGACAGGTGTGAAAAATGTCAGCTGTGCATTACAGATTGTCCTACCAAATGCATTTCATTTGACGAAAAAGAAGATACGATTGTAAGAGATAAAGATAGATGTTTGCGCTGCAGCATTTGCTACCAGACATGTCCGTTTTCAGTTATCAAATATTTCATTTCCAAATTTTCGCTGGATGACGGTGAAAATATTCATGTTACTGTAAAGGCATCTAACTTAAACGAGGATATTATGGAGTGAGTGTTATGATTGATAGTTATACTAAAACACCAAGACCATTGAGGCATGTTGATGTTGATTATGTAATTGACCAGACAAGATGTGACGACTGCAAGGATAAGCCTTGTCTCAGCTCTTGTCCGATTGATGCAATTTACATTGATAATGAAGATGGCTTTGTAAAGATTAGAAATACTTGCTTCGGCTGTGTGCTTTGCCGCAATGCCTGCCCTCACGATGCCATTTCCTTGGATGTGCATATGGATCCTCCTTTAAAGGAAAATGTTCCGAACATAAACATTAAATTATGTAAGGCCTGTGGAGCATGTGTCCAGGCATGTAAAAACGGTTCGATACACATCGTTTCAGATGGAAAGGAGATTCCTCACAGTGAAATTGACAAGGATGCCTGTGTCCGCTGCGGATATTGCTTCAGGGTATGTCCAACAGATGCAATTAAATACGGTGAACTGCTTCCTAGAACAGTCAAGGGTGGTAAGGCAATCGTTGTGAACCAGGATAATTGTATCGGATGCATGACCTGTACAAGGGTTTGCCCATCAATGGGTGCGATAAACGTCGCAAGAACAAACAAGCTTCCTTATATTAATCCGGGCTACTGTGCAAGATGTGAGGAATGCATGCATTCCTGTCCGTCAGGGGCAATCAAATATTCATCACGTAAGAAAGCTTATAAGATGTATAGTGAAATCAAGTCATTTGATATAGTATCAGGAATCGTTGACCATGACATGAAATTGCTGTCTTTGGACTTGATTAGTTTAAACAAGGTTTTGGAGAAGGTAGGTCGCTCAACAGCTTTGGAATTTGACGATTTGAATTTTGAAAACTTTGTTGAACACAAGGTCAATGATGATATGGAGAAGGAATTGAGGATAAGTCTCGATTCAAACATTGAATTGGACAATTTCACTAAGCTATTCGGATCATATCTGATGGATAGGAACATTGAGGTCTATGAAAATAAATGTATTGCATGCGGGGATTGTTTTAACGTCTGTCCTGTTGGTGCAATTGAAATGAATGGACCTAATCCAATTACAATCAATGACGATTGTGTTTATTGCGGAAAATGTGTTGGCCAATGCCAATTCGACGCAATTGGAGCATATGACGATTATTTCTACAGCAAGGATCAGGACCTCTATTATGCAAGGTCTTATCTGCATGACCAAAGATTGGGGGACTTCTCACTTTCATCCACCAAATGCCAGTCATGTGCGATTTGCGTAAAGAACTGTCCTGTTGAAGCGTTGACCTTAAATGATGACAAAATAGAATTTGACAGTGAAAAATGCATATACTGCAGAGAATGTGAGGCGATATGTCCACTTGATGCAATCAGAATAGTTAATTTCAGGTGAAGCAATGTTTGAGAAATCTTTCATCACAGACTGTGAAGGTCCTTTAACTTTAAATGATAATGCTTTTGAGTTATCCGCCAATTTCATCGATAATGGGGATGAGCTCTTCAAGATACTCAGTTTATATGATGATTATCTGGCGGATGTTGTAAAAAAAGAAAATTATAAGGCTGGAAATACCTTAAAGTTAATCTTGCCATTCTTCATAGCTGAAAATCTTAAAAATGATGATTTGGTTGATTTTTCCAAAAAGCATATCTACGCAGTAAATGACTCCAAATTTCTTTTAAGCTACTTGCAGAAATCCATGAATACGTACATAGTCAGCACCAGTTACGGCCAATATATCGAAGCAGTATCCAATTATATGGAAGTTCCATTTGAAAATACATTTTACACCAGGGTCAATCTGGATGGCCTGACTTTAAATGGAGAAGAACTTGAAAAAATCAATGAATTCAAGGGATTGATTTTGAAAAATCCTGAGGATTATGAACTCTTCGATGACATCTTCTTCAATGAAATGGCAAAAATGGGATTCTACGAAGAAATAAAAGATGTTGATGTTGTGGGAGGACAAGGCAAGAAAATTGCAATTGATGATATTATTGAAAGGGATGGCATAGATGCTGATGAAATACTCTATATCGGTGACAGCATAACCGACGTTGAACCCCTTGACTTTGCGCGTAAAAATAATGGGGTAAGCATATCATTCAACGGGAATGAATATCCGTTGAAGGTCGCTCAGATAGCTATTGTTTCTCCAAGTGCAATCGCAACAGCAGTAATAGCCAATATTTATGCAAAATATGATAAAGACAAAGTTTTAGAATTTATAAAAGAATATAATGAATCAAACGATTATGAATATTTATTCAATGACTACAATATTGAATCTGAGATTAAAGATAAATTTTTCTCAGTTTTTAAAAATGAAGATTATCCAATAATTCAAATTATCGCAGAAGACAACTTTAATGAAATCTTGAAATCAAGCAAGCAAATGAGAAGCAATATTCGTGGTCAGGATATAGGCGGATTAGGATAGACAGGTGAAAAAATGAGTTATGAAAAAGTGGAAGACACATTCTTCGAGGCTTTTGAAGGAAGGTACATAAGGGCTCTGATTACAGGACCGACAGAAAAGATCGTAAGGAGGGCGGCTTATGATTCAACTTCAACACCAAGTGCTGTAATAGGCAGGGTTGAAGGGGGTGTAGAAGGATTTTTAGACGAATCCCAAACTCCTGATGGCAGATTCGGCGCCATTGTCCAATACTGGATGGACGGGGATGATGTTGAAAAATTCGCATTCGAGCTTTCCTACAGGCTTAGACAGGATGTGCTCGTAAAGCCGTTCACACGCATTTTTGATTACTCCGATAAGGATAGCGATGATTTCATTGAAATGATGGATATTGTTGGCCACTGCGGTGATGGATATGAATGGATTGTGGAGGAATACGGCAGAAAAATGATTAATGTCCCAATTGCAGTCCCGGATTTCCAGATAGAAGAAAAATTCAAAATCAATGATGGAATAATGGGAGGCAATTTCTGGTATCTGTGCTCAACTCAGGATGCTGTGCTGGATGCAGGTGATGCCATCATTGATGCAATCATGGACGTCTGTGGAGCTACAACTCCATTTGACATTTGCTCTGCGGCATCAAAACCGGAAACAAACTATCCTGAAATTGGACCGACCACCAATCATTTCTATTGTCCGTCCCTAAAGGAATCCTTGGGAGACATCTCCAAGGTTCCGGAAGGCGTTAACTACATTCCTGAAGTTGTGATAAATGCCATAGATGAAAAATCTATGAATGAAGCCGTCAAGGCAGGCATTGACGCCGCTTTGGAATTTGATGGTGTAGTTGGAATATCTGCAGGCAATTTTGAAGGAAAGCTTGGAGATAAGAATATTGATTTGTTAGATATTTTAAAGTAGGGTTTAAAATGGAAATATTGGATAACGATCTTAATGCGGAAATAATAGGTTTTGGAGCGTTAAATGTTGACAAACTCTATTTAGTGGAAAATATCGCAGGCAAAGATGAAGAAAGCTTTATAAAAAGCAAAACCGATACTCCCGGAGGATCTGCAGCAAATACCATAATAGGATTGTCCAGATTGGGATGTTCAACATCCATTATAGGTAAGATTGCTGAAGATGATGACGGAGATTTGATTGAATATAATCTGGCCGTAAACGGCGTTTATAGCAATAATTTAATTTATTCAGAAAGCGGTTCAACAGGCAAATGTTTAGGTTTTGTTGACTCAAGGGGTGAGAGATGCTTGTATATAGACCCTGGAGTCAATGATGAGATTCAGATTGGCGAAATAAATCCCCTAAATATTATGAGATGTAAGATAATGCATTACACATCCTTTGTCGGGGATTCCTTCAAAACTCAAATCGAGCTTCTGGAAAAGCTCAGCAAAGACACAATATTGAGTTTTGATCCTGGAATGCTATATGTCCAGAAAGGATTTGATGAGCTGAAGCCGATACTTGATCGAACCGACATATTGCTGATTAATGAATCGGAATTAAGATTATTATGTAATAATAATGATGCTTCCCTAAAGGAACTGGCTATCAGTTTCCTTGACATGGGAATTGGAACTGTTGTTGTTAAGCAGGGCTCAAAAGGAGTATTTGCAATGGACAACTCTCATGAATGCTTCGTTGAAGCTTATGAGTGTGATGTTGTAGATACTACCGGAGCGGGGGATAGCTTTAACAGTGGATTTCTATATTCCTATCTGAACGGTTTTGATTTGGAAAAATCCTGCCGAATAGGAAATTGGGTTGCAAGCAAATCGATTGAAGGATTTGGAATGGATAAATTCCCTTCCTTAAAGGATTTAAAGGAGTTCTTTTAGGAAATTTGATAAAAAAATTATTTAGTTGGTATTAAAATGAATGTATCTTTTATAAAACAGATGAAGGATATGGAACGTGAAGTTCTCTTGAAATCTGTTGAATTAGATGATGATGGTGAAGATTTCCAGTTTGAGCTGAATGACTTTAGTTCAGAACAGGAAATCATTGCTATTGCACCAAGATGTGTTAGATGTAACACTTGTGTTAGTGAATGTCCAGTTAATGCAATCGAGCCAGCTAATATTTTTAGAATAGCTAAAATAACTGATAAATGTGTTAAATGTGAGATTTGTGTTCAAACTTGCCCAGTTTCAGCAATTAAACTGATTAACAACAGAGTTAGTTATAATGATGAGGATGAACGTGACGTAATTGAATATAACCTTTCAAATGTCAGGAGTCCTCACAGAGTCGTTCGTATGAACAGCATTTCAATTGATTATTCTGATGATAACAATTGGGCCGATTGTGCGAATTTATGCCCGACAAACGCATTCACTCTACAGTTTAAGGAGTTTTTTGAGGGTATGGAGATAGGTATAGAGTTGATTGATGATGAATTGTACCCTCATATTAATGAAAAGATGTGCATTGGATGCGGAGCTTGTGTCGAGATTTCACTAAATGACTTTGCGGTTAAATTGGATAGATATATAGGGCCTATTATCCACAGCAGGCAAATAGATATCAATCATGATTTATGCGTAAATTGTTTTTTATGTGAAGAGAATTGCCCGACAGGAGCAATAGAATTAGTGGATGGTGAAGTTGTTTTGGACAATGATAAATGTGTAAGATGTGTTGAATGTACCAATCATTGTCCGGTTGGAGCTCTAAAAAGAGTTGAAATTGAATAAAATGGGGTCTGTTTATGAAAGCAAAAGAATTAATGGATAAAGATTTCGTATACTTAAACGCTGATGATAGCGTAGTGGAAGTTTCAAAAGTGATGGAAGAAATTAGACGTTTCACCTGCCCGGTCGTCAATGATGACAAACAGTTAATCGGATGGGTTACTTCATTCGACATTACTAAAGGTTTAAGGGAAGGAAACGATAAGATTTCAGAAATAATGAGCGGTTATGAAGAAATTGCAACTGTTAATGAAAATGATCCAGCAAGAAAAGCGGTCATATTAACAGCAAATAACAAGTTCGTCACAGTACCGGTCTTAAATGATAAAAAGCAGGTCATTGGAATGGTGCGAGCATGCGACATTGTGGAACTGCTGTCAGAGTTGTATGACATCAAGGTTGTAAAGCTCTATAAGGCAATGCAAAACCAGCTCAACGGTGTTACATGGGAGGAACTTATGGATGCATCCGCTTTGGTGTCTAAAAAGACTACTGGCAAAAAGATTTCTCCTGAAGAATATGAAGCCAACATAATGGACTCCACTTTCGGAGAAGCTATCTGGGCAACCGGAGGTTTGGAAAAATTCTTTGCAGGACTGATTTCTGTTGGTGAATTGGTTGTTGCCCGCAGAGTGGGAAAAGCAAGAAAATAAATTCAAGTGATTTTTATGAGTGAATATAACGAATATCAAGACAAGACAATCCTCGTAACAGGCGGAGCAGGATGTGTTGGAAGTAACTTAACAAGGAAATTTGCAGATTTGGGTGTTGAAAAGGTAATAATCCTGGATAATCTCTCCTCAGCGTATGAATGGAACATTGCTGAGAGGGAAAATATTGAATTCATCAAGGGTGATATTTTGGATGATGGAGTACTTAAAAGGGTATTCAAGCAGAAACCGGATTATGTATATCACCTTGCGGCACATTTTGCAAATCAAAACAGTGTTGATAATCCTGAAAAGGATTTGATGGTTAACGGAATTGGAATTCTAAAAGTGCTCCAATATGCGCAGCTCACAGGTGTCAACAGATTTGTTTATTCCTCATCAGGGTGCGGCGTTTATGGACTAGATTCAAAAATGCCCTTTGAAGAGCATGATATTTCCATTTCACTTCACACCCCATATCAAGTAACAAAACTTTTAGGAGAACTCTATACCAACTACTTCCACAACCTATATGACATGAACATTGTTAATGCAAGATTTTTCAACGTATTCGGCCCGGGAGAAGTTCCGGGAAAATACAGAAATGTGATTCCGAACTTCATGTACTGGTCCAAAAACGGAAGGGCATTGCCAATAACAGGAGACGGAACCGAAACAAGGGACTGGACCTTTGTAGATGACATCTGCAATGGATTGATAGCTATGGGAATTGAAGAGGAAGCAATAGGTGAAGCTATTAATTTGGGTTCAGGAAAGGATCACAGGGTAATAGACATGGCAAACAAAATCAATGCATTGACTGGAAATGAAGCCGGAATAAACTATGTCGCCCGCCGTGACTGGGATGCAAAAACAAAATTGCTCTCTTCAATTGAAAAGGCAAAAGACATTTTAGACTATGCGCCGAAGGTTTCCTTTGACGATGGCCTTAAAAGGACTCACGATTGGTTCTGTGAAAACTGGGAGGATATTCAGGAATCAGCCGAGTTCTAACTCTTTTTTTTTTAAAAATGGATTTTATTGGCATCTAACTTTTTTCATTTATGGTGATTTGATGAACTGGAATCTTATATGGCCCATTTTGATTGTACTTCTTTCCGGTACATTTTATAACATTTGCATGAAATCAATGCCTGGTGATGTCAATCCATTCGGTGTATTGATGGTCACTTATTTGGTTGCGGCCATAATTTCAGGGGTGCTTTTCGCATATGCCGTGGGACCGTCAAACGTAGTGGCGGAAATTTCCAAGACCAATTGGATATCTCTCATTTTGGCGTTGACTATTGTGGGTCTTGAAGTGGGATACGTATTCGTATATCGTGCAGGATGGACCGTAAGCACCGCCAGTGTCGTTGCAAACATTAGCCTTGCCTGTGTTCTTTTGATGGTGGGTTATTTTCTCTACAGGGAGAATGTCTCAATCAATCAGATTGTTGGAATAGCCGTCTGCATGTTCGGACTGATTCTAATCAATATCTGAGGTTTTTTTGATGCATTGTCCGGTGTGCAGAGCATGGTTTGGTTAAGGCGAGGATACTTCCCGAATGCTGAATGATGTTCACTCATCGAGGGGGAATATTCGTAAGTATTGCAAGTCAATATTATATACTTGTTTTAATAATTATATTTTTTCAGTAATTTTCCCAAATTAACTATATATATTGTTTGATAAAAATCTAAATCAATTATACATGAATTATAAATTTTTAGGGAGTAATTACTTTGAAATTTAATAAATTAATGGTAGTTTGTATATTTTTACTTGCTATCTTAACAATTGGGACTGCAAGCGCGGCCGATGAAAACATTACGGATACGACTGACGAGGTCCTGAGCGCAGAACCCGTCAGTGAAGATTTATCTGTAGACTCCGCAGATGATGACGAACTTGAAGCGTCCTCTGGCGACTTCGTTGAACTTCAGAGTTTGGTGGACAATACCGACAGCGGGAAGACATTGAAACTAAATAAAGATTATTCAAATGTTAATTCAAAAAAGTATATTGAAATCTCTAAAGCAATAACCATTGATGGGCAGGGACACACAATTGATGGGAAAAAATCAGGAACTAACATTTTTCGCATTGCCACTACCAGTAAAGTTACATTGAAAAATATCAATTTTGTAAATAGTAAATCCTCAGCAGTTATGGGTTATAATAGTGACTATAAATTCACTGTTAATAACTGTTCTTTCGTAGACTGTTCTGATTCTGGCAGCAGTTATGTTTATGGTGGCGCTATTATGTATGGTAATGTCTATGATTGTTCTTTTGTGAACTGTTCTTCTTCTGGCAGCAGTGATTGTTATGGTGGTGCTATTCATTATGGTGATGCCTATAATTGTTCTTTTGTAGATTGTTCTTCTTCTGGTGGCAGTTATGGTTATGGTGGTGCTATTTATAATGGTGATGCCTATAATTGTTCTTTTGTAGATTGTTCTTCTTCTGGTGGCAGTTATGGTTATGGTGGTGCTATTTATTATGGTGATGCCTATAATTGTTCTTTTGTAGATTGTTCTGTTTCTGGGGATTATGTTCGTGGTGGTGCTATTTATTATGGTAATGCCTATGATTGTTCTTTTGTAGATTGTTCTGTTTCTGGCAGCAGTGATGGTTATGGTGGTGCTATTCATTCTGGTTCCAGTACTGATTGTTCTTTCATAGATTGTTATGCCTCTACCGTAGGTGGTGCAATTTATAATGGTGATGCTAAGAATTCTTATTTCAGGAATTGTTCAACCAAAAGCAGTAATGCAGCTATAGCTAGCGGCAAAGCTACTAATTGTACTTTTGTGAACTGCCAAGCTTCAGCAGCAATCTATTCCATCAGAGCAGAAGACACTACTTTCGGATCTTATGCTTATATCTATGTCCATGGGGATTCAAATGCAGGTTATGCGAACGTTACAGTAAACGGAGAAACCAAAAGATTTAAACTTTCTTATACTGGAAGTGCTGTTCCTTTCTCCGGTTTGGCTGTTGGTACATATCAGGCCAAAGTGACCTACCCTGGAAGTGCTGACTTCAAAGCCCAGACAGTAACAATCACATTTAAGGTAAATAAGGCAAATCCTATTTATAGGATTTATCTTTCACCGTACGATTATTCCTCTTACGGTACTTCTTCAAGAAATATTACCTTTGACGGAAAAGACGCTACACTTTCCATTTACTTCAATACTGTAGGCATGAAAACTGTTCCGGGTAGGGTGCATGTAACGATTAATGGTGCTTCCCATAAGGCTTATGATATCCCTACTGAGAATATTACTAATATTCCATTAGGTATTTTGAAAGCTGGAACTAATGTGATTAAGGTGACGTATTCCGGAAGTGCATGTTTCAATGCTCAGGAACTTTCATTTAACGTTACCGTGAATAAGTCATCCAATCCAATCAAGTCAGTTGTACAGCCTACATCCAGTGTCGGCTACAGGCAGAACATCACAATCAAGGTGAACATGCAGAATGACAAGATTAACGGTAATGTGTGGTTTACCATTTCGGATGAAAACAAAACCAAGCTGATTACAGACAAGATGAGCATAGTCAAAGGTGTTGCAACCACTTCAATTTCCACTCTGGCCACGGGCAATTATTACCTGCACATCTACTTCGCAGGCAATAAAAATTATAATGCCCAGACCATTAAAAAGACATTTACTGTGGTTAAATATACTCCTATAGCTTCAGTTGAGGTTTCCAACTGGGCTGTTGACTCAGATCCAACCATAAAAGTTAAAGTCAACAATGTCAACGGTAACATCTGGTTTACAGTTTCCGACGCCAACAAAACCAAAATCCTAACTGACAAGATTCACATTGAAGACGGTTGGGCAATCACTTCAATTCCAAACCTTAAAGTCGGCAAATATTACCTGCACATTTACTATGCGGGAAATGTCTACTACGGGGCTCAGACAATCAAGTCCAGCTTTGAGGTGACCAAGATTTCACCGGAACTTTCTGTAGCAAAAACCACTGTGGATGGCAGGACAGTTCTTAATGCGACTGTTCCTAAGGATGCCCGTGGAAACGTCAAATTTGAAGTTAATGGTACCATATATAAGGCTCAAATAGTCAATGGTGCGGCGGTTCTTACTTTGCCTGATATGGCGCCGGGCACCTACAAGCTTACATCCAGCTACGCAGGTAACTTCAAGTACCTTCCGGAAACAAAAATACGTTCAATAACAATCAGATAGAGAATTCATTTTTCTCTATTCTTTTTTTCTTTTTTGCTGATTTTCAATAAAACTTCTCTTTTTTACACTACTTTTATAAATTACTTTAAACATATATCATTATATTATTAATCTATAATTTATGGTGTTTAAATGAGTGAGGATATTAAAAAAACCATTAATGAATTGCATATTTATGAAAAGAAAGTTTTAAAGGAACTTGAGGCAAATCCGAATGCGACTCCAGAAGAAATCGCCGAAAATACCGGAATGGACATCAAAGCGGTCATGAGTGCAGCAGGATCTCTTGCTTCAAAGGACATCATTGAAGTGGAAAAGGATGTCAAAGAGGAAATTTCCCTATCAGATGTGGGTATTGAATTTGCTCAAAACAAACTTCCTGAACGTAGGATTCTTGATGTTTTGGCAGATAAGAAGGAAATACACATGAAGGATTTGGCAGGAGAAACAGGCATCGATAAAAAAGAGGCCAATATTGCAATCGGATGGCTGCGCCGTAAAAATTGGGCTCAAATCGACAAGGGCGTAGTCAAGGTCACTGATGTCGGAGCCGATAGCAGGTACAAACGCGGCGACGACGAGGAACTGCTGAATCAGTTAACTGAAACAAGAAAAATGATTAAAGACAAACTTGATGATGCATTGCTTGACGGATTTAAAAAACTCAACGACAGAAAAAACATTTTAAATGTTAAAAAGAGCACCTCACACTCTTTTAAACTATTGGATAAGGGTGAAGCAATCATTAAGGAAGGTTTCACTATCCAAGAGCAAGCTACTCAATTAACACACCAGCAATTAAAAGACGGTGAATGGAAAAACCTCCAATATCGTCCTTATGATATCAACGCCGAAGCTCCAGTTATCTTTGCAGGAAAAAAACACCCATTAAGAGTCATTATTGATGAAATCAGGGAAATCTTTTTGAATATGGGATTTTCCGAAGACAATGGGGAATTTGTAGAATCCGCATTCTGGAACTTCGATTCACTTTTCCAGCCACAGGACCATGCCGCCCGTGAAATGCAGGATACATTCTATCTCAAAAACCCGCTGACCTGCGACCTTCCCGATGATGCCCTTGTAAGGCTAACTGCCGAAACTCACGAGACCGGTGCAGATACTGGTTCTATCGGATGGCAGTATGACTGGAGCGAGGACATTGCACGCCAATGCGTCCTGAGGACACATACAACGGGAATTTCAACCAAACACTTATTCAATCATGAACCTCCGATTAAGATGTTTTCAGTCGGAAGGGTATTTCGAAGAGAAACATTCGATTACAAGCACCTGCCAGAATTCCATCAGGTTGAAGGACTTGTATGTGATGAAGGA
>JAEIGA010014186.1_pt1 | contig 12124 bp, 15 predicted proteins | sample 9270691 | NCBI WGS metagenome assembly JAEIGA01 (sample SAMN17057246, study PRJNA624740) | gut metagenome | biome: biome; isolation source: fecal sample | host: Bos grunniens | place: China: Xizang | collected 2019
CTCAAGTGTAAAATCACAGTGAAAATGTGCGTTTTTTTGGAAAGCAAAACGGCGTAAAAATTAAATATTTTATATAAAAAATGAAATAAAACGGCCATTTTTGCGGAAAAATTGCAAATTATGGCTGCAAATTATTAAAAAGGTAAAATAAAAAGGAGAACGCAATGGCAACAAAAAAGGAGTGCCCGTTTATATCAATAGACGAGTTAAAACCATATGAGAAAAATGCAAGGCTGCATCCAGCCGAACAGATAGAGAAAATAAAAAATAGTATAAAAGAGTTCGGGTTTATAACGCCCGTAATTATAGACGAAAACAACATGATATTAGTGGGGCACGGCAGGACGCAGGCCGCAAAAGAGCTCGGGATTGAAAGCTTGCCATATAGGCGCATAGACAATTTAACAGACGACCAAAAAAGGGCGTATATTCTGGCGGATAATAAGTTGTCGGACTTGGCTGAGTGGGACGAGGACTTGCTGCAAATCGAACTTGAAAAAATAGAGCTCGACATGACGGACTTTGGTTTTGAAGATTTCAAAATAGAAATTGAAAAGCCAGAAATAAAAGAGGACGAAATACCAGAGACGCCAAAAGAACCAAAGTCAAAGCTCGGCGAAATTTACAAGCTGGGCAAGCATAGGCTAATGTGCGGCGACAGCACAGATCCCGAACAAGTTAAAAAACTTTTTGACGGCGTGCAGCCGTTTTGTATAGTAACAGACCCGCCATATTGTTCGGGCGGTTTTCAAGAAGCAGGCAAGCGCAGCGGATCCATAGGAACGCGAGACAACATAATGATCGCTAACGATACATTGTCAACCCGTGGTTATATGGCGTTAATAAAGTCCGTAATAAAGGCGGGGGGGGACGTAGGAATTGTTTACAGTTTCACGGACTGGCGGATGTTTATCAACCTTTTTGACACAATGGAGTCGAGTGGTTTTGGAGTTCGTAACATGATCGTATGGAACAAAGGCTCGACCGGTATGGGGGTCGGCTGGCGTTCACAGCATGAACTTTGTGTTATGGCATCCCGAAGCGCTCAGAAATTCAACCCACACAAAGCACAAGGGAATGTTATAACATGCAACCGCACGGGAAACATAAATCACCCAACAGAGAAGCCGGTCGAACTCATAGCAAAAATTATAGACGTGACTGATTTTTGCGAGGAAATTTACGACCCGTTTTCTGGAAGCGGGACGACACTTATAGCATGCGAACAGCTGGGGCGTACGTGTTATGCAATGGAGCTTGAGCCGCAGTATGTAGATGTAATAATAGAGCGCTGGGAAAATTTAACCGGCTTAAAAGCTGAAAAAGTAGAGGGATAAATTATGGCTAAAACATTAAACGAACAAGCAAGCGAAATATTGAAAATCGCAGAAGCTAACGGAGTGCAAACAAATTTTTTCTTTGTAACAACTTTTAAACGTTATCAAGTGCAAATAAATATATTAACAGAGCTTGAAAAAGAAATAAACGCCGAGGGGACTATGGTTTCTAAAGAATATGTAAAAGGGCGTAAAAATCTATACACAAATCCGTCTATTAACGCATATAACCGAACCACAGACAGCGCAAACAAGACGGTCACAACGTTATTGAAGATCGTGCAGGGCTGGAAAAAAGAGGACAGCAGCCAAGACAAAGACCCACTTCTTGCGATTATAAACGGGGGCGATTTTAGTGACTAAAGCTTATAATTATTGTAAAGCTCAGATAAACAAAAAGACGACGCCGGCGTATGTAAAGTTACAAATGGCGGAGTTTATGCGGATTGAAGAGGACAAGAGCGAAAAATACAAAATAAATCTGCAGAAATACAAACAAATTGAGGATATATTAAAAATTTTAATTATGCCCAAAGGTTTAAAAGCTGGGCAGACACTTTTTGAATGTACAACCGGCTATCAGTGGTTAATATATACGGCCGTGTTATGTACGGTTTACAGATCCGACGAAAACCGCCGCCGCTATGAGACTTGTATTTTGGAAATATGCAGAAAAAATTATAAAACATTTACCGTAGGCGTTTTGTTCATAATCCTATTTATAACGGAGCCTAAGTTTGCCAAGTTTTTCTCAGTGGCGCCGGATGGAAAGCTGAGCCGAGAAGTAAAAGACGCAATAGAAAAGACGATCAAAGCAAGCCCGATTATATATGAATACAAAGGGTCAAAACGGTTTAAATTATTACGCGACAGCATAACATTTTTACCAAAAGAGAGCGTATATGTACCGTTGAATTATTCAGACAGCAACCTCGACGGAAAAGAGCCGGCGTGTTACATAGTAGACGAGGTTGGATGTTTGCCGAATACATACGCAGTCGAAGCAATGCAGTCCGGCCAGCTGAACGTTAAAAATAAACTGGGCTTTATAATTTCGACAAAATACCCAACTATTGACAATCCCATCGAACAATATGAAAGTTATGCAAAAAAAGTTTTAAACGGTATAGTCAAAGACGAGACGCTTTTCGCGTTGCTTTACGTTCCAGACAAAACGACAAACTGGGAAACCGACGACAATATATTAAAGCAGGCGAATCCCGTAGCGTTGGAAAGCCCCGACAGCTGGGAGGAATTGCTGAAGAAAAGAGCAAAAGCGATTGCAATGGAGAGCGCCCGCGAAAATTTTGTTACAAAACATTGTAATATTATTTATCAAGGCGCAGGCACTGAGACGTATATCGACACCAAAGACGTGCAAGCGTGCAGGGTAAATAAGATCGACTGGAGCGGCCGTGTTGTATATGTGGGCGTGGATCTTTCAGAAAGCAACGACAACACCGCTGTCGCTATTGTTGGAGTTGACGACGACAACATTATCGCCGACGTTATGGCGTTTATACCAGAGGGCAGGATTGACGAAAAAAATCAATTTGAAAAAATAGACTATAGAGAATATATTAGAAGAGGAAACGTTAAGGCGTGCGGCGACAAGGTAATCGACTACGCAGAGGTCGAGGACTTTATACTGAGCATAGAGGAAAATTACGGCGTGCAAGTGCAGGCCATAGGGTACGACCGTTATAATGCGTTATCAACAGCGCAAAAGCTAGAGCGGGCAGGCTATAACACAATCGAGATCAGACAGCACTCGAGCGTATTGCATCCGCCAACTAAGCGACTAAAAGAAAAAATATTGACCGGCGAGTTTCAGTATGAAGATAACAAACTATTAGAGGTTAATTTTCAAAATGCACGCTGCGCGTATGATACAAACAAAAACTTGTATGTTAACAAAAAGAAAAGCAAAGGTAAAGTCGACATGGTTGTCGCTTTAATAAATGCGGTTTATTTATTAGAGCAGGATTATTTTTTAAATCAAAATGATTTTACAATTCAAGTTATTTAATAGGCGCACTTTTTTACTTTTAGTGTTTTCTATTATCTTCTCCCGAGGGGACGGACTAACCAACCGTCCCTTTTTTAGTGGGAAAAAAACGGGAATTTTAACGCAATTATTTATCGTATTATAAAGCAGAAAGGGGAATGTTATGGGCTTAATAGATATTTTTAAAACTAAAAAGCGAACAGTTGTAGACCATAACGACGTCGACGACGTTTTGCTGCATGCAATATTGAACGGCGAAACGATCACGAAACAGCAGGCGCTAACATTGCCGGCAGTTTCTGGCGCCGTGGACTTTATTGCAGGAACGATCGCGAGCATGCCGGTCAAGCTTTACCAGTATAAAAAAGGCCAGATAGAGGAAGTCAACGACGACCCACGCGTTCAGATGCTGAACACAGACACGGGCGACACGCTGGACGGCTATCAAATGAAAAAAGCCATGATTGCGGACTACCTTTTAGGCCGTGGCGGCTATTGCTATATACAGAAAGAAAGAAACGAAGTCACAGCGCTAAAGTATATCCCCGAGGAGTTCATAACAATATATATAAACCCGAACCCGCTAGAGCGTTATTTTACAATATTTTGCTACGACGGCGAGTTTGCTGCATTTGATTTTATAAAACTACTAAGAAATACAAAAGACGGCGCCACGGGTGAGGGTTTATGCAGCGAGGTTTCTAAGGCGCTGGAAACGGCTTATAACATGCTTAAATACCAGTTAATGCTAGTAAAGGGCGGCGGCAATAAAAAGGGCTTTATAAAGAGCCAGAGAAAGCTCGGGCAGGACGAAATCAACGTATTAAAAACGGCGTGGGCGAACTTATACGCCAACGATCAGTCGAACGTCGTAGTTTTAAACAATGGTTTAGAGTTTCAAGAAGCCAGCAACACTTCGGTCGAGATGCAGCTGAACGAAAGCAAAAAGACGCTGCAGGACGAAATCAACAATATTTTTCATATAAGCGACGATTATTACGAAACTTTTAAGAGCGCTATATATCCAATAATAAAAGCATTTGAAACCGCGCTAAACCGTGATTTATTGCTGGAAAAAGAAAAGGGCAAATATTTCTTTGCGTTTGATGTTAAAGAGATTTTAAGGGCGAATATAAAAGAGCGTTATGAAGCATATAAGCTCGCGAAAGAAATGGGGCTCAAGACATTAAACGAACTAAGACGCGACGAAAACTTAAACGAAATAGAGGGGCTTGATGTAATTGATTTTGGGCTTGCGTCGGTACTTTATGACGTTAAGACGGGCGAATATTACACGCCGAACACTGGAGAAATAAAAGGCGGCGAGGTTTCAGTTACTGAGGACGGCGACGAGAATATATCAGAAACCGAACATATTAAAATTTAAGGAGAGCGAAATGGTAACAAATAATATAAACAGACAGACCGGCGACGCAGAATATAAAGGATTATCAACAGACGAAAAGCCGACAGACTGCGCAGTTAACTCTATCTTCTTTGAGCTGGACACGGGTAATTTTTATTATTATGACGGCGATAACTGGCAGAATATAGGGGGCTAAAGTATGAACTTTTACGACTTATTATTTGCGAAGAAACTAAGCGGCGGGGGCGGCGGTAGTAATTACGATTTAAAAGGAAATTTTACGGCAGGCACAACAAGCGCAACAAAAACGGTTTTAAATGTAGAATTAACAACCCCGTCAAGTGTTACGGAAATAGCGCAAACTGGCTTTTATCCGACAGATTACAAACTAAAAAAGGCAATATTAACAGAAGTGACGGCAATAGGGACACAAGGGTTTTATAACGCAGCACTAGAAGAGGTAATAATGCCTAAAATTGTAACAATAGGCACAAGCGCTTTTTATAATTGTGCATCACTAACGGAAATAGACTTACCCGACACCCTAACAAGTATAGGCAATAGCGCTTTTTATTATTGCAAGGCATTAACTACCGTATATTGTAGAGCAATTACGCCGCCGACTTGCACTAATGATATTTTTAAATATTCTACAAATCTAACAAAAATATACGTGCCCGCCGAAAGTGTAGACGCATATAAAGCGGCTAACGGGTGGAGTACTCACGCCAATAAAATAGAGGCTATACCAACTTAAAAAAGAGGGGTAAATATGAATATAAGAATTAAAAAAGACAGTGTAGAGATTGACGGCTACGTAAACGCGGTCGAAAGATTATCAAAGACACTGCGCGATCGGCTGGGAGAGTTCGTGGAAAGGATAAAAGCTGGAGCTTTTCGCAGAGCGTTAAACCGTGCCGAGGACGTGCGAATTTTATTAAATCACGACTATAGCAGAGATCTAGGCGGAATAAAAGACGGAAATCTGGAGCTATACGAGGACGCTATAGGATTACATGCAAGAGCAACTATTACAGATAAAGAAGTTATAGAGCAGGCAAGGCGCGGCGATTTAGTGGGCTGGAGTTTTGGTTTTACAGACAGACCGAACGGCGTGGAAATGTCGGAAGAAAACGGCCAGACTGTGCGAAATGTTAAAGACCTTAATTTGTTTGAGGTATCACTTATTAACCGCGAAAAAGTGCCAGCGTATGACGGGACTTTGGTTGCAGTAAGAACAGCCGAGGAAACAATAAACATCGGCGACATGATGGAAGCAAACACAAGGATCGTCGAAGAGGTTGAAGAGATCCAGAACGAAACCAGAGACGACGAAACAAACGAAGAAAATAATCACGCGGACGACGCAGGCGGCGCGGTTGATTATACAATTTACCACAACATTATAAAAGAATTGAAAGGAGAATAAACAATGTTTAAGGTAAACGAGAAGAAAGAGATCGAGAGAAAGAACGATCTTATAACACGCGCCGAAGAAATTGTTAACGGCGCAGAAGCTGAGAAGAGAGAACTCACAGACGACGAGAAGCAGGAGCTCGCAGAGATCCGAGACGACGTGCGCGACATTAAAGAAAAGCTCGAAACTATTGCAGAGCTGAACAACGCAAGCACTGAGCCGGCAAAGGATATAAACGAGAACGCTTGCGACGTAGAGGAAGCTGAAAAGCGTGCATTTGAAAATTATATCCGTGGCGTTCTGGAAACAAGAGACACCGACGTCGTGCTTGACAAGGCATCAAATGGCGCAGTTATACCAGAGACAATCGTTAAGAAAATTATTGCAAAGTTATATAACATTTGCCCTATTCTGGAAAGATCTTCCAAGTACAACATAAAGGGTAAGGCGATAATCCCTTATTATGACGAAACAAGTCACGCTATAACCGTAGATTATGCCGACGAGTTCGAGGAGTTAACAAGCAGCGTCGGCTCATTTACTAATATTGAATTAACTGGATTTTTAGCTGGAGCGTTAACACTTATAAGTCGCTCACTTCTTAATAATTCAGATTTTAATTTAACCGACTTTGTGGTTGAGAAAATGGCGTATGCGATCAAGAGATGGATCGAGGGCGAATTGCTGAACGGAACCAGCCAGAAAATAGAGGGTCTTTCTGGCGTAACGACAACCGTAACAGCTGCATCACAGACAGCTATAACAGCCGACGAGCTTATTGATCTTCACGATGCAATACTTGACGACTTCCAGAACGACGCAATCTGGATTATGTCACCAAAGACAAGGACAGCCGTAAGAAAGCTCAAGACAACAACTGGCGAGTATCTTTTCAACAATGATCCATCGGCACCATACGGCGGCACAATACTCGGCAAGCCGGTCTATATTTCAGATAACATGCCAGACATGGCAGCAGGCAAGACAGCCATTTATTATGGCGACATGAGTGGACTTGCAACAAAGTTCAGCGAGGACATGACAATCGAAGTTCTACGCGAGAAGTACGCGACACAGCACGCAGTCGGAATCGTGGGCTGGATCGAGGCTGATGGAAAGGTTGAGCGGCAGCAGAAGCTCGCAAAGCTTGTTATGGCTGCAGAATAATTTTAAAAAACTATGTTGCGCTTTTTGCGTTTCCATAGATTTTGCCTTAGTGCGGGCGCTGAAAATGCGCTCGCCAAAAGGTGAAGCAGGAAACAACCGAAAAGGCAACCAAAAAGGCAACCGAAAAGAAAGCGAGGGCTAATAAATGACCACAGTAACAGAACTTAAGGCGCTCTATGTAAAGCTTGGCGGCAACGCTGCCGACGTAGCTACAATACAGACCGACGCCGAAATGATAGAAAAAATTAAAGAGGTAGCAATACCCGCAGAACTGCCAAGCGTAACTAGCGAGGATAATGGCGACGTACTCGGAGTAGTTGAGGGCGCTTGGGCTAAAATGGACGCACCGAGCGCTTTACCAACCGTAACAAGTGACGATAACGGCGACGTTTTAACCGTAGTAGAGGGAGCATGGGCAAAGGCAACACCAAGCGCAGGCGGTGGCGGTTATGTAATTTACGACGGTAGTATATCAAGTAATACTTTTACTTTTAGTAATAGTAAGACGGTAGGAGACGTTATAAACGACTTTACAAACGGAAAAATAGTATATTTGCGAGACACAATGGGGAAAATTTATAGTTTAGTTGGTACAAGTGGAGACTTGCCGTCAATATTTGAGAGCATTAGGACAAATGCAGGCGGCTCGGGGTTATACTCTGTAACCTATACAGTAATTACGCTTGGTAGTCAGACGGGTGGAACAACTGCACCAGTGCAAACTAAAGATATGAATTTTTAAAGATGTGAGTTTCACATAATAACGAAAGGGGCGACTAAATGAACGCTATAGAGAAAGTAAGTGATATAACGGCGCAGGACGTCGCCGAGTATATAAGAATATCGGAACCCACACAAAGCGACCTCAATTTTTTAACTACCTCAATAAATGTTGCAAAAGATTATATAACAAAATACACCGGCGTCGACGCTGCAGAGCTAGACAACTACACGGATTTTATAGTGGTTGTTTTGGTTTTATGCCAAGACATGTATGACACGAGGGCGCTTTATGTGGATAACGACAAACCAAACCAGACAGTCGAGACAATATTAGGATTACACCAGAGGAATCTCTTATGATAAACGCTGGAAAATATAACAAGCTTATAAAAATATATCAAGTTGTCAAAGGGCGCGACGCTGCAGGGTTTCCAACTGAGACAGAGGCGCTCGTATTGTCAACTTATGCCGAAGTTAAAACAACAAAAGGTTTTACGCTTATTATGAACAATACAGACTTTGAAAAAGCCTTGACGCGTTTTACGTTTCGACTGCCGCAAACTTTAATAAATTACGACATGATAGTCAAGTTTGCGGGTAAAAAGTACACCATAGAATATATAAACAATGTAAACGAAGAAAACAAAGAAATTGAGCTTGAATGTAAGGAGATCCGACCGACATATGGCACGATACCAAGTTGAGCTCCCACGGGAGACTATAGCACAATTTGAAAAGCTGGCAAAAGATCTCGACAAAATGCTCGGAGAAATGACGCAGGCAGGCGCCGAGGTTGCAGCGCGTAACATGAGAGCCGGAGCGCCGCCATATTTAAAAAATGCGGTTGCGATCACTAGGCCATACAAGACGCCAACCGACGACGGCGTGGCAACAAAAGTCTATATTAAAAAAGGCTATCGGCCATTTAGACCGCCACGCAAGACGTTTTCACGAAGAAACAAGCAGGGCGGCAAAATGTACACGGACACTATAGGCGTCCCGTATGAGTTTTTAGCAATGGTTAACGAATACGGCAGACGCGGCGCTCCGTTTCCTAAAAAACCTTTTATTAGAAAAGCGTTCAAAAAAGCTCAGATAACACAAGCCATGCAGGCAGTAGAAAGGAAATACATCCCCGATGTTTAACTTTAATGCAGAAATTGAAACAGCGCTCGCGGGTTTAGGCGTGCCGGTTTCTTATATGTTTTATGAGGGCGACGACCCGTTATATATAACATATATGCAGAGCGACAAAGACGCGACTCTGGCAGGCGACGACAGAATAATCGGCGCAGTTGTTTATTATGATTTTGACATTTATTCAAAGGGGAACTATTTAGAAGCTGCAGCACGAATTATTGAATTATTAACGGCGGCCGGATGGACATACCAGCCAAGCCGAGACAGTCCCGATTTTTACGAGAGGGATACAAAATATTATCACAAAACATTATGTTTAGCTAAAGAAAGCGAGGGTTAAATAATGGCAAATATAGGTTTGACCAACTTATGGTATTCCAAGCTCACAGAGGGCGCAGATGGAACGCCAACTTATGACGGCGCCAAGCAGTTCGGCAAGGCCGTTTCATGTACAGTCGACATAACAAACAACGAGGCGAAGCTTTACGGCGATGATGCACTGGCAGAAAGCGACACAAGTTTCGCAAGCGGAAGCACAACACTCACAACCACAGACGACGACGAGACGGTTTTTGCGGATGTTTTAGGCCATGACGTAGACGAGAACGGCGAAGTCGTAAAAACATCGACAGACGTTGCGCCGTATGTAGGACTTGGGCGAATAGTGACAAAGATGGTAAACGGAGCTTATAAATACAAGGTTGAATTTTTATACAAGGTTAAGTTTTCGGAGCCATCCAAGGACGAAAGCACAAAGGGCGAGTCTATAGAGTTCGGCACACCGAGCATCACTGGCGTCGTTGCTGCGCTTGCAGATGCTGCCGGCACTTGGGGCAAGTCAAAGACATTTACAACAAAATCAGACGCGCTCACATATTTAAAGAACCTTATGGCACCAGCTGGGGCAACATACAGAGTCACATTTGATCTAATGGGCGGCACAAGTTCAGAGGTTGAAGACGTAGACGTTGAAGCAGGCCAGAGCATAGCACTAGACGACGGCACAAACATCACCGCACCAAGTGGCAAGACTTTCGTAGGCTGGGCAGATTATGCAGACGCAACAGTTGCAAACGTAACATCACCATTTACACCAGCGGGCGACGTGACATTATATGCAGTTTATAGCGAATAATTTTAAATATGCAAATTAGAGGGCGGCAGCATTAACCGCCCTTTTTGCGATATATAAGAAAGAGGGCAAAATATGGACAACATAGTAAATTATAAAGGCGTGGACTATGAAATAGTTTTTAACCTTAATGTTATGCAGGAAATACAAGAGGAATTCGGCACGGTTGAAGAGTGGGGAAACCTAACGGAAAACGGAGCCGAGCCAAATATGAAAGCGCTCATTTTTGGTTTAACAAGCGCCATAAATGAGGGGATAGAAATCTACAACGAGGATCACGAGGACAAAAAAGAACATTTAACACATAAGCAAGTCGGCCGGTTAGTTACTGCGGTCGGCATGGAAGAAGTAACAAAGAAATTAAATGCGACAGTTGTAGAAAGTACAAAGAGCGAAGAAAAAAACGCATAATCCACGAAGAGACAGCCGACCCAGTGATAGACTTTTCGTGGTTTCGCTTTATAGGGCGGACAAAACTGGGACTGAACAACAAAGAAGTCATGCGGTTAACTATACGACAATTTAATCATGACTACCAACATTATAAAAACGATTTTGATTTAGAAATGCTCCTCACGGCGACGCATACGACATACGAAAAAGCTAAAATAAAAGCAATGCAGGACGAGGAGTGGTTTTAGGAGTAAACTATGGCAAGTTTTGGCGGAAGCGTAAAACTAACGGGCGAAAGCGAATATAAAAAAGCACTGGGCGAGATAAGAAACGGGCTCCGTAATATGGGCGCCGAAATGAAACTCGCCAGCGCTCAGATGCAAAGCACAGACAGAAACACAAATCAGCTGAAAGCAACAAGCGCAGATCTAGCAAAAAAGATCGCCGAAGAAAAGAAAAGCATCGGCGATTTAAAAACAGCTTATAGTCAAATGGCGCAGGAATACGACGCCCAAAAGAAAAAAACAGAAAGCCTCGCCAAAGAATACGACAGCGAAAAAAAGAAACTCGAAGAGATAAAAAAAGCGCTGGGCGAAAGCTCGCCAGAATATAAGAAGCAGGCCGAAGTCGTTGACAAGCTTGAAACCGAGTTAAAAGAAAGCGAACAAGCCGAGCAAAAAATGGGGCAGTCGCTGCAGAAAATGTCGACCGATTTATTAAACGCAGAAACGCAAGTCGTAAAAGCAGAAAACTCGCTCGATAAAATGAACACAGAACTCGAAGAAAGCGGCAAGGATGCAGAAAAAGCCGGCGTCGATTTTCAAAAGTTCGGAGAGGTTGCACTGGGCGCAATGAAAGCGCTAGCGGTTGCAATCACAGCAGTCGCCACAGCAACGGTCGGAGCTGGGAAAGCAGTTTATGATCTGGCAAGCCAGACGGCAGAATATGGCGACACAATAGACAAAGAAAGCCAAAAATTGCAGATCAGTTCAAAAACATACCAAGAGCTCGACTATGCTATGAGAAGAAACGGCTCAAGTATAGGGGACGTTTCAAAAGCAATAAAAGGCATAACACAAGATCTCGGTGCAATGGCAGAGGGCGGAGACGGCGCCCGCGATATTTATGAAAAGCTGGGCATTTCGTTAACGGATGCAGGCGGAAATATAAAAAGCGCAGAAGATGTTTTGCTGGAATCCATTGACGCGCTGGCAAGGATGGAAGATACAACAAAACGAAACGACCTTGCAACACAGCTTTTCGGCAAATCATATCAAGAAATGCTCCCACTACTGAACGCAGGCGGCGACGGCATCCGACAGCTAATGCAAGAAGCCGAGGACTACGGGATGGTCATGAGTGAAGATGCAGTCAAAGCGAGCGCAGAGTTTACGGACAGTTTAACGAGGTTAAAAGGAACATTCCAAGGCGTAAAGAATAC
>JAEIGA010014187.1_pt1 | contig 12124 bp, 6 predicted proteins | sample 9270691 | NCBI WGS metagenome assembly JAEIGA01 (sample SAMN17057246, study PRJNA624740) | gut metagenome | biome: biome; isolation source: fecal sample | host: Bos grunniens | place: China: Xizang | collected 2019
CAGACGGTGCCGGTATCAAAGATATGGTATTCTTCTGTTTTGATGAATCAGGAGTATTCCTCAAGATCGTACCTGGATCCCTGACATTCAAGGCTTTAGGCAGCGAGGAAGGTCTTGTCGACGTAAGCGTACCGAACAAGACCCGCATCATGCACGCCATCTGCAACCTCAATTTGAAAACAATCAATGAGGAAGCAATCAAAGGTATGACTGAAGACGAGGTCATGAAGACCATAGAGTCCGCTTCAGGTCTTCTCATCTATTGGGCAAGAATCGAGGTTCCTGCCAATGTCAAGAACCTGTATACAGAAGTCCAGGATGCTGCCAAGCGTACAGAAGGTGAGGCAGTCGTGGACTGGCTTACAATCGAGACAAACCCATCCGACAAGTTACATAAAGGAATTGCCGGAAAGGGCAATCCGATTGTCCTGCTTCGCAACCAGGCGAAGATTACAGTGGCATCAGTCGGCGCTGACGACCCTTCAGGATGGAACGGAGACTATTTCCAGGTCACAGGATATACCATCTATAATTCTCAGACATACGGAACAGTGGCTCCGCGTCATGCGGAAAAAGGTTTTCCGACATACGGAAGCCAGACTTATAACCTTGCACACTGGTCAGCTGAAAGCTACGTCTCCCTTCCTGAGAAAGCAGAAGCTCTGACTGAAATCGTAGACGTGCAGGAACGTCCTGAGATCTATGTATTCGAGTCTGAGAACACAGAATCTTCTCCGGTCAATGTGATCATCAAGGGAAGAAACATCACCGACGGAGAAGCTGGAGAGGAGCTCTACTACAAGGCTCAGATTCTTGATCAGGAACGCGGACTTCTGCCGATTCGCCGCAACCACCACTACAAATTCCATATCATTGGAAAGCTGCATAATGGTTCAGCGTCATTCGCTGAGGCTGTCGCAGGTGCAGCAGCGAACAACATCTGGCTTTCCATCGCTGATGAGGTACAGATCGTTTCTGACGAGAATTTCAGACTTAGAATCAACGAGTATCTGGTTGTGCGTAGCGCTGGACAGGTGGCAAAGAACAATCAGCTTCGTCTTGGATTCAATCTCGAGGCCATCGGAACTGAAAAGGTAGACCCGGCAAAGATCAAATGCGCATGGACTGACGAGAATCAGACAGTGGCAGCTGCCGAGCTCGAGACCGAATTCAACACGACTACCGGCGCAGGAGAAATCATTCTGTCATTGAATCTTCCTCAGATAAATGAAGTGAGAGAAGGAACCGTCATGATCTCATATGGTCATCTTTTCCGTCGCATTACAGTCAAGGTGACTCCGGACTTCGAGTTTACTCCGGTCTGGGCTTCGACAGAAGGTGCTGAAGGCAAGGAAGACAACGTAACACTTCTGTTCAACATCCCTGAGAACTATCCAACAGAGCTCTTCCCGTTCAATGTGCTTCTGAGCACCAAGGACTTGACAGCCAACACATCGTCCGGTCAGAAAATGAATGTTGTGGCTGCAGGAGAAATGGGTTATGGCGAGAAGTTCAAAGACATCGTGGACGGCAAAGAGGTCTCACATACAGGATTTAAATATATCTATAGGGTAACAGAACCAGGAATGCATAGGATCTACCTCCAGACCCTTGAGAACCAGGTTTTGGATGACTTCCAGACTTATATCACGATTGAGTCGGACAACTTCCGCAGGCACCATGAACTTGTTACATTATCGAATGTAAACTTCGAAAGCTATCTAGCGCCTGAGACCCACAGGATCATGGTTGCCCAGAAGGCCAACGCCCCAGTGCAGATCAATATTTCTGCGCTGATTGACATGAGTGTCGAAGGTCAGACAGAGAAGGTCCCTACACCTGTAGCAATCAAGGGAACTGACAAGTTCTACCTCTATTCAGAAAACCTGGACTACTGCACAGGAGATATAATCTACTCCCCTATCAATGAATCAAATTGGGAGACAGAAGGCAGAACCATCCAGTTCTATGTACCTTCGGGAGCTGCCGACGGAAAGATGTCGCTTGATCTTCGCACAGCAAAGCCTCAGAGCGCTGAAATGATATACATCTCAGCCGCAGGAAACGGCACAGAATTCCGTTCGTTTACAATGGACATAGGCAACTACGCTCCATTTGAATTCAACGCTTCAGTCGACAAGACAGAGTTTGAATACAACCCTGATCAGGATATCGAGGTGTCATTCGACGTCACAAGCTTCATTGCTGAAGACGGAACAATCGTAGATCCATTCGGCACAGCATTCGACATCTACATCGAGGCCCCTACCCTCATCCTTGGCAACAACCCTGGATACGAAGGCAAGATCGAAGAGGTAAGCACAGGAAGGTTCGTGTACCATGTAGACGCTGACAGAGCCGCTGAGGACGCATATGGAACCGGTGAAAGAAAGACAATCGTCTTCAAGCCAAGGAAGATTGCCGTAGCCGGAGACATCGTGATAAGCGGCGATGCTGCATTGGTATCATACATTCCTCAGACAATCAGCCTGACAGACAAGCCTATCGTCGGTACAATCAAATGTGGAGACTCAGAGATCCCAGGACACGCAGTTTCATTCCACAGGAAATCTGACAACGTCCGCATGATCTCGACCACTGTCAAGTCTGACGGAACATACTCAATCTACATCCTCAACGACAAGGTAAAAGCTTGGGAAGGAGAACCGATAACAGTCTTCGCTCAGAAAGATGGCGATTACTACACTGCTGAAATCGCAGACCTGAAGACTCTCGCCAACTCCCCTGACCTCAGCCTCGAACTTCAGTAGGAAAAACAGACCTCTTATACACAACAAGGGCCACTTTTCAGTGGTCCTTGTATCATTTTACCATAAGGCTAGGTAATCTCCCATATAGAACTGCTCAAGACCTCAATGCCTCTATCTCCTCAGCAAGCATTTCCCTTGGCTATTGCCTAAATTAGCCAGATGTAAAAATATTAATTTCCACGAACAAAACCAAACGAGTGGATAATAGGAATCATCATAAAATCAGCAGCACAAGTCATGATTATTGGGTACGTTAGAGTCAGCACAGGGAAACAGCATCCTGAAAACCAGCAGGATGAAATCACACGCTATGCAAAAGATAATGGGATGGAAGTCGATAGGTGGATCATCGAGGTTGTGAGCGGCAAGAAGATATACAGCGGCCGTAAACTTGGACGTTTGATTTCTAGAATGAAACAAGGCGACACGCTGATTGTCTCCGAGGTCTCACGCTTGAGTAGAAACCTTACAGACATCATGTCCATCATGGGCAACTGTCTGAAGAAAGGAATCAGCATCTATACTGTAAAAGAACGATACCGGTTTGACGACTCTATAAACAGCAAGATCCTCTGCTTCGCCTTCGGGCTGGTTGCTGAAATCGAGCGCAATCTCATCTCTCTGCGCACTAAAGAAGCTCTTGCACTTCGCAGATCTGAAGGTATCGTTCTGGGAAGACCGACAGGCAGCTGCACCAAACAGCAGATTCTCCAGAACAACGAATCCGAAATCCTCCGCATGCTCGCCTCCGGCCACACCGCCCGTGAAATCTGCCGGCGCTTCAAAGTTTCTAAGGACACCTGGTACCGGTACTGGAAACAACGAAACGCCGACGTTTGCCCGTGACTCTGTTTTACGACAAACTATCGCCCCGAAGTGCTCCCGTCCACAAAAACCGCCTAAACGTGGACGGAACCGAGTCAGAACGCCAAGCCGTCCACAAAAACCGCCCGAAACGTGGACGGGACGGCGTATGAAGGACGACAATTGCGTCGCAAATAACGGACGTTTGCTGCGACGGGGAATCAGGTGCAGGTATATGACTATTACACCCCTGCAGGAGCTACAGCATCTGATGTATACATCAACGATAGAGCGAAGTCTGAAGGTGCTACGACATGGCCGTTTGTGGATCAGAGATACAACTGGACAGCTGACGGAACGCATAAGTTCTTCGGATGGCTTCATACTGACGTGAACATGAACCCGGATCAGACTGCTGATGCTTTCTTTGGATCTACTCTTGCACTTACGACAGGCACACAGAAGCTGCAGATTCCGTCAAAGACCCTGAAGCAGGACACTCCGCAGTTCGACTTCATGTACTCGGACATCTATGTGCGTGACCTCAACACTGATCCGGATTACGTTACAGCTGTTCCGCTTGAGTTCAGCCACCTGTTCACTGCATTCAGCGTTGCTGCGCAGAACATGTCAAGAGAGAACGAGATCACGGTTCAGTCTGTTTCAATCGAGGGACTTAACACAACCAACACTGCGACTATCGATTTCTCTGGAGATGCAACATCTGTAACATATGGCGCAGGCAGCAACGACAATGCTGCTGTTGCGGATTACACATTCAATCCTCAGATGCTGCTCGGCACAAATCTTTACGACGTGTCGTCAAAGACTGATGCATCTCAGAGCCGCGAGTATTTCCTCACATGGCCTATGACAGCTGAGAAGGCCCAGACTGTTGCAGTGACTATCGTATATACACTCAACAACGAAGCGACCCCTATTACAAAGACCATAAACTTGAGTGATAATGCGTGGGAGGCTGGAAAGAAGAACAACATCAACCTCGTATTCAAGGATAAGGAAATCACGCTTATCTGCACCGTCATGGACTGGTTTGTTTACGACGAGGTGATCGATTTCTCAGATCAGGTCTCTGTTTCTGCAACCATGACTTGGGAGAATGTCAGAAGCGTGAACTATCAGACAGGTGAGGTGATTCTTTTTGATGACGTCAATACGCCTGCGACATGCAAGTTCCACATTCTTACGCCAAAGGGCGCAACTTGGACTGCATCGCTCATACCGATAGAAGGTCATCAGGACGCGTTCTCATTTATTGAAGAAACAAAATATGGCGCTGTAGGAGGAGAACAGGATTCATTCTTCAAGCTTGTTGTAAACAACCAGGCACCTATCGCTCCTAGACATGTGTGCAAACTCCGTGTAACAGTGCAGACAGCTGACGGACGAACCATCGTTGTGAAGAACCTTGTTCCGACGCAGTGGGTTGATGCAAACGGAGTGTCGCATCCTACAAACGGATACGAAGAGTTTACTATTGTTCAGAACCTCATTAACGGATAATGATGATGAAGAAGATACTATATATATTACTTGCAATTACATTCGCTCTTGCATCGTGCTCAGAACAGATCGATGTGCCGGAGACTGTCCCAGCGGACTGTATAATGCTGAAGGTGTTCAACGGCCCTATGACCAAAGCTGTCACAGACCGCAGCGGTGAGGAGTATGAGAAGACGTTGAAACGTCTGGACTGTTTCTTCTATGTTAAGGGACAGACAGACCGCCCATGCGTGTATTACCAGAAGGTTGACGTGGACAAGGTTACGACCGCTGAGATTCCATTCTACGTTGACGAATCCGTCATCAACACAATCTTCCCTGGCGGCAACACGACATGTGACGTGTTCGTTATAGCTAACCTTCCATCTGGAACATTTGCGGCAGGCATGACAGGTACCGACGTTGCCACCCTCAACAAGATCCAGCTTCAGCTCGGTCAGGGATATGACGCTATAGATCAGAACTTCCTCATGGCAGGACTTGACGTAGCCACAAAGGGTAATAACAACAACGCCACAGGTACTATTCCATTGTACCGTGCTGCAGCTAAGATTACCGTTTCTGTAAGCATCCCTGCTGAAATCACCGTTGAGTATGAGAGTGCCGATGATGTGAGGATGACACCTGTCCTTACAGATGATACCGGAGCGGTGACCATTAAGACAGCATTCCACAATGGTGTGACCAAGACTTATCTTAGAGACGACTACAGCGACCAGATAGTAGCTGATGACTTTTTCTATACAGAAAAGAAGTCATACACATACGTTTCAACAACTGCAGCGACCGCTGATGCTCCGGAAAAGTATCTTTACACATGCGAGATTCCATTCTATTCATACGCAAGAGAATGGGATAAGGGAGCAGACAACCCTGTATACCTTACCCTCGACCTTCCTTGGAAGAACGAAACAACAGGACAGCATCAGACATACTACTACCAGATCCTTGTCAATGCTGCCGGCCGTGAGCTCAGACCGAACGCGTGGTATGACCTTACTGTAAATGTGGGAGTCCTCGGAAGCAAGGTAGAGGCAGAGCCGGTCCTCCTGAAGAACACAACATACTACGTCCTTGACTGGACTACTGAGCCAGACCCTGAGCACGAGGCCGGCGGTGACCGTTATGAGGATGTGGATATCCAGAAGTATACTTATCTCGTAGTGCCTGAAACTCGTTTGGAGATCAACAATGCGACTAGCGGCGTGCTGCGTTTTGATGCTTCGCATAAGGTTGGTATTCAGATGAATACGGCTTCAAAGCCAGTTGAGATTCTTCCTGGAACTAATACTACGCAGGGTGCATTTTATGTGAATTGCGGCCAGGCTCCTCCTAATGTATCTGCATTGGGAATCAACGCTAATAACTTTACCATAGATGAGGCAAAAGGAACGCTGACATATAACTACACGATTCCTTCAAATGTATATTCTCCAGTCTTTGTTTATGCTACTATATGGCTTGAACTTGACGGACAAGCGGGTATGAGCACAGCTGAGAAGGAATTCTCTGAGGATATTACAATCGTTCAGTATCCGCCATTGTATATTGTTCCCGAACTAAGTGTAGAAAAATCGGTTTATGTGAATGGAAGAAGGGCAACAACCAACAGTCATAATGTAATTTATGTCAATGGGCAGACCTACGATCTTGGTGGAGCATATGGAACTGACAACAGTAAGTATATGCACACCATCAACGTGTCATCGTTTACTGAGAACAACACTTTTGAACTTCATGGTCAAAAGGTTTCATATATAATCGGCGACCCTAGAGTGCGTGTATCAGACATTAACCTGAATGACGACGGATATGACATGGCCGCAAATAATGCATGGGCTGAAGATGGAGCAGGTCGTCGCCTGGAGCATTATTATCCTACTGGAACGGAAGGTGAGGTATATCGAGTCATATCTCCTAAATTCAGGGTTTCTTCTAAATTGGGAGGATACAGCGAGGGAGATAGAGAAGGAGTCATGATGCGTTGTGCCTCATATCAGGAAAACGGATACCCTGCTGGAAGATGGAGAGTGCCGACTACTGCAGAAATCGCCTTCATCGTTTATCTGCAGTCTCAAAATGCTATCCCAGAACTCTTCGTTAATAACCATTATTTCTCATCGACGCATATGGTCACTGAGGGAAATAACAAGGAAGACATAGAGGACATAGATGGTGATGACCACTCTGTTCGTTGTGTCTACGACGAATGGTACTGGGGATCGGAACAGGAGGCCATTATCAATCCGGGCACAGCTGCGACTGCTGGTGATCATTATCTCTACACTTGGGGTGATGAGCAAATATGGTAAGTAACGAAACCATTGATAAGATATGAGAAGAAACTATATATACATGATACTGGCGATGGCAGCAATGCTGTTCTCTTGCCAGAAATCTGAACTGACTGGCCCGGATACTGATCTGAAGCCTGGTGAGGTTGTTTCGGGAGATGTGAAGGTATCGTTTACCGCAATGCTGCCGAGCGCTCCGCAGACCAAAGCAATGGGTGAGGATCCGACCAGCGACATAGAGTCGATGCATCTTGTCATTTTTGATGGCAACGGCATGTATGTCGAAACACGCGAAGCCACTTTTGTAGGAGAGTACGGCACGCATGACTCACATCTCTATGAAAGAGAGTTTGAGGTGACGCTGACAGTCACAGACCAGCCTCGCATCATTCACTTCATTGCTAACTGTCCGCTTGGACAAATCGTGTATGGACACGAGGCAAGTATCATAGGCAATATGTATGTGGAGAAGGATGATGATCCGGATACTCCAGAGACAGCATACTGGGCTCGTATTGAAGTTCCGTATATCCTTGTGCAGGAGGTTGTGAATGCAGACGGAACAACGAAGTATATTCCAGAGGCAAATATCCTCCCGAAGTTCCAGCATATCCCAATGCTAAGGAACTATGCTCAGGTGGTCGTGAAGAATGGTACAAACAAGAATGCAAACCAAACTTCACCTTTTGAGTTTATCGGTTTCACGTTGTACAATACCATTGATATGGGTACTGTTGCTCCATACAACAACAATACTCAGCAGTTCCAGTCGTTTGTGAACCCTACAACAGGTCTCAGGTATAAATACCCGGCTTTAACTGCTCTCAATTATAAGGGTCATGCTTTGGCAGCAGCAGATCTGAATACATCTCTTGAGCTTGATTCAAGCAATGACGATGGATACAAATGGTATGCTCCTCTGCCAGAAGATGAACTGAGTCTTACTGATATCACACAGAGCGCCTTCTTTATGTATGAAAGAAAGATTTCAGTAAAGACTAATGAGGAAGATAAATGGAGCGAGTCTCCGCCACATCTTATTATTAAAGGACGATACGATGGCAAGGTATACTATTATAAGGTCGACCTTGTGTATAACGTTTTCGGTGACCCTGCTAATCCTGAGCAGGTGACCGATATAGAATACTATAACATTCTGAGGAACTTCCGTTATCAGTTCACTATCAGCGAGGTCGCAGGACCTGGATATGATAGTGTGCAGGAAGCGATCAATGGTGCGACAAGTAACAACCTTTCTGGTTCATCAACTACAACTAAATTCACCAACATCTCCGATGAGGTGGGACGTCTTTGGGTAAGCTATACAGACACAACCCTTGTCAGCAATAATACCATCACCCTTAAGTATAAATTCGTGCCGGATCTTGACAAGCCGAATGTCAGCAATAATGCAATCGGCGACGGAGTGACATTGGAGAACATGGAGGGTGAGGTTATCAAGAATTATACAGTCGCTGCAGCAGATATTGAGGGCGGCGCATGGGATGGTTTCCGCGAAATCACCATTCAGGTAAATGACCCGCAGACAATGACAAAGGAACAGACAATTGTCATCAAGTCTGCCAACGCAAACCTTTCTCGAGATGTAAGATATTACCTTAAGGATAAATATCCGATGATTGTCCAGTGCAATCCTAAGAAGGTAGCGGCAAAGATTGGTGCTGAAGTCGGTGTCGACATCAAGCTTCCTGTCGGCTTGACAGAAGACATGTTCCCACTTGATCTGGAAATCGAGGTTTATGACATGTCTCTTTCACCTGATGCTGCAAAGAATATCATGCCGGTTGAAAAGGGACTTTCCATCATTCCGATTCCTGAAAAGGTTGGAAAGAACACTTTCCGTTTCTTCAAGTCGATTGAGACCAAAGATATATACGATGCTCTTCCTACAGAAGGGACAAATAAGATAATTCATACCTATTGGCTAACAAATATGGCCAATAACGGCTCGACCGTCTACGTCTACAACAAATACTTCGCACTTGGCTCGGACAACTTCATCAATGCCAAGACTTTCAACGGCGAGTTTACTAAGAAGTCCTTGGGCATAACAGGTACGCAGACTGTAGATTATCAGTTTGATATACATGCGCCGCTTCCTTCAGGCATGACTGTGACTGTTACATTGGATCGTCTTGTACCTATAGCTAGCGGTAGTGGCCTTACTCCAACAGGTGTTGATGGAGTCTACACCTACTCGCCTTCACAGGCTGGACGTCAGACCATTCATCTGCAGGCATCATCAAATGAGGAGGGTACATGTTCGGTAAGCCTCACCACTGCTGATGAGTATGGATATGCGGATGAGAAAGATGATATTGAGCAGGTAGGCGTTAGGTCGTATACTGTTAATCGTAGTATTGCAGGTACTTTGAGCGGCACTGTTACAAATTACCAAAATAATAATCGTAATTTCAGTGTTACTATCACGACAGGTAACTACAGTACTACCGCAACAGGAAATATTACACGCACGGGAAATAACAATAATAATTATAGATACTCATATACATTCAATATTAATAATTGGCAGATAGAATATTCTGACCCAACTCAGGAAGTAACGGTTAGATTAAGATATAGAACCAATTCTAACAACTACTATTCAGGCACTTGTACCGTCCAAGATCTGATAGATGGAAACATTACAGGTTTGGTACTGACGCACGAATAATTTAAAATTACGACATCCTGCCCTGAAGCGAACGCTCATGAGTGAAATCAAATGACCGTGTTTCCCAAACGCTTCAGGGCAGTTTGTTTACCGCTTTTACACCAATAGCCGCCATTACTCGGTAGTACCCGGTAATGGCGGCTGTTGCATTCCTTATTTCATGAAGGCCTCGTACTTCTCATTCAGCTCCTTCTGCATGATGTCGCATGTGCTGCTGTTCACATCAACTCCCTCACAATATGAGCGGAAATTCGAGACAACATCAAGTACCTGTGATATGATTCCTGACGGATTGTTGATGTCGTTTTCCCTAGCTATTGCCAGGAGATCCTTTTCCGTTATGTCAAGCACTTTTCCTTTGATACTCATGAACTGACCCTTCTGGATTCCCAATGTGTTCGGATCTATGCTGTAGACCATGTCATAGGCCGGAGCAAGAGACCATCGCCCCTGCTTATCCATAAGGAACGAGAAGTTCTTGTCATGGTCGTCGATGTTTCCTCCGAGCACATTGAACACCATCATTCTAAAAAGCTGTTCCTTATCAGCATAGTCGAGCCTGAGGCGTCTGACTACATTGAAGGCCTCCTCATAAGAGGTCACTCCACCTGTCAAAGCAGCAAGGGACTGCATGTGGACTTTACCTTCAGTAGTCCTGTCAAATCGTTCGGTTATGAAATGAGAGCTGTTTTCAAATCTCCTCAACTCAGAATGCTTCATTCGTATTCCGGCATCGCAACACATCTTATAATATGCATATTCAAGACGGGCATATGGGAACATGTCGGACTCATTATCATATTTGAGGATATAGTATCTATATCCTTCCGGAAGTGCCGCCTGACCTGATTTGATGTTCCCATCAGCTTCGTTTATCGCAATCAGAGCCTTCGGCCTCTTTCCACCGGGAGATGTGCCCAGTTTGACCAAATCAGCCCAAAGTAGCTCACGGTTTGCCTCAAATGTCAGCTCTGCACGTTCAGATAAGACTGATTTCGCAAAAGCATATAGTTCATTTACATTCACATCAAATATATCGTCCTCATCACTGATGTATGCGGGGTCATATTCCAACGCTCCCATAGCACGTTTGCCGATGAATGAAAGCAAGTCAACACCAGTCACATTCTTCATGCTGATCTTATGGTCTTCTGCCCATTTACGGAAGATACTGTTTCCCCAATGATCCGGAAGCGAATCCGCGAACACTGGATGCAAACCGCCAAAACGGTCTTTAGGGTTTGTACCTCTGATACTTAGACGAGACTGCACCAAATTAGATCCCAAAGGCATTCTTATAGGAGATATGTCAAGACCCTTTTCAAGAAAATCCTTCGCAAAACTGAATACCGCCGTGGTTGTGCGCCAGTTGCTTGAGTCCCATGTCAGATATCCGACAGTCTCACCCCACAACACGACTCTTACCGCATTCCCATTCATTTTCTACCTCCTATCTTGTTTTGTGACATCCATATCTTTTCCGGGTCAATGTCGCTGACAACAGGGATCAGGTCACTTAACGACACATCCAATCCTACGGCATCCATCAGCAGCAGGAAATGCGACAGTGACAGTCCATGTCCTTTACCATTCTCAAATTGACTTATGGTAAATATTGAAATGCCTGTCATCTCATGCAGCCGCTGCTGCGAGATCTTCAGAGATCTCCTGTATTTCGCAAATGCTTCTCCAAGCGATACAATAGACTCATATGGAGTATTAATATTGCCATACATACTATTGATATATCTATAATATTTGTACAAAAATACGCTTTATTATTGAAATATCAAAAGTTATGCAGATTTTTATTCATTTTATTTATTTGGCGGCACCTTACCCCCCTTGTGAACATTGTTCAGCTACTACGCTACTACCTTGCAACTGGCAGGTACTACCCGCTAATAGAAGGTAATAAGTAAGCCTCCGGTGAACTGCATCTTGTAAGTTTTATAAAGTTATCCCGACTTTGATAAAGTTAGATCAAAGTCGGGATATTTCGTTAAAGTCAGTTAACTTTAGACAAAGTCGTTTAA
>JAEIGA010014188.1_pt1 | contig 12124 bp, 8 predicted proteins | sample 9270691 | NCBI WGS metagenome assembly JAEIGA01 (sample SAMN17057246, study PRJNA624740) | gut metagenome | biome: biome; isolation source: fecal sample | host: Bos grunniens | place: China: Xizang | collected 2019
CGGCCGCACGCGAAATGATTCTTTCAAGGTCACCTATATCACCTATCATTGTCTGCAGACGCATCAGATCATCCTGATTATCAACGAAATGCTGAACCACGGCATATCTGTCTTCAAGCTCTGCAAGGTCCATCACCGGCATCGCCAGCCATGTCCTCAACATACGCGCACCCATCGGAGACGAACATTTGTCCATCACCTCCACAAGCGATGTTCCCTCCTTTCCGGCTGTCGAAGCGAAGATCTCCAGATTGCGGAATGTGAAACGGTCCATCCATACGAATGCACCTTCATCGATGCGCGATATCGAACATATGTTTGTAAGCTCCTTATGCTGCGTCTGTTCGAGATATATGAGCAATGCTCCTGCTGAAGTGATTCCAAGCGGGAAACTGTCGATAGCGAAACCCTTGAGGGAATCGACCCGGAGCTGTCTCTTGAGCTTTTCTACCGAACTGTCATATACGAACGCCCATTCCTCGAGAGTAGAGATATAGTAATGATCACCGTACCTTTCCTTCGTGCCTTTTTCATATCCCCTCGGAACAAGAAGCTCCTTCGGAGCAAACGAACTCAAAAGAGTGCCGATATAGTCCAGCGAACCTTCCGCCACCTGGAATGTACCTGTAGATACATCCAGAAACGCCACTCCGCATTTCTCCTTGAAGAAGGTCAGTCCTGCTATATAGTTATGCTCCTTCTGCTCGAGGAGCTGCTCGTTGAACGCTACGCCAGGAGTCACAAGCTCGGTGATGCCTCGCTTGACGATCTTCTTTGTCAGCTTCGGGTCCTCCAGCTGGTCGCAGACCGCCACTTTATAGCCCGCACGCACCAGTCTCGGAAGATATGTCTCAAGGGAATGATATGGGAATCCGGCCATCGGAATTGCTCCCGGAGTCGCGCTGGAACGCTTTGTAAGCACGATTCCAAGCACTTTGCTGGCCGTAAGGGCATCATCGCCGTATGTTTCATAGAAGTCGCCGCACCTGAAAAGAAGCACCGCCTCGGGATGCTCCGCCTTCACAGCGAAGAACTGCTTCATCATCGGTGTTTCGGTCGGTTTCTGATTTGCCATAAGTATCTGTTATTATATCTAGGCAAAAATACGAAAAATATTTTATCTTATTTTATGTATATTTGCACGATTATGAAACGCGTACTTATCATATCATATTACTGGCCTCCTACAGGCGGTTCGGGAGTGCAGCGATGGGTGAAATTCGCAAAGTACCTTCCGTCCGAAGGATGGCAGCCGGTGATCTATACTCCGGAGAATCCGGAGCAGCTGGCGGTCGACGCATCGCTTGAAGCCGAGGTGCCGGCAGAGGCAGAGGTTCTCAAGACAAGGATCGTCGAGCCGTATGAGATGTACAAGAAAGTTCTGCGCAGGTCGGGCCATAGCAAGGAAGCAGTGGAAGTCAACCCGGTGAATGCACAGAACAAGTCCCTGCTGCAGAAGATGGCTATGTGGGTACGCGGTAATCTTTTCCGTCCGGATCCACGATGCCTATGGATCGGTCCGTCAGTCAGATATCTGAAGAAATATCTCGCAGAGCATCCTGTGGACCTGATTGTCAGCACGGGACCGCCTCAATCCATGCATATGATAGGACTTCGTCTCGCGCAGAAGACCGGCCTTCCTTGGATCGCCGACTTCAGGGACCCATGGACAAAGATATTCTATTTCAAGCACTTGCAGATGACCCGCTCAACTGTAAGATGGCACGAAAGGATGGAGAAGAAGGTGCTGGACGGAGCGACAGCTGTCGTGGCTGTGTCGCCGCTGGTGCAGCAAGAGTTCCAGGCTATGACCAAGACGCCTGTGGAGCTCATCACTAACGGATTCGACGAGAATGATTTCCATGCGGAACCGTTTGCCATGGCGGCCGGAGGACCGGGAATGGATTTCTGCATAACCCACACGGGACTGTTCGCTGCAGACGGCAACCCTACAGTCCTTTGGGAAGTACTTGCAGAGAAGTGTGCAGCAGATCCGGCTTTCAATAAAGCTCTGAAGATCAAGCTTATAGGAAAGACTGATGAGCAGATTCTGAAGGCAATATGCAATGCTGGGCTGGAGGGGAACCTCATGAATATGGGATATCTGGAGCATGCCATGGCCATCGACGAACAGCGCAAGGCGTCGCTGCTGATTCTCCCGTTAAGGAAGGAGCCGGAATACAAGGCGGTGCTTCCTGGAAAACTTTTTGAATATCTGGCTTCATTCAGGCCTGTGCTTGGAATCGGCCAGACGGACGGAGCGATGTCCATGATCCTTAATGACGCCAAGGCCGGAATCGTCCTGGATTGGGAGGACAAGGCTTCTCTCGCCAGCTTCATCGACAGATGCTGGGAAAAGCATCTCAAAGGCGAGCTGACGGTCGAAGATGCGGACATATCGCAGTTCACCCGCCGCAACCTTACCCGCCGAATGGCACTATTGTTTGACAAACTGACATCCCATCCGTAAAAACGCAGGATTTACGGACAAGAGTAACGAAAATGGACCTCTCATCCGTAAATCAGCCCTTTTTACGGACGGATTTAAATATAGAAATATGAACAAAGAAGTATTGAAGAAGATCGGAATATATGCAGGTATCCTCCTGCTGTTCATCGCATTGGCATACAGCTACACGCCGCAGGTTCTGGAAGGCAAGATAGTGAACCAGAGCGACATAGCTTCATGGAAAGGTATGGCAAACGAAGCCATCACCCATAACAAGGCCAACCCGGATGACCCTACGGCGTGGACAAACTCCATGTTCGGAGGCATGCCTACAACCGCCACGATCGACAGCTTCGAAGGCGACTGGACAGACTATATATATGATTTCCTTCTTACCGGCCGCCGTCCGGCCAGCTACCTGCTCATTGCCCTGATCGGAGGCTTCCTGCTGATGCTTTCCCTCGGTACAAGCAAGCTGATAGCCGTTGCCGGAGCCATTGCAATAGCATTCTGCTCATACAACATGCAGATCATCCAGGTCGGCCACAACACCAAGATGCAGGCTATCGCCTACTTCCCGTGGGTGCTTGCCGGTGTCATATTCACTTATAGGGCTGCGTTGAGATCCCTCGACTCGCTGTCGCTCGCTCGGGATGACAAAGGGACGGGACGGGATGACAGATGGCTCCCGAAGACCATCCTCGGAGCAACCCTCTTTGCCTTCGCCCTCAGCATGCAGATCAAGGCCAACCACCTTCAGATCACATACTACCTTGCAATCGTCATATTCGCCTATGCTATAGGACTTTTCATCTACCTGTGCATCGACAAGGCACGCCGCAGCGAGGGTCTGAAGCGTTTCTTCGCCGCATCCGCTCTTCTGCTTGTAATCGGCATCGTGGGCATAGCGACAAATGCCAACAAGCTCATCCCTACATACGAATACACACCTTACACCATGCGCGGCGGCTCCGAACTTTCAGCCGACAGCGACAGCCACAATGACAAGGGACTTGACCTCGATTATGCCACAGCATGGTCATACGGCATCAGCGAGATGCCTAACCTCCTGATTCCGAACTTCAACGGAGGAGCTTCTTCAGGAGAACTCCCTCTCGATTCGGAGACAGGTCAGCTTCTCAAAAGAGCCGGCCAGCCTAACCTGAAGCAGACAATGAAGCATATGCCTCTGTACTGGGGTCCACAGCCGTTTACTGCAGGTCCTATGTACATGGGAGCAATCACCATCTTCCTTTTCGTGCTCGGCCTCATCCTCTGCAAAGGCAGGGAGAAATGGTGGCTCGTAGCTGCTACGGCAATCGCGGTATTCCTCGCATGGGGCAACCATTTCATGTGGTTCACCAAGCTCTGGTTCAACTATGCACCAATGTACAACAAGTTCAGGACCGTCTCAATGGCCCTGACTGTGCTGCAGGTGACAATGCCTATGCTCGGATTCTATGTGCTTGACAGGATACTCAATGAGAAATACGAGAAGAAGGTGTTCATGAAGGCGGGCTACATCGCATACGGCATCACAGCCGGATTCTGCCTCCTCTGCGTGCTCATCCCGGGTATAGCTGGAACATTCACAGGAGCTTCTGATGCAGGTATGAACGAGATGATCGTAGATGCATTGAGAGCTGACAGAAGGACACTTCTGACCAAGGACGCTCTCCGTTCGCTTATCCTCATCACAGTAGTGTTCGCCCTCATCATCTGGGCATTCAGGACTCCGAAGGTTGACGCTGTGGGCAAGAACGGATCATTCGTCCTGAAGGCCAGGACCGTGATCGTAGCCGTTGCTGTAGTATTCCTCGTATGGATCGACCTTGTAAGCGTCGGCAAGAGATATCTCAACAAGAGCCATTTCGTGACTCCGAAGGACTTCACCGCCCATTATGAGCCACGTCCGGTAGACGAGATCATCCATCAGGACACAGATCCTCACTACCGTGTGCTCGACCTCAGCGTGAACACATTCAACGACGCCATCCAGAGCTATCACCATAAATGCATCGGCGGTTACAGCCCTGTCAAGCTCCAGCGCTATCAGGACCTCATCGAAAGATACATCACACCTGAAATCCGCAAGGCATATGGTGCTGTAGAGAATGCCGCTACCGTGCAGGAAGTATCTGCGGCGCTGCCGGAACTCAAGGTGATTTCGATGCTGAACGGAAAGTACATCATCCTCGGAGCGGAGTACTCCCCTGTCGTGAATCCTCATGCATACGGAAACTGCTGGTTCGTGTCTGATTGCGTTCCTGCAGCAAACCCTGACGAGGAGATTGCCCTTCTCGCAGGCACCGACCTGCGCACCACTGCCATTATCGGTGACGACTTCTCATGGGCAAGATTGCCACAGGCCTACGGCCTTCGCAATGACGTAGAAGAAACATCGGATGATGTCATTGCGAGGAGCGACAGCGACGTGGCAATCTGCAGACCGACGATCGCCCTCACCAGCTACGCTCCTAACGAACTCCGTTACGCTTTCAGCACAGACGCTGAGCGTGCCGCCATCTTCAGCGAAATCTACTATCCAAAGGGCTGGAAGGCATGGATTGAGCCTTTAGGAGCATATGGAGAGGTACGTGACGGTAAATACCATCCTACTGCAGAGGCTCGTGAAATCGAGCTTTTCCGTGCAGACTGGATGCTTCGAGGAGCCATAATACCGAAAGGTGAAGGCCAACTCATAATGAGATTCGAGCCGGATTCGTATCAGCTTGGCAAGAACATCTCCCGCGCCAGCTCTATCGCCCTGATTCTCCTGCTCATAGGATCAGCTGCCGGAATGGTCTTTACTTCGCGCAGAAAAGAATAAAAATTAACGCTACTTTTCCGCTCAACGGGTTGGGCAGGGACTATCAGAAATTCAAGGCAAGACCAATTCCGTTACCGGTAGGACCAAACGAAAGATTGATATCCGATGCCAGGCCTGATCCATATTCCTGAAACATCGTCTTGAGCCTAGTCTTGTAAACACATAAGACAGGGATGCCGGAAGCCAGCATGGCAAGACCAGTCAGAGCACTGCAACCGCCTATGCTTATCATCATTTCTGCAGCAGAGAGTCCGCCATCGAGATAATCACCTGCCGGCTGCATGTCACCGGCCACGATCCCACCCATACCTAATATAGGAACAGTTATGAGAGTTCCTGCACCGGCAATTATACCGGCTGTAAAGACCAGTGAGCCACACCATGTAACGGCAGATCCCGCTATTGTAAGCCCTAATCCTGTCTTATAGGCATTTCTGTTGGTGGTCCATGTGTCTGCAACGGAATCATCATAAGCGGAGGCAAGATAAGCCACCACATCCGTATTGGAGATCTTCTCACCGTCGACAAACACCCTGCTTCCTTTCAGGACAGGGACATTCTGCACAGCATATTGCGCAGAAGCGGCAATGGTCATGAAGCTGCATAACAGCAGGAGCAGAAGTTTTTTCATAGTTATTCCGTGTCATTTTTACAGCAATCCCGAGATGAAGATCGAGATGATTGCCAGAGGGCAGACATAACGGATAAGGAACCAGAGTACGCCGAAAAGCTTTGCATTGCGGCTGATGGTTCCGCCATTTGTGAATTCATCGTATACATCAGTCTTCTTGAGCCTCCAGCCAACGAAGAGGACAGTAAGGAGACTTCCGAGGGTCATGAGGATGTTCGACGAAAGATTGTCGAAGAAATCGAAAAGATTTCCGCCTCCGATCTGCACATTCGAGAGAGGGCCGAATGAAAGCGAACATACTGCTCCGATGATCCAGCAGATGGTAAAGAGAACTCCGCAGGCACTTATACGTGAGAATTTCTTTTCTTCCACCAGGAAGGCCACAGCCACCTCAAGCATTGATATGGACGATGTCAGGGCAGCTACCAGAAGAGCGACAAAGAAGAGGATGGCCACCAGTCCACCGGCCGGCATCTGACCGAACACATATGGAAGAGTCTCGAATACAAGGCCAGGACCGGACTGCGGATTGATTCCGAAAGCGAATACCGCAGGCATGATCGCTATTCCGGCAATAAGGGCGAACATCAGGTCAGCTACAGCAGATGCCGTACTCTGGAACATGATATTCTCCTTCTTGTCAACATATGATGCATATGTCATGATGGTACCGAAACCGAGCGAAAGCGAGAAGAATGCCTGACCGAGAGCTGAAGCTATGGCCTCGCCATTGATCTTTGAAAAATCCGGATTGAAGAGATAGTCAAGACCTGCCTTTGCACCAGGAAGTGTCACCGAATATATGGCAATGGCTATGACTATGATAAAAAGCAAAGGCATCATCACCTTGCTGAATTTCTCGATGCCGTCCTTGATTCCGACCACGACGATGAGGGTTGTGGCAAGAAGGAAGCCTGTATGAGCAAGAAGAGGAGTCCATGTCGATGAGACCATATCCGAGAACATGGTGGACATGGCGCTCTGCGACTCACCGCCGGTAAAAGAGAATGTACATGACTTCAGAAGATAGTCTATCGACCAGCCTCCGATGACGCTGTAATAAGACAGCACGATAAGAGGCACGATGATCGTGAAAAGGCCCACCCAGCGCCATGCAGAGCCTCCTGAAAGGTCACGGAAGGCCGCATAGGCGTTCTTCTGGCTTCGTCTGCCGACCACGAACTCCGAGATGAAGATCGGAAGACAGATGAGGAAACTCAAGAGGATATACACGATGATGAAGGCTGCACCTCCGTTTTCTCCTACCAGATAAGGGAAACGCCAAAGGTTACCGAGTCCCACCGCTGAACCAGCCATCGCCACAAGAGCACCGAAACGGCTGCCGAAACTATCTCTAGCCATATTATTTTCTGCAATATTCTACAAATTCAAAATCATACCCGGTCTCTTCGTCATGAAGCATCTCCGAACGCTCTGCCACCTCCCATACCGAAGGGTCTATCTCCGGGAAGAATGTGTCGGCATCTTCGATGACCGTATGGACATGGGTCACGATAAGGCGGTCCGCATCAGCCATTGCCTGTGCATAAATCTGGCCACCTCCCATTATGAAACAGCGAGGATTCCCGATCGTGTCGGGAATGACGGATGATTCCGCCAGCGCATAAGCCTCTGCCAGCGAACCGGTTACAAAGACCCCTTCAGGAGCATCAAAGCCACGTGAGATGACGATATTCGTGCGCTTTGGGAGCGGACGTCCGATGGACTCGAATGTCTTGCGTCCCATGATGACCGGACTTCCCGAAGTCGTGCGCTTGAAGAACTTCAGGTCTTCGGAAATATGCCACAGGAGAGTATTGTCCTTTCCTATGGCATTATTATCCGCAATCGCTACTATGATGCATTTTTCCATATAATTATGGATTAGATCCCCGATCAGGTCGGGGATGACGTGGTTATACAGCTACTGGTGCAGGGATGCGAGGATATGGATCGTAATCCACAAGCTCGAAATCCTCGTACTTGAAGTCGAAGATGTTCTTTACATCCGGATTTATCTTCATCTTCGGAAGAGCGCGAGGTTCACGGCTGAGCTGGGTCGCAACCTGCTCGAAATGATTTACATAGATATGGGTATCTCCGGTCGTATGAACGAATTCACCCGGCTGAAGGCCGCATACCTGTGCTATCATCATGGTAAGAAGAGCGTACGAAGCGATGTTGAAAGGAACACCGAGGAACACATCGGCACTTCTCTGATAAAGCTGGCATGAGAGCTTTCCGTCAGCCACATAGAACTGAAAGAGGGAGTGACATGGCGGCAGGGCCATCTTCTCCACCTCGGCAACATTCCATGCAGACACTATGATACGGCGTGAATCCGGATTGTTCTTTATGGTCTCTATGACATTTGAAAGCTGGTCGATGGTGCCTCCGTCAGGAGTAGGCCAGCTGCGCCACTGATGGCCGTATACAGGGCCCAGATCACCGTTTTCGTCGGCCCATTCATCCCATATGGTCACTCCATGGTCCTGAAGATACTTCACATTGGTATCACCGGCTATGAACCACAGAAGTTCATAGATGATGGATTTGAGATGGACCTTCTTTGTTGTAAGGAGAGGAAAACCTTCGCTGAGGTCGAAGCGCATCTGATAACCGAATACGCTCTGCGTTCCGGTACCGGTGCGGTCGGACTTCATGGTGCCATTTTCACGGATATGGCGTAGCAGATCAAGATATTGTTTCATAATCAGCGTGTTCCGAAGACGAAGATGATAGCCTGTTCGTAGACTTCGCCAGGGCGGAGGACGCATGTAGGATAGTCAGCCTTGTTAGGGGCATCAGGGTAGTTCTGACACTCTATGGCAATGCCGTCGTAGTCGTTGTAGACATGACCGTTCTTGCCTGCAGGGCAGCCTGTGAGCCAGTTTCCTGTGTAGACCTGTACACCCGGCTGGGTAGTGTAGATGGTGAGGAGACGACCGCTTTCAGGAGCATAGAGCTCGCCGCAGAGCTGAAGCTGTCCTGGCTCGGTGCCGTCGATGACCCAGCAATGGTCATATCCCTTTCCGATCTTGAGAGGCTCGAAATCAGCCTTGATATCCTGTCCTATCGGCTTCGCATTCACGAAATCCATCGGTGTACCGGCAACAGGCTCGCTCTCTCCGAGAGGAATCTGTGTTGGGTCGGTAGGAAGATACTCCGAAGCGTTAAGCATCAGCGTATGGCCGAGGATGTCACCATTGCCTTCTCCGTTGAGATTGAAATACGCATGGCTTGTGAGATTGAGGACTGTAGGTGCGTCCGACTCTGCTGTGAGGGTAAGACGAAGCTCATTCTCTTCTGTCCACTCATAGCGGGCAACCGCCTTCAATGCTCCAGGATAGCCCTGCTCTCCGTCCTCTGAATAATAAAGGAACTCTACTCCGCCTTCATGCTCACGGCTTTCCCATACCTTGTTCTGGAAACCGTCAGGACCTCCGTGAAGATGGTTAGGGCCGTTGTTTATAGGAAGCTCATACTCCTTTCCGTCGAGAGTAAATTTGCCCAGGGCAACACGGTTTGCAAATCTTCCCGGCACCTTACCCATGCATGGGCCGTCACCGAAATAGCTTTCCGCTTCAGCATAACCGAGAGCCACATCACCGAGTTTTCCGTCCTTGTCAGGAACCACGGCAGACACCAGGGCCGCACCAAGATCAGACACCTGTACATACGCTCCCTTCTCGTTTACAAGGGTATAAAGGTAAATCTCCTTACCGCAGGCAGACTTGCCCCAAAGTTCTCTTTTGATTTCCATGTCTTATGTTTTTTATTGATTATTCAGATAAATGAAGACCTTGTTTTCCGGAGCATCCTTCATTATCACCTTCTTGTCCCTATCAAGAAGATAGAGGGAAGGAATCGCCCTTACATTGTAAAGATTGTCGGTCCTGATCACAAGGTCAGGATCGAAGCCGTTGTACCATTCTTCAGGATATACTGGCATATATTCGCGCCATGCCTGCAGATCCTCATCGATATAGATATTCAGGACAGCCAGACGTCCCTCCGAAATCATCGAAGATATCTTCTGGTCTCCCTTCAGCACCTGGATGATGTTCATGCACGCCTCACATCCCGGATTGCTGAAGAAAAGCAGGGTCAGAGGAGCCTTGATGCCATGAAGGGTATTCATCCTTCCTGACTTGTCCGAGAACCTGAAATCGGCCGCCACAGTGCCTGTACGGTTTATTCCTGTCATTCTCGCATCGAACTCATACTTTCCCTTCATTTCAGGAGAAAGTCCCTCAAAAGATACAAGACGCCTTACAAATGAATGGTAATGATCCTCGTTCCTCAACGGTGAGTTGGGATCATAAAGATATTTGTATGCAAGCGATGTGAAGGTCTCGAAGACATTCGAAGAAGTATCCTTTCGTTCGCATGCGGCCGCTCTGTCGTACATCTTTCCGACAGCCTTGTCGGCAGTCTCCGGAGAAACCATATCAAGAATCATGGTCCAGTCCGCGAATTTCTGCTCAACAACCTCCTTCAACACTCCGCTGACAAGAAGTGAATCCGACGGATATGCCCTGGAAGGGTCTGTGATCCCGTTCCAGTAATTCACAGCCATGTACTCCGCTATGTCATTGCCGTCGTTCATCATTCCCGGAGGGGCTGTGTCAGGAAAAGGCAGAGCCTTGAACTGCTCCGCCTGCTTTCCCTGTCCGCAACCAGCGGCAATTGCCGCAAAAACGAACAATATGAATATTCTACCTTTCATATTTGCCTACAACAGCCTGCGAGATATTGATGAGGAAGTCTCCGATCTTCTCAAGTTCGGCAAGCACGTCCATGAAATATACGCCTGTGAGGTAATTGTAGCTGTTGCTCTCGATATTCACGATATGTTCCTCACGGAGATGATTTCTGCACTCGTTGATGTTGTACTCGGCATTTTCCGCATTCGAGATATCCTTGAGCTCATTGTTCTTGAGATTCTCGATCATCACGTCGTAGCTCTTCTGCACGAGGTCCATGATCTTGTTGAGACGGTCGAGGATAGGCTTGTCGAATACCTTTCCATGGACATTCTTTCTCTTGAGGATACGTCCGATCGCCTCTCCTGAATCTCCGAGAGATTCGAGCTCGCCGATGATCTTGTACATAGACTTGATCTTGTCTGCGGATTCCTCACTCATCTCGTTCTTTCCTACCTCATTGAGATATGTTGCGATCTCATACTCGATCCTGTCTGTGATTTCCTCATATTTGATGAGCTTGTCGTTGAGAGTATCGAACTTTTCAGGATCCTGTTCGTTCACAGCCTGACGGATATAGCCGAAGCCGTTGCGGCAGATCTCTGCAAAATGGATAAGTTCCTGCTGGGCCTCGTTGAGCGAGAGTTCCGCTGTGCTGAGCGGACCGCCTGAAATATATTTGAGTCTGAACACCTCGGTCTCACCCTTCGGCTCCTTCACAAGCCAGATGACAGCCTTCTCGATCATAGGCACAAACCATATGAGGACACATGTGTTCGTGATATTGAAAAGGGTATGGAGCATCGCGATACCGTAAAGGAGGGAATTCTTGTACATTTCCATCATCTCCGGATCAGCAGGGTTTCCGCTTTGTGCAAGGATTGCAAGCTGACGACTCGCCTCGACAGGGTCATAGAATCCGAGGGACTCCATGATGATGCAGATGAGGCTTACGATCGGCCTGAGAAGACAGAGCACCCAGATAACTCCGATGACATTGAAGATCGTATGCGCACGCGCAGCCCTCTTTGCAGATGTGTTAGCTACAGCGGCAGCTATATTTGCCGTAATGGTTGTTCCGATGTTCTCTCCGAGCACCATCGCTACTGCGAGCTTGAAGTCGATGAGGCCGGATGCAGCGAGGAGCATGGTGATCGCCATGGTCGCGCTGGATGCCTGAAGGACGATTGTAAGCACCGCACCTGCAATGAGAAAGAGGAGGACAGAACCGAAGCCGAAGCCGTTGATGCTTCCGAAGAAGGTCATCATACCTGACTGATAGTTGTCAAGGATGGCGTTTGAGCAGTCCTTCATGAAGGTAAGTCCTACATACATGATGGCGAATCCCATCATGAACTGTCCGATGTTCTTGAGCGAAGCCTTCTTTGAAGAATGCATCACGAAGCCGAAGGCCATCATAGGCACAGCGAAGAGGGCGATGTTCACCGAGAATCCGAGAGATGTTATCCATGCGGTAAGCGTTGTACCGATATTCGCTCCCATGATCA
>JAEIGA010014189.1_pt1 | contig 12124 bp, 13 predicted proteins | sample 9270691 | NCBI WGS metagenome assembly JAEIGA01 (sample SAMN17057246, study PRJNA624740) | gut metagenome | biome: biome; isolation source: fecal sample | host: Bos grunniens | place: China: Xizang | collected 2019
AGCCTCTCCATAGACTGTAGCTGAAGAAGAGAAGAGGACATTGCAGCCACCATGAGTCTTTGCAGCTTCCAGGATATTGAGGAAAGAGACAAGATTGTTACGGTAATACATGACAGGCTCTGCCACAGACTCTCCTACCGACTTGAATGCAGCGAAATGGATTACTGCGTCTATGCTGTTTTCATCGAAGAGCTTGGTCACAGACGCATAATCACAACAGTCGATCTGATAGAAAGGAATATCCTCTCTACCTGTTATCTTCTTCACTCCTTCGAAGCAGGTCATGTCGCAATTGGACATATTGTCCGCAACAACAACTTCATATCCCGCACCGATGAGTTCTACAGCCACATGACTGCCGATATATCCGGCACCACCGGAAACAAGTACTGTCTTTGCCATAATTCTGGATTTACACAAGCAACAAAGATAGTGATTATCTACTACCTTTGATGAAAATATTGTATTTTTGTCGACATGAGGTTGCCATGTCACCCCACCATTGCATAAACGGCACAAGAACTAAGAAAAACGACGTGGAAATCTGAAATATGATCATGAAAAGAACGCTATTATACATACTTCTTCTGTCGACAGCATTCACAGCCGCAGCCCAGCAGACGACAGGAAACATCCAGGCACAGATTTCAGAAATATTCTCCGACCCCGTATTCAGCCAAACTGTCATCGGAGTATGTGCACGAACCACAGACGGACAGAATATTGCAGACATCAATTCAAGTACAGCCATGCTTCCGGCCTCGAACATGAAGCTTATCAGCACTGGTGCAGCTCTCCATACCCTTGGATCGGACTGGCAGTTCGAAACCCATCTTGGTCATGACGGAACCATCGAAGACGGAATCCTCAAGGGAAACCTCTATATCATCGGCGGCGGTGACCCGACCTTGGGATCCAAGGATTCGATAGCAGTATCACTTGACCACACATTCGCCCAATGGGAGGCCATCATCCGTGCGAGCGGAATCAACAGAATCGAGGGCAGTATCGTCGGTGACGGAAGATGGTTCGAAGGAATGGCAGAAGAACCTACATGGCTCCTGAACGACATTGGTACATATTACGGAACCGGCACTACCGGGCTCATGTTCTATGAAAACATACAGTCATTCTCAGTATCAGCAGGAAAAGAGACCGGAAGTTCCGTCAACATCGAGCCATATTATCCTGAAGCTCCTTGGATGGACTTCAGATACAACTGCTCGACAGGCGAAAAAGGTACAGGAGATCTGCTGTACATGTATGCCACAGATCTCGCTCCCATAGCTGAGATCAGAGGTACATTTGGGGTGGACAGGGCCGCAAAACGCCTTGACTGCGCCAATAAGTTTCCGGAATACACTTGCGCCCATTATTTTTATAAACACCTTACAGCTAACGGAATAGAGTGCACCGAAGGCCCTGCAGACTTAAAACTCAATCCTATCAAAAATCCGGTTGACCAGAAAGACCTCACGATACTTGGCTCCACATTCTCCCCTACATTGGGAAGAATCGTCTTCGAGACCAATCATGCGAGCAACAACACTTTTGCAGAGACTATCTTCAGAACTCTGGGCAAGGAACTTTGTGATTGTGCATCATACGATTCTTCATACGTCGCCATGGACAACGTACTCAAGGCTATTGGAGTTAACGACATGACAGGCATCCAGATTAAGGATGGAAGTGGTTTGTCCCGTCAGAACTATATTTCAGCTGATTTCATGTGTAGCTTTCTGGATGCAATGACAGAATCTCCGAGCTTTGAAGCATATTTAAGCAGTCTCCCATCACCTGGCGGTCATGGTACCCTTGAGTACAACATGTCTGGTTATAGTCCGACTCTGCGAAACAGGATAAAGGCAAAGAGCGGTTCGATGAACGGAGTAAGATGCTATAGCGGATACATCCTCCCAAGCACTCCGGAAGGCCAGACAATCGTATTCTCGATCATGACAAACAACTGTACTTCCCCTACATGGAAAGTACGCCCTATGCTTGACAAGATAATGGCAGCAATGGCTTCCGCCAATTAATTACCTTTGAAAAGACTGCGGACAAGGGCCGGAATATCGGCAATCTTGACGACTTCTATACCTTTCAAGAACTCCCCTTCCAATCCCTCAAGGCTGCTGAAGCTTGAGACATATATCTTCTTGAATCCCAATCTAGAAGCCTCTATTACACGGCGATCTGTCTGAGCTACCGGACGGACTTCTCCACTCAATCCCACTTCTGCGGCAAAGCAGACATCCGAAGGAATCGCGAAATCGAAGTTGGACGAAAGCACTGCGCTCACTACCGCAAGGTCACATGCAGGATCACTCACCTTCAGGCCTCCTGCCATATTCAGGAATACATCCTTCACACTCAGTTTGAACCCGGCTCTCTTCTCCAGGACAGCCAGAAGCATGTTCAGACGACGCACATCAAAACCAGTGGCACTGCGCTGAGGGGTGCCATATGCAGCAGTGCTGACAAGAGCCTGTACTTCGATAAGGAATGGCCTCGTGCCATCAATCATAGCGCTTACAGCCACACCGCTCAGTCCTTCTTCATGCATAGGGATGAGCATCTCAGACGGATTGCTGACCTCACGAAGCCCCTTTCCGGTCATCTCGAAGACAGCAAGTTCCGAAGTGGAACCGAAGCGGTTCTTTATGCTCCTGAGAAGTCTGTATGTACCCCTGTTGTCCCCTTCAAACTGCAAGACCACATCGACTATGTGTTCCAGAACCTTTGGTCCGGCAATACTTCCCTCCTTTGTTATATGGCCGATCAGAATAACAGGCACACCTGTCTCTTTTGCAAAACGCAGGAGCATTGCTGCTGTTTCCCTGATCTGTGTAACCGAGCCAGGAGAAGACTCGACATTCTGCGAGAACATGGTCTGTACGGAATCCACCACCATCAGGTCCGGCATCATAGCGCGGGCCTCCGCAATAATGTTCTCCATCAGGGTCTCGCTATATATCACACATCCGGAATCATCCCCTCCGATACGGGCAGCACGCAGTTTGACCTGCTTCGCGCTTTCCTCTCCAGTCACATACAGGGTCTTGAGATGAGGACAATGAAGAGGTATCTGAAGCGAGAGTGTCGACTTTCCTATACCTGGTTCTCCACCTATCAGCACCAAAGAGCCTTCCACAAGACCACCGCCGAGGATACGGTCCACTTCGCCGTTATTCAATGACAGACGGCTCTCCATAGACGAATCTATCTGTGCCAACGGCATCGGCTTCTGTCCCGACCCAGGCACGGCCAGAGCGACTGCCGGTCCCTGTTTCTTGCCAGTTGCAACCGTCTCCTCCACCATTGTATTCCACTCTCCGCAAGCAGGGCAACGTCCCATCCATTTGGGACTTTCATTTCCGCAGGACTTGCAGAACCATACTGTCTTTGTCTTCACTGTCGCCATAATTACATTCCTGAAAGGTCTATTTCCTTTATTCCTACAATATCATTGAATTTCACTATATGTTCATCTTCTCCTCCCTGAAGGATAATCTCGACCGTCTTAGAATATCCAGCATCATAATAATTGTGTACAAGATTTTTCATAGGCTAAATTTTATAAAAATAAGATCAATCTCTTTCCAGCTCAAACACTTCCATCGAGCTGATGTTTCCAGCTTCTATCCTGAATCTAAGCGCAGTACGCACTATGTGGAATCCCTGGATTCCGGCGGCACCCGGGTTCAGGACAAGCATGCCGTTTCTTTTGGAATCACGCATAACCTTCAGTATGTGCGAATGTCCACATACGAATATATCCGGTTTATACCTGTCTATAAGTTCCCTCGCCCTCGAATCATAGCGTCCCGGGTAACCTCCGATGTGAGTCATCAGCACCTTCATCCCTTCACACTCGAAAAAGCGATGAAGAGGGTGATCGTATCTGAGCGCATGATTGTCACAGTTTCCGGCAACGCCTGTCAATGGCTTGAAGGCAGCTATTTCTCTGGCGGTCTCCATACCTCCGCCAAAGTCACCGGCATGCCATATCTGATCGACAGGCTCGAGAAATTCCTTGAACCTGTCATCAAAGACTCCATGCGTATCTGATATCAACCCTATATACATCCTACAGCTTTATAATGATCTTCTTTTTATACAACACCATTGCTATAAGGAGATGAACGGCAAGGAAAATCAGGGCATAAAGCAGTGATGTCCATTCGTTCGCTCCGAATACTGCACCGTAATCCCACTCTGTCCACCACACAACCTTCTGAATAAGTGCCGCAAGGACAAAGATTGAAAGCGGATTCATACCTAAGGCACGGAACGGAGTGAATGGCTTCACGATTCCTTTGACATCGGTGAGCCATGTAATGAAAGCTAGTATGAACATCGACCATCCTCCTGCATAGAGCACATACGATGCGGACCACAACGGTTTGTTGATAGGGACCCATATGTTCAGAATCTGCGAAAGCGCAAGCGATATGGCTGCAAACGAATACATTGCAGTCAATTTTTCCGCAACCGGACGCTCCTGCCTTAGAAGTCCACCTATAAGATAACCAAGCAACGCCGTACATGCACCGGTAAGCACTCCAAGAAGTCCTTCCGGATCAAAAGGAGCTTGGGTTCCATCAGCAAAAAAGTACCAAGGATAAAGATGGTTTGTGCCGAATATTGCTTCATCTATATGGCGTGCTGCACAACCCTCAAGCGTGAATGCACCTTCAGGTCCGGCAAATATCACCAGTATCGCAACATGAAGCGCAGACAGGATCCCCACCGCACATAATATCTTCTTAGGGGTCTTGAGCCATAGTGCCAACACTGAAGCCAGCATATAGCACAGAGCAATCCTCTGAAAGACTGCCATGAATCTGTATGTTTCAAGCCAGCCTTTTTCAAAAGGGAAGGCATTGATGAACATGCCAATCAGAAACAGGAGAGCACCCCTTTTGAAGATCTTGCCAAGGGCACTCCTGTCAAGAGAGTCAAAACGGGCAAGAGAAAATGCCATCGACACACCTACACAAAAAAGGAATGACGGAAACACCAGATCTGTCGGTGTACAGCCATCCCAAGGCGCATGCTTGAAAATAGGGAACGTCATCTCCCACAGGCCAGGGTTATTAGCCAGTATCATCATCGCCACACAGAGTCCTCTGAAGATATCGAGTGATATATATCGTTTCTCCATAACGTAATTCGTTTGCTATACAAAAGTAGCAATTTTGACGACAGCTTCTTATCTTTGCGAGTAAATTATATTTGCAGACATGGAACTTTTCTTTTCCCGCGACATAGAAGGCGGCATCTGCCGTTTGGACCAGGACGAATCAGGTCACTGCATCAAAGTGCTGAGACACCGTGCAGGTGACGAAATATCTGTCATAGACGGATGCGGCACCCTTTACAGATGTCGTATCACCTCCGACAGCCATAAGGGTGTCGAAGCTATGGTCCTTTCCAGCGAGGAAGGATGGGGGGCACACAGCTATCACCTACATATGGCAGTATGTCCTACCAAAAACAATGACCGTTATGAATGGTTTGCAGAGAAGGCGTGTGAAATAGGCATGGACGAGGTATCTCCTGTAATCGGAGAGCACTCGGAAAGAAGAGTATTCAAGACAGCACGTATAGAAAAGATTCTTGTCAGCGCTGCAAAGCAGTCATTGAAAGGTGCAGTACCTACCGTCAATGAACCGGTTTCCGTCAAGGAGTTCATAAAGAGTTCCGACCCGGCAGCCCTCCGACTTATAGCATACTGCTTCGAGGACGAAAACATCCCACGCAGAAGCATAAAGGAAGTCCTTGACCAGTACCAGGGCACCGACATCGTAATCCTTATCGGTCCTGAAGGAGACTTCTCCCCTGCAGAAGCAGAGCTCGCTCTCGCGGAGGGATTTATTCCTGTCCACCTTGGAGACTCCCGTTTACGAACAGAGACAGCAGCTCTCACTGCCGTCTCTGCTGTATATTTCCGTTATCTTTAATACCGCTGCTGTACTATTTGCGAATAATCTCGATAGAATAGTCAAGGCCTACCTTGATGATGGACGAAGACTGCCCTGTCGCTCCTTTTTCAAGGGATGGTTCCACAACATGATCCACAGCATCACGGATTACCCCTGAAATTTCCGCAAACTTCTTAGGAGTCGGTTCACCTGATATATTGGCTGAAGTAGAAACTATCGGTCTGCCGAATTTTGCCACCAGCTGCTGACAGAAATCCATCATAGGAATACGGATACCTACTGTACCGTCTTCTGCTACAGTATTATGCGCAAGGCAACCTTTTGACGCCTTGTCTTCCGGCTTACCAGCCACAGCTCCCGGATAAATGATTGTCATAGGCTTGTCATTCACATCGACAAGCTGGACCGCCATTTCCGGAATTTCCTTGACATAGCGGCATATCATATCCATATCCGAAGCAAGCAGCACAAGCGATTTGCTGTCTGCGCGTTTCTTTATCTCATAGACCTTGGCTACAGCCTCCGGATCTGTCGCATCGCAGCCTATACCCCAGACGGTGTCTGTCGGATAGAGGATTACACCTCCCTTTCTCAGCACCTCAAGTGCTTTCTGGATTTCTGTCGTCATAATTCAATTTCTGTTATTACAGGATAGTGATCGGAGTAGCCGACACGAGGTATCTCATGCGAAACAGCTGTACAGCTCTCCGGATACAGTACATAATCTATTCTCAATATAGGCCACATCGAAGCGAATGTGGCTCCAAAGCCGTCACCTGCCTCCACAAAGGCATCCTTCCTGCCACGGGTCATGCGGTAATATGTGTATGACATAGGATTATCATTGAAATCACCGCACACAAAGGCTTCCACCGGACACTTCTCGATATCAGAAAACACCTGATCCACCTGTTTCGGACGACGGGTTATGGATCTTTTCATCTTATTGCCGGCTTCGGTGAAGACTTCTCCCCTATCCTTGCCTACAATAGCACGTACAAGACCGGACATGGATATGTTGTAGCTCTCAAAATGACAATTGTATACCCTGAACTTCCTGCCGCCATAGTCATAGTCCGTATAGATGGCAAGATTTGCACTTTCGTCAAACTTTATGACTCCCTTTCCCTTTACCGGAAGACGGCTGAGGGTCAGGTTACCGAACGCACCGTTCCCCGCCGGGAACATATAGTACTCAGCCTTATAGTCATTCATTCTCTTCTGGATGAGAGGACGGATGTTATTTATGTCCGAGGAATGGAACTCCTGAAGGCATATGATGTCCGGGTTCTGGTCCAATATGAATGAGAATATGGAATCTGCACATTCCGCACGGGAACTGAACTCACCTTCATTCAAAGCGAAACGACCTACATTATAGGATACTATCTTCACTGTGTTCTCCGAATGCGACATCCTCGCAATCCGGTCTTCTTCCGTATCAATCTGCACATATCTTCCGACAAAGAAGAATGCAGGAAGCAAAGCAACAAGAGGAATCATGAAGGACTTGGACCTGCGTTTGAGAGCCCAAACCAACAGGAAGAGATTCACTGCAGAAAGAGGAACGAAAAAAATACCGACAAGGGAAATGAACCAGATTTTTGCAGGATTGACCACTATGGATGCATATGACAAGATAAGAAGTCCTGCCACAATCAGCATGATCACACGCGAAGTCAAACCTAAAAACCTGTTCTTAGCCATCTCCTGCAACCTATTAATAGTCTCTTCCGTAAAGAGTGTGCTTCTTCTTCCAGTACATGATCAGGAGATAACCGAAGATAAGACCTCCGAGGTGGGCGAAATGAGCGATACCGCCTCCCGTACCCGTAACTCCTGTAAGAAGTTCGATGGCTGCAAAGATCAGCACAAACCACTTGGCTTTCATTGATATCGGAGGGAAAATCAAAGACAATATCGCATCAGGATAAAGCATTGCAAATCCCATGAGTACACCATATATAGCTCCGGAAGCACCTACCGTAGGAGTCATCTTGAGGGCATATATTCTGGACTGGGCCGCCATAGATCCTTCCGCCACCTGATTCATCCAGTGGTTCATCTGCAACCATTCTACACCAGTGTGGACCAATGCAGCTCCAAGACCGGTCACAAAATAGAATATCAGGAACTTTTTTGCGCCCCATCTTTCCTCAAGCACACGGCCAAAAAAATAAAGGGTGTACATATTGAAGAAAAGATGCCAGAATCCTCCATGCATGAACATGTGGGTCACCGGCTGCCACCAATGGAAAAAAGGTGAAGTCGGGTAGAAAAGAGCGAACTTTTCATACATCCATCCCTCGTTGAGCGATGTCATGATCATCACAAGAATATTGATGATGATGATGTTCTTGGTCGCTGTGGGAACGTTGCTGAGGAAACCTCCTCTATTATAGGAATAATAACTCATTTCAGAATTTTTTATCTATCTCATCGACAGGAATTATTGTTATGATTCTCTTGCCTGTGCTTGTAAACTCAGCGTTTGAGCAGGACAACAGCTGATCAATCAACCTCTGTGCCTCTACCGGATTTGTGACAGAATCACCCTTGAGTGCGCCCAACATGGCAAAACGGGATGCCATATTGACAGTCATCATCTCCGGAAGGGAATTATGATCCTCTGCAAGAATCAGAAGCAGATCAGCCACCATTGTCTGCACTTTTCCCGGTTCGGCGCTATATCCTTCCGGCACACCATTCACTACTATGGTATCAGTACCGAACGGAGCTATATCAAAGCCTAGGCTTTCAAGCATAAGGGCATGCTCACTGAAAAGGCACATATTTTCAACTCCCACCTGCACAGTGACAGGGAAAAGAGAAGTTTGGGTGACATGAGTATTCTTGGACAAGGCTTCCAGGAATCGTTCGTACAGAATCCTTTCCATTGCCCTGTTGATATTTACCACCATGAGCCCACTTCCTGCAGCCGTGATTATATATTTTCCGCTCAAGGTAAGCACGGCCTTCGAAGGAGTCAGCTTGTCCTCAAACAGTTTTCCATAATCATCCCTCTTCTCAACAAAGCGGCTCAATCCCTGACCTCCATAGCCATGTTCTGTTGTACTTCGACGGGCATTATCGAAACCAGCACCGGCCTCTGCCCAATCGTCACCGAACATAGATCCGGTCTTTCCGAAAGAAGCACCACCGAATGTTGTTCCACCGCTAGAAGGTATGGAGTTGGAAAACGGCGAATCCACCGAGTTGAAACCATCGTTATCAAACGGATTATAAGTAGGATCGAGTCCTGGCTGAGGTTCACTCACCTGATGGGATTCATAAAAACTCTTACCGAACGCAGGGATATCCGGAACTCCCTCCCTGTCGAAGTCAATACTGTCTCCGAACGAGTTCTTTCCCAATGATTCCTTTATGCACGCAAAAAGAATCTGGAAGATGACGCTGTCATCCTCGAACTTTATTTCTGTCTTTGTAGGGTGGATATTTACGTCCACCGACTGAGGATCGATCTCCAGATATATGAAATATGAAGGAGTGACACCATCCGGAATCAGATTCTCATATGCCTTCATAACTGCCTTATGCAGATACGGGCTCCTGAAGAAACGGCCATTGACAAAGAAATACTGGTTGCCGAGACCTTTTTTAGATGCATCCGGACGACCGGTGAATCCAGACACACGCACGATGGATGTATCTGCCTTTATATCGACCACCTCATTTGCCACATTGGTTCCGAGCACATCCTGTATCCTGAATTTCAGGGACTTGGCTGGGCGAAGCACGAACACATCGCGACCGTTGTGGGTAAGGGTAAATCCGATATCTGGACGGGTCAGAGCCACACGTGTGAACTCCGACACTATATGTTTGAATTCGACATTGTCGGATTTAAGGAACTTGCGGCGGGCAGGAACATTATAGAACAGATTGCGAACACTGAAGTTTGCACCTCTCGCGGTAGCCACTTCATTTGTTGCCAGATGCTGCGAGTCCGCAAAATCCACCTGACATCCTACTTCATCCTCCTCGCGACGGGTCTTCAGAGTCACCTCCGCCACTGCCGCTATAGATGCAAGGGCCTCGCCACGAAATCCGAAAGTCAGGATGTTCTGGAGGTCTTCGGCTGTATGGAGCTTAGAGGTCGCATGTCTTTCAAAGCACAGGACCGCCTGATCCGGAGACATGCCACATCCGTTATCAATGACCTGTATGAGAGTCCTGCCGGCATCCTGAATCACGACTGTGACCTGATCGGCACCGGCATCTACAGCATTCTCAACAAGTTCCTTCACTACGGACGCAGGTCTCTGGACGACCTCTCCCGCAGCGATCATATTCGCTATGTTGCTTGGTAATATCCTTATATCCATGCTACTTTCCAAGAGAATCGATAAGAACAGGGAAATACTTGAAAAGCAGATATACGACAGCAAACATCAGAATCATGGTAACGATACCGATGGTCTTCTGATTACGATTAACTTCCTTCATTCTCTGGTAATTTCCGTCACGAAAGCTACCTTTCACATGCTGTCCTGGAACATATTTGCTTTCCTTCGGCTTTGTAAAGTCACCATATTTCTTACGTCTTTCCTCTACTTCCGGATCATAGAAACGAGGTTTGTAGCTGAACTTGCGGACTTCCTGAGTTCCGAAAAAATTAAAACTGAATCCCATACGTTTTACATTTTTGTCTAACGAGCAAATTTAAGCTTTTTTATTTACATTTGTGGAAATTATTTGCAATATGGATTTGAGAATAGGAAACGGATATGACGTACACGCCCTCGCTCCGGGGCTGCCCCTTTGGCTGGGAGGAGTTCAGATTGAGAGCCCTTTCGGATGTATAGCACACTCTGACGGAGACGTAGCCATCCACGCCTTATGTGATGCATTACTCGGAGCACTTGCGTTAGGAGACATAGGAAAGCACTTCCCTGATACATCTTCCGAATTCAAGGGCATAGACAGCAAGATACTTCTCGGTCGAGTAATGGACCTTATACGCACCGAAGGATGGAATGTGGTAAATGCAGACATCACCATAGCTATGCAGAAGCCTAAGCTTGCTCCATATATCATTCCGATGAGAGAATGCCTTTCGGGAATCATGGGAATCTCGACCGATCGGGTATCCGTAAAGGCCACAACCACAGAAAAACTTGGTTTTGTAGGTCGTGGTGAGGGATGTGAGGTGTATTCCGTAGTACTGCTATCGCGTGAGAAGTAATAACCGATGAAACATATAACAATCATTATGGCGGCCCTGTTGGCCATAGCTTCATGTGCACCCCACGGAGATTCCGGAGATTTCACTCAGCAGGAGATTGAGATAATAGAGGAAGCTGACAGCATAATGCGAGTTCTGACCATTGAAGCCTCTGCTGACGTGTCCGTTCTACGTGCAAAATCTACAGACTTGTCGCCTGATGCCCTTCTCTCGCCGGCTTATGCATCATTGGCAGAGCTCATGGTAGCCACTGTAACCCACCCCTCACAAGACGGAGTAGGAATAGCCGGACCACAGGTAGGTCTCAACCGTCGAGTTGTGGCAGTACAGAGATTTGACAAGGAAGGCGAACCGTTCGAAGTGTACCCGAACATACGTATCGTCTGGGCGTCAGATTCATTGGAGGCCGGTCCTGAGGGATGTCTCTCAGTTCCAGATAGACGCGGAGAGGTGATGCGCTCGACAGAAATAGTCATAGAATATGCTGATATCCAGAAGCTTAAAGAAAATCTCCAATTTCAGAGAGAGAATAGGGATAGTGCCATCCCAATGGTCCGAGATACAGTCAGAGACTTCACAGCTGTCATCTTCCAGCATGAAATAGACCACCTGGACGGAGTGCTTTATATCGACCGGTTGTAAATTGGTTTTTACTCTTTTGACCAGACTAATTCAAGCCAAAAGAACAAAAAATAGCTATTTTGTACTTTTGATTCTCATTTTTTTATAAAAATTTTTGCATTTTAATAAAACATTCATACCTTTGCAGTCCCAAAATTCAAATGGGAAGCCAAATTGAGATATGGTGTAATGGTAGCACTACAGATTCTGGCTCTGTCAGTGAGGGTTCGAGTCCTTCTATCTCAACAAAGTTCTAAAACATCATGGCGGGATAGCTCAGCTGGTTAGAGCGCATGATTCATAATCATGAGGTCCGCAGTTCAATCCTGCGTCCCGCTACTTGAAAATC
>JAEIGA010014190.1_pt1 | contig 12123 bp, 6 predicted proteins | sample 9270691 | NCBI WGS metagenome assembly JAEIGA01 (sample SAMN17057246, study PRJNA624740) | gut metagenome | biome: biome; isolation source: fecal sample | host: Bos grunniens | place: China: Xizang | collected 2019
CATTGGTTAGAGTGCTTGTTTGACTTTGAGTAGGTAGGATGTATGTGCTAATCGGAGTAGTGGCATCTATTTCTTCCTCTGTAGCGCTTTCCCAGAATTTAATGCTTTCCCACCATACTATGATTGTCTCACGAATATTCTCAAATACTACATTAGTTTCATCTTTTTCTAATGGAACGCTAGTTTTTGGGGTTTTACGATTCGTAATAATATCATGGTATTGACTCCTTTTTATAGGTTTTTCCATGATTTTGGTACATTGCCACCAACCTATTATCTGCTCTTGATAATATACCGCTGCTCCTATTGCACCTGTTAATAATATGGCTCCAATAACCCATAACAACCATGTCCATCTACGTTTTTTCTTGTTCACAGGAACTGCAACAGGTTCTTTTGCTTTTTCTGTAATTTCAGGTTTTGATGCTATTTCAACTGCAGCAGACTCTTCTAGTACAGTTTCCACCTCTGCAGTGTTCTTTTTTGTATCAGTGATGACTTCTTTTGTCTCAGGGGCTTGTCCTAGTTCTGCTAGGATATCCACAATTTCGTTGGCTTGTTCTCCAAGTTTTTTGATTGGATCATTTTTCAATTCTTCTACCATGGTTTCCACTTGAGAGTTCTCAATGCGCTTTTCAACGCTTTCTTTCAGCATTGATTCCGCATTAAAAGATATTTTATTATAGCCCTCAATGGTAAAGTCTTCACCAGTAGCAATATTCACACTTTTACGGGGTGCAACTGCTTTTAGGGAGAAAATTCCTAAACCTTTGATTTTTACCTGTTTGTCTTGCTTAAGACCTTCTATGACGCTTTCCAATAAAGCATTGAGAAAACTATCTGCTTCTTGTTCTGAACAATGAGCATTCTCGGCCAGCGCTTTGCGCAACTCTTGCCATGTTAGTTTATTATTTGCCATATCTTATGCGTTTTTTAATTGTTCTTTAATGGCATTACTAGCCTTGAATGTCAGTTGCATTTTTTCGGGTACTAGTGTGCATTGCTTGGTCGTTGGATGAACGATCTTACGTGCATTTTTTAGTTTCATTTCCAATGTGCCAAAGTTGGGGAGGTGCACACTTTTTCCATCTAGCAATTCCTTTTGCAGAACGGCTACTGTTGCATTCATCAATTCTTCAGTATGTACTTTAGTCATTCCTTTTTTAGAACTGATTTGATTAATGAGTTCTTTTGTCGTCATAAGCTAGCGTAGAGGTCAAAATCCTCTGATTTTATGATGTTTACTGTATAAAATTCTCCTACTTTTAATTCTCTTGTTTTGGCTATTAGCACCTCACAATCCACTTCAGGTGAATCGTACTGTGTACGCCCAATGTAATATTCTTCTTCCTCACGGTCGATCACTATACGTTGCTCTGTCCCTACCATTTGACGCAATAATTCCGATGATATTTCTTGCTGTATGGCCATCAATTTTTCCACGCGTCGCTCCTTCTCTTCTTGTGGTATATCATCTGTGTAGTGCTTTGCTGCATAAGTGCCCTCTTCTTCGCTATATGCAAATGCACCCATGCGTTCAAATTTCATCTCTCTGACCCAATTGCACAATTCGGTAAATTCTTCTTCTGTCTCACCTGGATGACCTACGAGCAGGGTTGTGCGAATACATATACCTGGCACTTCCTTGCGAATCCTCGCGATTACTGCATCCTGCTCCTCGCGTGTAATATGCCGATGCATCATCTTGAGCATCTTGTCCGAACAGTGTTGCAAGGCTATATCCATATATTTGCATACATTTGGATGCTTAACCATCACTGGCAGTAAATCGTATGGGAAATCTGTAGGGTAGGTATAATGTAGTCGTATCCACTCTACACCCTCAATTTGCGCCATCTGGTCCACTAATTGCGCCAGTCTGTGCTCCCCGTAAAGGTCTAATCCATAGCTAGATAAGTCTTGGGCTATTACATTAAATTCCTTCACCCCTTCGCCTACTAACCAGCGCACTTCATCCAATATCTCCTCCATCTTGCGAGAGGTGAAACGCCCCGTAATCAGCGGAATAGCACAATACGAACAGTATCTATTACATCCTTCTGCAATCTTTAAATACGCATAATGCTTTGGCGTTGTCAGCTTCCGCTCATAATCCGTGCCTAATCGCCCAATTGCCTTATCGCCTAATCGCCCAACCTCCTCAACGATTCCAAGGTAATCAAACTTCCCAAACCACTTATCTACCTCTGGTATCTCAGATGGCAAATCTTCTATATAACGTTGTGATAGACATCCCATTACGTACAATTTACGTAATAAGCCTCTTGTCTTGCGTTCAGCAAATTGGAGAATAATCTCAATACTTTCTTCTTTTGCGTCACCAATAAAACCGCATGTATTGATGATAGCTATTTCGCCCTTAGGATCGGCAGAATCATGTGTACAACGATAACCTGCCAATTCTAATTGGCGCATCAGCCGCTCTGCGTCTACCAGATTCTTCGAGCAACCCAATGTGATTATGTCTATCTCACCTTTACGCATTAGTTGCCAAGTTCACTATGAAATTTAATTCTCACTAGGCGTACATTTATCTCATCATAGTCGTCCTCACCTAGTTCTTCCATTGCTAACTTGATGCTATCATTCTCCGCATGGCGGAAATAATAGTAGATATCTGCCTCTTCGTCAGGATCAACTACTTCTTCAATAAAGTATTTAATATTCAGCTTGGTACCCGAATATACAATGGCCTCTATCTCCTCTAGAATCTCTTCCATTGACATGCCCAAACGCTCGGCCAAATCATCCAATGCCACGCGGCGGTCAATTGCCTGAATAATGGCAATCTTTCTTGCCGAGTTCTTCGCCACGGTGCGTACACGCAGGTCTTCTGGACGAATCACATCGTTTTCCTCGACGTACTCCTTAATGACACGGATAAATTCATCACCATATCGCTTTGCTTTACCAACGCCTACTCCTGGGATATTCTGCAATTCCTCAAATGTAATAGGATAGGTGGTGGCCATTGCCTCTAGACTGCCATCTTGGAAGATTACAAATGGTGGCACATTCATCTTCTTGCTCAATTTCTTGCGCAAATCTTTTAATATAGAGAACAATACGTCATCTGCGGCAGCACAAGTGGCTACACCAGAACCTATTTCACCATCATCATCTTCGTTGTGCACCTCAATTGGAACTTCAAACATCGTTGGACGCTTCATGAACTTCTTTCCGGCTGATGTGAGCTTCAAATCACCGTAGGACTCTATATCCTTCTTGATATATCCACTTACCATCGCTTGACGAATGATAGCGTGAAGATTAGCTTCATTCTCATCCTCTGCACAACCAAAATTCTCTAACTCATTATGCTTATATGCCAATACACCGGCTGACTCTTTACCACGAATGATATCCACAATATGCTCTGCACGGAATTTTTCGTTCAGCTGATGGATGGTTTCTAATATCAATCCGAGTAATTCGGTTGCTTCTACCATCTTATACGTCTTACGGCAATTGTCGCAACTTCCGCAGTCATCTTTCTTGTATTCTTCACCAAAATAGTGTAACAGCAATTTTCGGCGACAGATTGAACTCTCTGCATACGATTGCGTTTCAAAAAGCAACTGGTTGCTGATCTCTTGTTCCGATACAGGCTTGCCTTGTTGGAACTTACGTAACCTTTCTATATCCTTTGGAGAGTAGAAGCAGATACATTGTCCCTCGCCACCATCACGACCAGCACGACCTGTTTCCTGATAGTAACCCTCCAAGGATTTTGGAATATCATAGTGCACCACAAAGCGTACGTCTGGCTTGTCAATACCCATTCCAAAGGCAATAGTCGCTACGATCACCTGCACTTTTTCCATCAAGAATGCATCTTGGTTCTCGCTGCGAGTAGCTGCGTCCATACCCGCATGGTATGCTAATGCTGGTATATTGTTCACGCGCAACGTCTCCGCCAAATCCTCCACGGTCTTACGGCTTAGGCAATATACAATACCTGATTTGCCATCCATGGTGCGGATATAACGAACTAAATCTTTATCTACATCATCTGTTTTTTGGCGTACTTCATAATATAGGTTCGGGCGATTGAATGAAGACTTAAACACAGTCGCATCCATCATGTCTAGATTCTTCTGAATATCGTTTTGCACCTTGGGCGTCGCAGTGGCTGTCAAGGCGATGATTGGAGCTTTCCCAATACGCTCTACAATAGGGTGGATACGTCTGTATTCTGGACGGAAATCGTGTCCCCATTCCGAAATACAGTGTGCTTCATCCACAGCGTAGAACGAGATTTTTACGTCTTTCAAGAAATCTACATTCTCATCTTTGTTTAGCGACTCAGGAGCTACGTATAGCAGCTTTGTCTTACCGCTCAACACGTCTGCCTTCACCGCGTGAATCTCAGGACGAGATAATGATGAGTTTAAAAAGTGTGCTACACCATCTTCTTCTGAATAATTGCGCATCGCATCCACCTGGTTCTTCATCAAAGCAATCAGTGGGGAAATTACGATTGCTACACCATCCATTAATAAGGATGGCAACTGATAGCAAAGACTCTTACCGCCACCTGTTGGCATTAATACAAAGGTGTCTTTACCATCCATCAGGTTGTTGATAATGGCTTCTTGATTTCCTTTAAACGAATCAAAGCCAAAATGATGTTGTAATGCTGCAATTAATTGTTCATGTCGTGTCATACGAACTACGTTGTTTATATATATATTGTTGTGTTAACTAACTTTTTCAGAAACGCGAGTGCAAAGATAATACTTTTTTTTTATATATACAAATATTTGTCAAAAATATTTTTATATTTTCTTACTGCCTATTCTGCAACCCGCTGATAAATAATCACTATCAACACTATCCTCCACCATCCCTATACAACCCTATACTATCCTATACCATCCTATACAACACTTCTATCCCGAAGATATCCCGAAGTTACCCCGAAGATAGCTCATACATAATCAACGAACATTAAAAGATTAAACATTTTTAATAATTCAATTATAACACTATCACACTATAACATCATTTTATGAGCGCAATTACTCCTCATACTGTCCAATCACCCAAATCACACTCTCGTAAAAATGACGATTTTTTAGGGGTTAGTGGGGTAGATAATAATTATATATAAAATATATAATATTATTTTTTATGCGACATATACCATTCGACTTTTTTTATGTTATAGTGTTATAATGTTATAATGATATAAATAATATACTAATTGTTAAAATATGTTAAATTATATAAAAATTTAAACACAACTATTTTTTTTCTTTACATACCGATCTGATTTGTCTGGCAATTTATATTTTTTTCGAAAACGTTTGCAGAGGAATTTTGGCATTTTTTTGTCTTATTTCTTGCGCATGTGCGAAAAAATACGTACCTTTGCAGCCGATTTTGAAAACGATATCACTATAGTGAATTAAAAATTAGTCATGACAGAAAAACGCAACTTGTCCTTTGGACAGCTTTTTAATCTCAGTTTTGGATTCTTTGGGGTCCAAATTGCTTATGCACTGCAGAGTGCAAATATTTCTCGAATTTTTGCCACTCTTGGCGCAGATCCTCATCAACTTTCGTTCTTTTGGATTCTGCCTCCGCTGATGGGTATGGTAGTTCAACCTATTGTGGGCATTCTTTCAGATAAGACTTGGTTAGGCACTTTCTTTGGCCGTCGCAAGTTCTATCTACTCATTGGAGCGCTTATTGCTGTGGCGGTGATGCTATTATTGCCTAATGCGGGTGATTTTACGTTCGAGCAACGCATTTTGCTAGGTCTTAACTCGGCAATGTGGTTTGGTCTGTTCTCATTGATGTTCCTTGATACTTCTATCAATATCGCAATGCAACCATTCAAAATGATGGTGGGTGATATGGTGAACGAGGAGCAAAAAGGTCTCGCATATTCAATTCAATCCTTCCTCTGCAACGCTGGTTCATTGGCTGGATATATTTTCCCAATTCTCTTTACATGGCTAGGTATTCAAAATACCGCTCCTGAGGGCGTGATTCCTGATTCTGTTAAGTGGAGCTTCTATATCGGTGCTGGTATTTTGTTGCTCTGTGTGCTTTACACTTTCTTGGCTGTCAAGGAGATGAATCCACAAGAGTATGCTGAGTTCCATGGTTTGAACAAGAAGAAAGATGACGTTCAGGAGCAATCTTCTGTTTCTACTAAGCATATCGTAAGAGCATTTATTACTGTGGGTTTAGTTCAGTTCTTCTGTTGGGCGGCTTTCCTCTTTATGTGGACATATTCTAATGGTGCTATTGCTTCTCAATGTTTTGGTTGGGATGGCGTTTCTGCTGCAGATGGCGCTTTCCAAAATGCAGGTAACTGGGTTGGCGTTTGTTTTGCGGTTCAAGCGGTTGGATCAATGTTGTGGGCATTGGTTATTCCAAAGTTGGAGCACCGTTTGGGCAATAAAGGTGCGTACATCATCTCATTGGTCGTTGGTGCGCTAGGTTTTGCTTCCATTTATTTGGTGCGCGATATTACAGGAACTTATGATGCTACAGTTGTTGTGGATGGAGTAGCGACAAATTCTGTGATTACGCTTGTGCTCTTGCGTAGTAAATTCGTAATCTTATTTAGTTATGCGCTCATCGGTGCTGCATGGGCCGCTATGTTGGCGCTTCCATTTACAATCATCACCAATGCTATATCTGGTAGCAAGTATATGGGCACTTTGCTAGGCTTATTCAACTGCACCATCTGTCTTCCACAGATCGTGGCTGCTTTGGTCGGAGGTAAGATTCTTAATGGTATTTGCGCGGGCTCGCAAGTAGGTATGTTGGTAGCTGCAGGTGTTCTGCTCATCCTTGGTGCTGTCAGCGTAGTCCTCATCAAAGAAGGCAAGAAATAAGTTTATGAAGTCTAGCAGCTGCAGGCGGTCTAACAGCAAAGCGATCTAATAGCCGCAGGCGGTCTAACACTGAAACGTTCTATATTAAAAATAATTTATTAATTTTAAACAAAAACATGATGAAAAACAAGACATTTTTACTTGTACTCATGGCAGCATTCTCTCTGACAATGTCTGCTCAGATTACAGGTACCGTTTTGGAAGATGCCACTGATTTCCCTGTTATTGGTGCTAGTGTCGTTGAAGTGGGCACAACCAATGGTGTAATCACGGATTTCGATGGTAATTTCGTACTTAATGTGGCTGAAGGTGCACAAATCCAAATTAGCTACATGGGCTTCGCAGCACAAACACTTGCTGCTAAAGATGGTATGGTCGTAAGATTGGCGGAAGACACTCATCTCCTCCAAGAAGTCGTAGCCATCGGTTATGGTTCACAAACTAAAAAAGAAATCACTGGTTCTGTATCTTCTGTAAAAGCTGAGGATTTCAACCAAGGTGTAGCTGCTAACCCTATGGGTCTTATCCAAGGTAAAGTGGCTGGTCTTACCATTATGAAGAATGGTGGTGATGACCCTGCTCAAAACAACTACCAAGTTCAACTTCGTGGTGTGGGTTCACTCTCTGGTTCTGCTTCTCCTCTTTACGTAATCGACGGTGTGCCTGGTGGTGACCTTTCTTCTGTTCTTCCTTCTGATATCGAGTCTATCGATGTCCTCAAGGACGGTTCTGCTGCTGCTATTTATGGTACACGCGCGCATGCGGGTGTCATCCTTATTACAACCAAGCGTGGTTCTAAAGATGGTAAATTCCACGCAGAGTACAATGGTTCTGTAAGTACTGCTGTTATGGCAGATGCTCCACGCGTGCTGACCGCTGATGAGTATCGTCAATATATGGTTGCTGCTGGTCGCGGTACCGATATGGGTGCTTCTACCAACTGGATGAAAGAGATTACTCGTACTCCTGTAAACCATACACACAATGTGGCTATTTCTGGTGGTACTGAGAACTTCAATTTCCGTGCTTCTGCTGGCTATCGTGGCCTCCAAGGTATGGTAATCAACTCTGACTTCAAAGAGATCAACGCTCGTTTTGCTGCTAACCAAAAGACCCTCAACAAACGTCTTGAGTTGGCGTACGATTTCTCTTATACTTCTGTAGAGAAAGCATGGGCTAACTACGACAACTTGAACCAAGCTGTGCGTGCGAATCCAACTATGCCTATCTATTCCGATGATCCTAAATTTGATAAATATGGTGGCTTCTATGAGTCAGATAACTTCTACTCTTGGAACCCAGTTTCTGATATCAAGCAAACTACTAATGATGCAAAGAACCAAGTTATCATGGGTAGTGTTCGTGCTACTTTGAATATCATCGAAGGTTTGAAATTCTCTACTTTCTATTCGATCCAAAACAACCATGATTGGAATGGTAAATACCAAACTTCTACTCTTCGTTCTGTTGAAGGTAAGGGTGGTGTAGCTAACCAATCTTATGGCTCTTATACACAACAAGTTGTTGAGAATACATTGCACTATCTTGCTCAATGGGACAAGCATGCGTTCCAAGCTATGCTTGGTCAATCTTACCAAACTGGTTTGAGCCAAGGTTTCAATGCTTACAACTCTAAGTTCCCATTGGATGACCTCCTCTACAACAACCTCGGTATGGGTGAAGGTAAGAAAGAAGGTGCTGATACCTATGCTAATATGGGTAGCTACAAGTACAAAGATAAATTGGCTTCTTTCTTTGCTCGTGTAATGTACAACTACGATGAGCGTTACTTCCTCAGTGCTTCTGTACGTTTCGAGGGTTCTTCTAAGTTCGGTCCTAAGGCTGATCCATTGCTTGGTCAATGGGGTGTCTTCCCTTCTATCTCTGGTAGCTGGAATATCAAGGGCGAGGACTTTATGGCTGATATTGAGCAACTCAACGAGTTGAAAATTCGTCTTGGTTATGGTGTGACAGGTAACATGCCTGGTGACCACTACCTCTACCTCATGCGCGTGGCTCCTGGTGGCGACTACCTCTTTAGCAATGGTGCATTTATCCAACCTTGGGGCCCATCTTCTAACGTAAATGAGAGTCTCCGTTGGGAGGAGAAGCACGAGTTTAACCTCGGTATCGACTTTGCTGCTTTCAAGAGCCGCTTCTCTGGTAACTTAGATGCTTACTTCCGTAATACTACTGACTTGCTCTATGAGTACGATGTGCCAATGCCTCCATACCCATTCGGCAAAATGTGGGATAACTACGGTCAAATCCACAACTACGGTATTGAGTTGCAATTGAACGGTACTGCTATTGAGACCAAAGATCTCAAATGGGATATTAACTTCAACGCATCTTGGAACCACAACAAGATCGTTCGTATCACTGGTGATAAATACGGTCAAGAGGGTGTAGAGACATTCGTAAACACTGGTTATGTGGCTTCAGGTGACGGTTTGACTGGTGTTTACACCATGCGTCTTGCTGAGGGTCAACCTATCGGTAACTTCTACGGTTTCTATAGCGCTGGTCTTGACAAGGATGGTAACCTCTGGTATCACAAGTTGGACGGAAACGGCAATAAACTCTTGAATGAAAAGGGTGAATATGTGTTGACCAAGGCTCCAAAAGAGGCCGACAAGACTATTATTGGTAATGCACAACCATTCGTAAACTTCGGTTTGAGTACTACATTGCGCTACAAATGGTTAGACTTTGCTCTTAACTTCCGTGGACAAATTGGTGGTACATACTTCAACGAGACACGTTTCTTCTATGAGAATACTCGTGGTGTAGAAAACTGCTTACTCTCAGCATGGCAAACTCCAGAAGGTGCAGGTGCTGTATATACTAACCGCCTTGTATCTGACTACTATTTGGAGAATGCTTCTTACTTGAAGCTCAACGACTTTACCATTGGTTATACCCCTACACTCCCAGAGGAGTTCTCTAAGTGGGTAAGTTATGTTCGTGTATACTTTACTGCACAAAACCTCTTTACAATCACTGGTTATAAAGGTCACGACCCTGCAAGTGTTAACATCTCTGGTTTGACCCCTGGTTTTGACGGTCGTTCGTACTATCCTACACAACGTACATTCAACCTCGGTCTCCAATTCCGTTTCTAATCTAATATAAACAGTATATATAGTTATGAAAAAGATAATTTTAGGTTTTATGGCGGCTGTAATGTGCTTTACCACAGCATGTACAGATCTTACGCCTGAGGTGTACACTGATGTCACTTCCGACAACTATTTTACTACACCTGAGCAATTCTCTAACCTTATCGCTAACGCCTACGCACAGATGATTGGTGAGTATGGTTATGTTTATCGCGAGGGTTATTGGAGTATTCAAGAATATACTACCGACGAGGTGGTAATCCCAACCCGTGGTACTGACTGGTATGACAACGGAGCACCTATAGCTATGCACCAACACACTTGGACTTTCAATTCCCGCGAAATTAACAATGGTTGGTCATTTGCATACGGTGGTACAGCTAAGTGTAATAACGTGCTCAACAATATCAAAGAGATTAAGGGTGCTGATGAGTCATTATACGACGATGCGACTTGGGCTGGTATCGCTGAGACCAAAACTCTCCGTGCATTCTATCACTTCCTCGCTTTGGACCTCTATGGTAATGCAACTATTGACGACCAAGTACATGAGGTGAAACAATACACTAGCAAAGAGATTTACGAATTTATCGAGTCTGAACTTCTCGCTTGTATTCCACAACTCACCAACGATGTACGCTATGGCTCAATGACACGTCCAGTTGCATTTGCTCTCCTTGCTAAACTTTACCTCAATGCAGAACGTTACTGCGGTGAAGCTAAATGGAAAGAGTGCGCTGCTTGCTGCGATTCTATCATCAATGGTGGTTATGGATATGTGTTGGATAACAATTATATGAATGTGTTCAAAACTACCAACACCAACAACCCAGAGATTATTTTCCCTATCGTGTTTGATGCTAAATATGCGAAGGGTAATATGTTCCACTTGATGACCCTCCACTATGTACACCAAGATGTATATGGCTTGACTACCCCACCATGGAATGGTCCTTGTACTCTCGAGTCATTCTACAACAAGTATGCTGATAATGACAAGCGTAAAGCGCAATGGCTCGTAGGTGCTGTACTTGATGAGGCAGGTGATACCATTATGTATGATACTGGTAACAAAGCTATTGGTGATAATGGTAAACTTCCTGCTGTTATCACTCCAAAAATTACTAAGATTCTGGATGCTACCAAGGCGAACTCTTTTGAGGGTGCACGCTTTGTGAAGTTTGAGCCTGAGTATGGTATTGAGCACCACGCTAATAGCGACTTCCCAATCTATCGTTATGCAGATATCCTCCTCATGAAGGCTGAGTGTCTCATGCGTCTTAATGGTGGTGTAGCAAATGGTGATGCGCTTGCTTTGGTTAATCAAGTACATACACGTGCTGGTTTGGAGCCTTATACTACTCTCGACCTCGAGGAACTCCTTAATGAGCGTGGTCGCGAACTCGCTTGGGAAGGACATCGTCGTCAAGACCTCATCCGCTTTGGAAAATATGCAGAGGGTAAATGGGAATTCATGGATAAAGATGAGAATGGTGCACCTATTGATGCTTCTTATAAAAATGACCATGTGAACATCTTCCCAATTCCAGAATGGGTAATGACTGCTAATCCAGGTGTATATACACAAAACCAAGGATACGAATAATCAAATCAATCAATTAACAATATTATTAACATTTAAAACAAATTAAAGCAATGAAAATGACAAAATTTTTCGCAGCATTGTTTGCTGTAGCTGCTATGTTCACAGCATGTAATGAACCTATCGGCGGCGATGTAATTATCGGTGGTGAGGAGGATTCTACTGAGGTAGTTCTCAACATCCCTACAGTAGCTAAACCAGCTGCTGGCCAAACAACCGTAGTTCTCTTTGTTCCTGCTGACACTCCAGAAGGTTGCTACGCTGTAGGTTCTTTCGATTGGAATGAGAAGAACACTGAGAGAATGTTCACCGCTGTAGAAGGTGCAGACGAGGGTTGGGTTGCTTACACCTTCGATTGGACTGAGGGTCTTGAGTTCAAGGTTCTTGCTATTCCTTCTGACCCAGCTGTTGCTCCAGGTTGGTCTTACCAATGGGGTAAAAACATGGATCAAGAGAATGAACTCGAGGAGGACAATGTAGTTATCTTGCAAGGTTCTGGTGAGTTCGTTCTTGAGAATCAAGG
>JAEIGA010014191.1_pt1 | contig 12123 bp, 9 predicted proteins | sample 9270691 | NCBI WGS metagenome assembly JAEIGA01 (sample SAMN17057246, study PRJNA624740) | gut metagenome | biome: biome; isolation source: fecal sample | host: Bos grunniens | place: China: Xizang | collected 2019
AGGGGGAGCAAAATGGCAGAGTTACTAAGCAGGATAAATGGCTTGATTTGGGGTCTTCCGGCACTTTTATTGATTATTGGAGTCGGGCTTTACCTGACGATTAAAACAAAATTTGTGCAAGTCCGGTTATTTCCTGATGCTCTGCGGTTGTTTTGCAAGCAGTTTGTCCACAATCATAGAAAACAGGAAGGCGTATCTGCCTATCAGGCTTTATGCACGGCGCTTGCCGCTACTGTTGGCACAGGCAATATTGTGGGCGTGGCAGGAGCGCTGGCGATTGGCGGACCGGGTGCGATTTTTTGGATGTGGTGCTGTGGTTTTCTGGGTATGGCGATTAAATTTGCTGAGGCGACTTTAGCCGTGCGCTACCGCGTCAAAAACAGTGACGGTGAGTTGGTTGGCGGACCAATGTATATGATCTGTCAGGGGATGCATAAACGCTGGCGCTGGCTGGCAGGTATATATGCTTTTTTTGGGGTCGTAGCGGCTTTCGGTGTAGGAAATGCCACACAGATCAATTCTGTCATTGGCGGAATCAATAGCGCAGTAACTGCATTGGGAGGACACCCCACCCTTGTCGGTAACCTTTGGATTGGGCTAGGCCTTTCTGCTGTGATTGCGTTGATTTTGTTTGGTGGCGCAAGAAGGATCGGCCAAATCGCTGAGCGATTGGTTCCATTTTCTTCCATCCTGTATTTATTGATCTGTATTGGTGTTTTGGTTGCTTGTTACCGACGAATTCCTGAAGCACTGATCAGTATTGTAAATGGCGCTTTTTCACCGAAGGCAGTAACCGCAGGCACGATCGGCTCGGTGCTGATTGCACTGAGAGTGGGAGCATCCCGCGGTGTTTTTACCAACGAGGCCGGTATGGGTACTGCTGCCATAGCACATGCAGCGGCGAATGTAGAAACACCTGTGCAGCAGGGGATGATGGGGATTGTGGAAGTATTCCTTGACACAATCATTATGTGTAGCCTTACTGCGCTGGCGATTCTGTGCAGCGGTGTGCAGATTCCTTTCGGTAAGGATATAGGTGCAGCGCTGACGACCAATGCGTTTACCGCTATTTATGGCGATTGGATCAGCATCATTCTTGCGCTTTGTTTATGCTCCTTTGCCCTGGCTACGGTCCTGGGATGGGGTTTGTATGGTATGCGTTGCGCCCAATTCCTGTTTGGCGCCAATGTATGGAAGAAATTTGTTTGTATTCAGTGCATTACCGTGGTGATTGGCGCTGTTTTGGAAACGCAAATAGTTTGGCAAATTTCTGAAATCGTTAATGGCCTTATGGCAATTCCGTGTTTGATCGCACTTGCCAAGCTCAGCCCGGAGCTTTTGAAATTAACAAAAGATGATAGAAAGATACACAGCACATTGGGTGCTGATGGAGGTAAATATGAAAATATCAATCAACGCAAATCGATGTGAACCTTCGCCGATGCGTAAATTTCATCCGCTGGCAGTGGCAGCAGAGAAGCAGGGGAAGAAGATTTATCATCTGAATATCGGCCAGCCTGATTTGGAAACACCTCAGGCATTTTACGATGCTATACAGAATTTCCGTGCCAATACTCTGGAATATGCGGCATCTCCCGGCACACCGATTATGATCGAGGCAATACGAGGATATTATGCTAAGCTGGGCGTGGAGCTTGCCAGCAAGGATGTGCTGATTACAACCGGCGGCAGTGAGGCGCTGTTACTTACTTGCCTGAGTATTTTGGACCCCTATACAGAAGTGATCATTCCTGAGCCTTACTATCCCAACTATACTACCTTTGTGCATGCTGCAGGCGGTGTTATTCGTGCGTTGCCTACCTGCCCGGAGGAAGGATATCGGTATGCAGACCGTAAGCGTATTGAAAGCTTGATCACAAAGAACACCCGTGCCATTTTGATCACCAATCCCGGCAATCCTACCGGTGTTGTGTTGGATAAGCAGGAAATGCGTATGATCGCGGATATTGCGAAAAAATACGATTTGTATTTGATTTGCGATGAGGTCTATCGTGAATTCTGCTATGACGATAAGTTTGGCGTTCCGACTATGGGCAGATTTAACGATATTGATGACAATCTGGTGATCATCGACTCTGTGTCCAAGAGATTTTCTGCTTGCGGCGCTCGCGTAGGCTGTGTGATTACCAAGAACAAGGAGCTGCAGCAGGCAATATTGAAATTCTGCCAGTCACGGCTTGCTGTGCCCACAATTGACCAGATCGGTGCGTCTGCGCTTTATTCCGTAGAGCCTGAGTTTTATGAAAAATCCAAGGTTGAGTATAAAAAACGCAGAGATCTTGTGGTGGATCGCTTGCGCAAGATTCCGGGTGTTCTCGTAGAAGAGCCTATGGGAGCATTCTATGTTATGGCGAGTCTGCCGGTAGACGATGCGGATAAATTCCAAAGATGGCTTTTGGAAGTGTTTGATGACAATGGCGACACTGTGATGTTTGCCCCCGGCGCTCCGTTCTATGAAACTCCCGGTAAGGGAATCAATGAGGTCCGAATTGCTTATGTAAGAAAGCAGGAAGATCTTGAACGGTCAATGGAGCTTTTGGCAAAGGGAATTGCGCGTTATCAAAAGGAACAAATGGATCTGTAAAAATAACGGAGTAGATGCAAATCTACTCCGTTATTTGACTATACGGTATTTTGAATCTTTATCGTACCGGCGGCATCCTTGAATAGATACATTTTAATAATTTCTCCGTCGCTTTCGTATGAAAGAATTAAAAATTCTGCATCCAGCGAAGGATTGCCCTGTACCATAATAGCGTCGCCGGGAGTTAAACTGGTAGTGGCAAATACAGTGTAAAGAGGATTGACCACACCGGATTGCATAACGGCAGTTTGCAAAGTAATATTGTAAACTGCGTAATCTGTGTAAAGAAAGAAGGTTTCTGCATTTCTATCGAGGATAATATCGGAAAACTGAGTAAATTTACTCATATTTTCTGCAGTCATTGCCTCTGCGAGCATATTGCCGAATGCCGGCTGACGCTCGGCGGGGAAATAGTCGTCTTTTAATATGCCAATCAGCTTTTCGTAGGGGATCTCTGCGACTACCACACCGGAGGTGTAGGGCGCAACTTCATAAGGTGGGAAGTAGAAACAAAGGCCCTTGTTGCTGAAATACCAGGCTTCGTCGGTAGTAAACTTTCTTGTGAAGCGCTCGGCTACAACACTTTCAAAGCCGATATACAACCGATATTCATCCTTTTGGGCATTTAATACCTCTAATGTCGCATCAGACAAGGTCGTTGCGGTTACATTCTTATTCAGGATATCCGAGAGCGTAAGCACATCGCCGGTTACCAAATTATAGTTGGCAGCGGAATAATGGGCATCCGGGTGGGAAGACCCACTATAACTGGCATCTGCACCGAATAAACTTAACACACCGCTGTCAATACGCATAGGTTTATAGGAGATGCTGTATTGATAGGGGATCCAATTGCTGCCGCCGGAATAATCCCTTTGTGCCTGCGCAAGGACGCTATCCGCATAGCTCTGTGTTTTATTAACACGGGCAAGGAAGTCAAGAATGACATCATCGGCGACATTGGAATCGTTCAAAGATAAGGCAATACTTTGATGACAATGTTCAAATATTACGGTGCCGTTATCAGCCTGGGCAATTTCCCGTGTAACCGGCAAAGAAACGGAAACCATAGGAAGCTGTTTGAATTCCGGCAAATCATCCGGCGCGTCATCAGCGGTGGTTTGTGTAGTGTCGCTGGGATCGTTCACGATCGGGTCAGTGTTAACATCGGTGTTCTCGGGATTTGATTTACAAGCACAAAGACTAAAAACAGTAAAAATAATTAATATAATACAAAGAGTTTTCTTCATTTGACCAGCCCCTTTTAAGCGCCTTTTGCAATATATAGACAGTATAACACATATTTTGTAAAATCGCAACAACATATTGTGATGAAAACTTGACAAATACAGGATTGAAATGTTAAAATAATAAAAAAATATCGCTGTGAACGGAAAGAGTAACGGATTCAAAACCTACAGAGAGTTTAGGCCTTGGGTGTGAGCCTGAACGGGGAAGAACTGTGAAAGTGCGTCCGGGAGCGAACTTGTTTTTGAGTGATAAATGAGAGTGGAACCGCGAGTTTACCAAACCCGCCTCTTATGCGATGAGCATAAGGGGTATTTTTTATTGAATATAGTTATATGGAGGAAATGCTATGTATTTGTATAATTCTTTATCCCACAAGAAAGAACTCTTTGTCCCCAATCATGAGGATGTTGTAAAGATGTATACCTGTGGCCCTACGGTATATCACTATGCGCACATCGGTAATCTTCGTACCTATATTATGGAAGATGTGCTGGAAAAGGCATTGCGGTATTTGGGTTACCCTGTTAAGCGCGTAATGAATATCACAGATGTGGGACATCTGGCATCTGATGCCGATACCGGTGAAGATAAAATGCTTAAGGGCGCAAAACGCGAGAATAAAACAGTAATGGAAATTGCCCAGTATTATACAGACGCGTTCTTTGCCGATTGCGATAAACTGAATATCAAAAAGCCGGAGATTATTCAGCCGGCTACCGGTTGTATTCCTGAATATATTGAGATCGTTTCCGGTTTGCTGGATAAAGGCTTTGCCTATATTGCCGGTGGAAATGTGTATTTTGACACCTCCAAGCTGGAAAAGTACTATGTATTTAATGACCATAATGAAGAGGATTTGGAAACCGGTGTTCGCGAAGGCGTAGAGGAGGATACCAACAAGCTCAATAAAAATGACTTTGTGCTTTGGTTTACAAAATCCAAGTTTGAAGATCAGGCACTGAAATGGGAATCACCCTGGGGCGTTGGTTATCCCGGATGGCACATTGAATGCTCCGGTATCTCTATGAAGCACCTGGGTGGGGATATGGATATCCACTGCGGCGGCATTGACAATGCTTTCCCACATCACACTAACGAAATTGCCCAATCGGAAAGCTATTTGGGACACAAGTGGTGTAATTATTGGTTCCATGTTCATCACCTGAATACAGACAACGGAAAAATGTCTAAATCCAAGGGTGAGTTCCTGACAGTCAGTCTGTTGGAGCAGAAGGGTTATAAGCCCATGGAGTACCGTCTGTTCTGCTTACAAAGCCACTACCGCAGAAATTTGGTATTTAGTTGGGAAAACCTTGACAATGCGGCGCAGACCTACCAGAAGTTGGTTGCAAAAATTGCCACCTTGAAGCAAGAGGGTGAAGTGGACAATGAAGCCTTTGCTGCGTTAAAAGAACGGTTTGTAGGCGCATTGAATGGCGACCTGAATACATCCTTGGCGATTACCGCACTTTATGATGTATTAAAAGCAAAGACCAATGACGCAACCAAACTAGCTGCAATTGCGGATTTTGACTATGTCCTTAGCCTTGATTTACTAAAGGCGGCTAATGCGCTTCGTGAGAAGGAAAGTGCCGAGAACGCTGAATCTCAGGATCCGGAAATTGATGCTTTGGTTGCAGCCCGTACGGAAGCCAAAAAGGCTAAGAATTTTGCAGAGGCTGACCGTATTCGTGACGAATTAAAGGCAAAGGGAATTGAAATTATCGATACCCCTCAGGGTACGAAATGGAGAAAAGTATGAAACTGTTGGTGTTAGATGGCAAGAGCGTAATTAACCGTGCGTTTTTCGGCGTAAAGCCCTTGACTACCCGGGAAGGTCTGTTTACCAATGCCATTTATGGCTTTTTGAACATTCTGGAGCGGATGGAAAAAGAGGAGCAGCCGGAGGCGGTTTGCGTTGCCTTTGACCTTCACGGACCTACTTTTCGTCATAAGCAGTATGAAGGCTATAAGGCCACCAGACACGGTATGCCCGAGGAGCTTGCCCAGCAAATGCCCATTATGAAGCAGGTGCTTTCTGCCATGAATATCCCCATTTATGAGTGTCAGGGATGGGAGGCAGACGATGTTATTGGTACCATTGGCAGAATTTGCGGCAATAACGATTGGGATTGTGTTGTGGTCACCGGTGATAGGGACAGCCTGCAGCTGATTGACAATCACACAAGCGTTAAGCTTGTGATTTCCAAGCAGGGACAGACAACCGCAACGCTGTATGATGTAGCAAAATTCAAGGAAGAATACGGATTTACACCGGAAAAAATGGTGGATCTCAAGGCATTGATGGGCGATTCTTCCGACAACATTCCCGGCGTTCCCGGTGTTGGTCCGAAAACGGCATCTGAGCTGTTGATTCGTTTTGGCTCCCTGGATAATTTGTATGCAAATTTGGACGATGCATCTATCCGTCCTAAGCTGCGAGAAAAGCTGGAAGCTGAAAAGGATAAAGCATATCTTTCCTACGATTTGGCGACCATCAGAAAAAATGCACCTATTGATTTTGCACCAATGGATGCGGTTATTCAGCCTGCCAATAAACAGGAGTTATACCGCCTTTTTGTGAAGCTTGAATTTGCCAGATTGATCGATCGCTACGGTCTTCGCGGTGTTGAGGTGGAGGAAATCAAAGAGAATCCCACTTTCACCCGGCTAAAGGAATTAGAAAGACTGCCCGATCAGCTGAATAAAGCGGCAATTTATATTGGTCCGGATGGCTCTATCGGTATTGCCTGCGCAGATGGTGTCTGCACGCTGACACCGATGGAAGCGCAATATCTGGGGAGCGCCCTGGATACTTGTAATCGGGGAATCTATCACGATTATAAATCCAACCTCCATGAGATGGATCGGCTTGGGTTACCACACTGCGATTGCCTGTTCGATACTGCTTTGGCGGCATATTTGTTGAATCCTTCCCAGTCAGAGTATCCTGTATCAAAACTGGCGACTAACTATTTGGGCATTTCAGTTGATGATGGTGATGCTGCCGCTTGTGCAGAAGCAATTTGGCATTTGCAGACAGTATTGAATCAGGAACTGAAAAAGCAGGGAATGGATGCGCTGTATTATGATATAGAGCTTCCTCTTTGCAAAACCCTTTATAAAATGGAATCTGCCGGCGTGGCCATTGACCGCACACAGCTTGAGGAATTTGGCAAGATGCTTGCCCAAAGAATTGCTGACTGTGAAGAGATTATATTCTCTTACAGCGATGGTCCTTTTAATATCAATTCTACAAAGCAACTAGGAGAACTCCTGTTTGAAAAGCTGGGATTACCCCCGGTAAAGAAAACAAAAACCGGATATTCTACCAATGCAGAAGTACTGGAAAAGCTGAAAAATAAGCATACCATTGTTCCTGTAATTATGGACTATCGTATGCTGACAAAGCTGAAATCCACTTATGCTGATGGCTTGATCAAAGTAATTGGGGATGACGGCAGAATTCATACTACATTCCAGAATTTGGTAACTGCCACCGGTCGGCTTTCTTCCACAGAACCGAATCTGCAGAATATTCCGGTTCGTACAGACCTGGGCGCGGAGATCCGCAAAATGTTTATCCCCAGAGAGGGCTGCGTGTTAGTGGATGCAGATTACAGCCAGATCGAGCTGCGCGTCCTTGCACATATTGCAGACGATACCATAATGCAGGATGCATTTGTTAGTGATGTGGATATCCACACTGCAACGGCTGCACAGGTATTCCATGTACCAGTGGATGAGGTCACACCCTTACAAAGACGCCACGCGAAGGCAGTTAACTTTGGCATTGTCTACGGAATTTCTGAATTTTCTCTTTCTGACGATATCGGTGTCAGTCGATTTGAGGCAAGAGATTATATTGACAGCTATCTATCCCACTACAATGGTGTAAAAGCCTATATGAAAAAGGTTGTGGAGGATGCAAGAAGCTGCGGCTATACCCAAACTCTTTACGGCCGCAGACGGTATATTCCCGAACTGGTTAACAGCAATTATATGATTCGTCAGGGCGGAGAAAGAATTGCTTTGAACACCCCGATTCAAGGTACGGCAGCTGATATTATGAAGCTGGCAATGCTTGCGGTGGATAGGGCTTTACAGGCGAAATATCCCGAGGCAAAACTGCTACTGCAGGTACATGACGAACTGATCGTCGAATGTCCGGAGCAAATCGCGTCCCAGGTCGCACAGGTTGTAAGTGAGCAAATGGAGCAGGTAGCCAAGCTGAAAGTTCCCCTTGTAGCAGAAGCGAAATGGGGAAAAAGCTGGTATGAGGCAAAGTGATGAAGTATATTAAAATGCTGAAAGAACACGCACCCCAGGTTGCAGAGTTGGAAGCAGCTTGCTTCAATGATCCCTGGAGTCTGCGTGCCTTTGAAAGTGAAGCTGAGAATCCTCTTTCTCTGTGGATGGTTGCTGAAGACGAAGGGAAGATCGTAGGGTATATTGGATCTCAATCTGTACTGGGACAGGCGGATATTATGAATCTTGCCGTAAATGCAGACTACCGCCGCAAGGGAATTGGCAGAGAACTGGTGCTTACACTGGTGGAAGAGCTGAAAAAGCGGGATGTGACCATTGCGATGCTAGAGGTGCGTGTTTCCAATGCTCCTGCAATCTCTTTGTATGAAAGTTTGGGATTCTGCAAGGTTGGATGTAGGAAAAACTATTATTTCCATCCCAAGGAGGATGCCTATATTATGCGAAAGGAGTGGGAGGTTTGAATATTCTTGCCATAGAATCATCCTGTGATGAAACTGCGGTTGCCATTGTTCAAGACGGCAGAAAAGTATTAACGGATCAAATTGCCTCCCAGGTGGAGCTTCACCGTATTTATGGCGGTGTTGTTCCGGAAATTGCATCCCGTATGCATATTGAGGCTATCTACGGACTTGCAGATCAGGCTTTGGCAAACGCAAATCTGACACGAAATGATATTGATGCAGTGGCCGTTACCTATGCACCCAGTTTAATCGGTGCGGTTTTGGTGGGCGTAAACTTTGCCAAGGCCGTGGCACTGGCGCTGAATAAGCCGCTGATACCCGTTCACCATATCCGGGGTCATATTGCCGCAAATTATCTTGCATATCCTGAACTGAAGCCGCCGTTTTTGTGTTTGGTGGTTTCCGGTGGTCATACAATGTTTGTCGATGTAAAAGATTACACGGATATGGAAATTTTAGGCACAACACTGGATGATGCGGCAGGAGAGTGCTTTGATAAAATTGCAAGAGTGCTGGATATGCCGTATCCCGGTGGAGCCATGCTGGATAAAGCTGCACAATCCGGAGATGATACCAAATATAAGCTGCCAAAATCCAAACCGGGTGAGAATCCTTATGATATGAGCTTCTCAGGATTAAAAACAGCTACGCTGAATTTAATTCATCATGCAGAGCAAGTAGGGGAGGAACTGGATATTAACAGCCTTTGCGCCTCTTTTTCTGCTACGGTTTCAGACACCTTGACTTCCCGGGTGGAACTGGCGCTGAAACAAACCGGTTATAAGAAACTGGCAGTTGCCGGTGGCGTGGCTGCAAACTCCCGTATACGGGCGGATATTGCCAAGATTGCGGAGCAGCAGGGGGCAAAACTCTATTTGCCGCCCCTGTCCCTGTGTGGAGATAATGCTGCTATGATTGGCGCACAAGGTTACTACGAGTATCTTGCCGGAAATATAGCGGATATGAATCTCAATGCCTATGCTACAAAATCCATAATCGGTGAAACATTATAAAATAAGTCCTTGGGAAATCTCCCAAGGACTTATTTTTTATGCGTATTTTTCTTTCAGATAGAGGATAGCCTGTCGGTAACCGGCTAACCCTTGTCCCATTATAGTTTTCTCACAAGCCAAACGGGCGTAGGAGATCTGCCGAAAATCCTCTCTGGCGGATACATCAGAAATATGCACTTCAATAGCGGGCAATCCGACAGCTTTCAGCGCATCCAAAATGGCAATGGATGTATGGGTGTATGCGGCCGGGTTGATCACGATGGCGTCATAGACACCATAGGCAGCCTGAATCTGATCCACCAAAGCACCTTCGTGGTTGGATTGGTATTGGTCGATTACCAATCCTTCTTCTGCAGCAGTTGCGTCCAGTAATTGCAGCAGGTCATCAAAGGTTTGTTTTCCGTATATATTGGGTTCCCGTAGCCCTAACATATTAATATTAGGTCCGTTGATCACTAAAATCTTCATTGTAAGCTATCCTTTCACAATGATTTGCTCTATTGCGTCCACAGCGTTGCCTGGAGCGCCGTTGTTGTCTAAAACGATGTCACAATAGCGTTCGTACAAAGGCTTGCGCAGAGCATACATATCCTCGAGAGAGGATGTCTGGGATAAAGGTCTGCCATCAGTTGGAAGCTTGTCGGTATCCCTCTGCAGCCAGATAATTATACTGTTTTGGTGCAAGTGATTATAATTACAGTCCTGTGTTACACAACCACCACCAGTGGCAATCACAAGACCGGATTCTTTTCCTAGGTCTGCAAGCACCTGCGTTTCCAGTTTTCGGAAAAGGGTTTCTCCGCCTTGGGCAAATATTTCCGGAATGGTGATACCGGCACGGGACACGATTTCGTCATCTGCATCTATAAAATCTCTGTGCAACCGTTGCGCAATCGCTTTTCCGGTTGTAGATTTTCCGGAACCGGGCATACCAATCAGAACGATGTTCTGCATTTGGTTGCTTAACGCAGTATAGATGTCTTCAATAATGCTGTCAGGCAACTTTGCTCCTGTAAACCATTCTGCGCTTTCCTTTGCTTGGGCGACCAGCATCCAAAGTCCGTTGAGCGTTACAATTCCTTTTGCTTCGGCATCCAACAGAAGCTTTGTCCGGGCAGGATTGTAAATCAGATCCAATACACCCTCCAAATTGGGGAACAGCGCAAGGTCAACAGGGCTGTTACCAACATTGGGATACATACCAACAGGCGTGGTATTCACGATGAGTGTTGCATCTGTGTGCAGATGCAGGTTGGAATAATTATTCTCACCGGTGCGCGAAATGACAACTACATTTGCACCTAATTCTTTCAGCACAGTAATAACAGTAACAGCTGCACCACCACTTCCCAAGACTAAAACTTTTTTGCCTGCAACGGTCAATCCACTTTTCTGTACCATTGAGTAAAAACCGAAATAGTCGGTGTTATGTCCAATTAATCTGCCATCTTTGCGAATAATGGTATTCACTGAGCCTACTTTCTTAGCACACTGGGATAATTCGGTGCAGTAGGGCATAACTGTTTTTTTATAGGGAATCGTTACATTTAATCCCGTAAAGCTGCTGCCCTTCAGGAAATCTTCAATTTGGCTTTCTTCCAGTTCGTGGAGCGTGTAGGTATAATCACCTAAAAACTTATGGATTTGTGGGGAGTAACTGTGGGCAAGGGTTTTGCCCAATAAGCCACATTCCATTTATACCACCTCAGTATAGCTTCCTAAATACTTAAATTCCTCGCACAGATCATCCAGTTCGCACATCAATTGTACAAATTCTTCAGAGTAAATGGAGGTTTCCAAATCAAAATAGAACATAAACTCAAAATCCCTGTCCGGTATGGGTCGGGATTCCAGCTTAATGACATTGATGCCCAGAACATACATCCGTGCAAGAACTTTGTAAAGAGCGCCGGGCTTGTGAGAAAGGACCATCATAATGCTGGTCTTATCGGAGCCGGGATAAATTTCCAAATTCTTACTGATACAGATGAAGCGTGTACGATTGTTGCCTGCATCCTGAATAGAAGAGGCAAGGCAATCCAGATTGTAAAGCTCTGCGCAGGCATGGCTGGAAATTGCGGCAATATCAGTGCGTTGGGATTGCGCCACCATACTTGCGGCAACAGCCGTATTTTCTACAGCGGTAACCTTAATGCTGGGATGATTTTTGATGAATTCAGAGCATTGGTTAATTGCCTGCTCGTGAGAGTAGATCTCTTTGATATCCGATAGTTTTGTACCGGGCTTAACCAAAAGATCGTGATCCACTTTCAAACGGAAGGTGCGGACGATGGAGAAATTGTGGTGGATCATCAAGTCATAGACCCTCTTCACAGATCCTGCAGTAGAGTTTTCAATGGGCAAAACGCCGTACTGGCACAAGCCTTGCTCAATGGCGGAAAATACCGCGTCAAAATTTTTGAAATACATGATCATAGGGGCTTTGAAGATCTTTTCGCAGGCAATTTGCGCATAAGCACCTTCAACACCCTGACAAGCTACCATTGCTGTTTGAGGAAACAGC
>JAEIGA010014192.1_pt1 | contig 12122 bp, 14 predicted proteins | sample 9270691 | NCBI WGS metagenome assembly JAEIGA01 (sample SAMN17057246, study PRJNA624740) | gut metagenome | biome: biome; isolation source: fecal sample | host: Bos grunniens | place: China: Xizang | collected 2019
CTACAATCGTGCCGATATGATAGTGTGGTACTTTACCACTCTTGTCAAGTAGGCTCACTTGGAAGCCTTGCTTTAAGTCTTTGAACATCTCTGTATATGCTTTTTGTTAATACTAATTGCCTGCCTCTGCTGTTGCCGTAGGTGCATATGGTGCTATCAACTGCAAGCGACCTGTTCTCTGGTCGTAGAACAAATGATATACACCAGTACCCACGATTTCAGCAACGGTTATAGGCTCGTTATTAAGACCTACCACTGCGGTAGGAGTGCCACCCTCCGAAGTGAATACTATCGGGAGCGTAGCGGTTGTTCCTGTCGGAATAGCCTGCGCAAGGTCGGCATACAAGCCACCGAAGTATGGTCGTGCGGTGTTCGGCTGTCTGCGGAACACGAACTGCACACTATCGGCTGTTACATTTACCGACACGCTACGGATTGCAGCTGGAATGTTGGTATTACTAATCATATATACCTCCTTCCTCTGCTACAAGAAACCAGGATAACCAGGGTAACCAGGATAACCGCCAGAGAGCGAGCCAACTCCATATCCGCAACCTGTCGGGATAAGACCATAGGTTGCATTGATAGAGTTATTAACTGGCACATACTGCTCTGCGCAAGCAATCTTCTTCACCGGAACTTGGTTGCACTGAATATCGCTCAACGCCTTGTAGATAGGCTGTAACTCCGCCTGACGCTCCGAGCGAGCAGTAAGGGTAGCGATAACACGGTCCTTCTCTGCTAACTCACGATCCTTTCGGCTATCCTCGATAGCATCGAGCTTCGCAAGAATAGCTGCGGTGTTAGCACTTGCCGACTTCTCCAAGTCGCAAGTCTGTCGCTGTGTCTCAAACGCAAGCGAGGAGAAACCACGCTCCATTCCTACATTGGTCTGACCGATTGCCTGCTTGATGTCGCAGCAACACGAGGCAATCTGCGCTGCGAGAGCCGAGTTGCCCGAAAGGATAGAGTTTGTAACCTGCTGGAATGATAATCCCTGCTGACCTGCAAGAGTGCAGAGTTGATTAGAGAGTGCGGTAATAGCATCGTTGATACGACCTGTCGAGCAACCGAGTGTCTGCGACAACTGCGAGAGGTCGGTGCCATTGCGCTGTATCATCTGCGCAAGCAACTCACGCTCTGCGTTGTTGTTGCCATTGCCTCCGAACAAGCCATTGCCATTACCATTGAACGAGCCGATAAGCGCGAAGATAACAACGAGGGCAATAAGGCTGTCGATGCCATTGCCACCGAAGAAACCGCCACGACCATTGCCGAGCTGTGCAAGAACTACATTAGGGTCAAGTCCCTGCTTCTGCAAAGCCGTTGCGAGGAGGGCGTTGATGTCCGAGCCTCCTGCATTGCCAAGATATATTTTCTGACTTTCCATAATTGTATTATTACATTTTACTCGCTCATTTCGGGCAGAGCGATTATCCCTTGTTGCAACATTACAAAGGTATGGCGAGGAGGTGCTGAAAACCGAAAAGTTGCGGACTGCCTTTGCGCCCTTTTAAGGGCTTACTTACGCCCCTTTTTCGGACAGTTCAGCGCAGAGGGTATTGGATAATCTGCGAAAACAATAAGAGCGACAACGAGCCTCGTATGAGTGATATAGTGTGCGCACCGCTTTGAGGTTACATCTGCCGAGCAACGAGGCTATGTCGCGCGGTGTAAAGCCGTACTCACGAATGGCGAAGCGAAACACCAAGCACCGAGCATCTACAACATCTGCTCTACGGCTTGCCCCTTTGATATCTTCGGCTGGCACATTACATACCGAGGCGCATTTATCGATAATAAAGTCGAAAATTTGGTTTTTAGTCATTTTGTTTATACTTTTGTGTACTCTCTCAACATTAAATAGCGGTGCCATACCACCGATAGGGCAAATTATACCCTTGTCGTGATGGTATGGCATCTTTATCGTAGCGTGAAAGTTGAGAGAGTCCGCTGCGGAGGCAAGGGCTTTTCTTTACCCATTGCCGTATGTATTGTGCAATATCTGCACTTTCCTAAAAATCCCAATAGCAGAATACCAAGTCGCTCTGCTCTTTATTTTCCGAATATATAACCATATTCTCCTCCATAGTAGTTGTTATTACCTATTCGCATCGTCTTAACCGATACGATGTGTTTTTCTTTGATTATTCCTCCAAGTCCAAGCGATACGCCTACTTTGTCGCTTATCGCAACTCCACCACTTACAAATGGGCGGAACTTTCGAACTTTAACAACCGTATTCTCCACCTCTCGTTGTAGCGGAATAATAGTTGCGCTTGCGCTTTTCAGTCGGTTACACTCTACAATCGCCTGCAACTTGTATACTCCTGTGGTATCAGTGCTGAAATCAAGGTCGTATGTTCTGCGCTTGAAATAGTCATTGAGTATAGCAGTTGTGTCGGCTGGAACTTGAACAAAGGTAGTATCGTGATATTGCAGTTTTGGCAAGTCAATGCGCTCTACCTTTATAGGCTCTGGGAATAAGTCTGTATCTATCTTCGTTGCCGACCTATATACATATTTTATAGACTCTTTAATCTGCACCTCCTGCCGACCACCTATAAGCCAACCGCAGAAGATACCGACAACAAGAGCCGAGAGAATATATGTAAAGGTTTTGCCCATTTTCTTTACCTTTTATTGTGTAGTTTATTGTTTACTTTTTTATTTGCAAAGAAAAGTTAAACGCCACCCATTCGCCCTTTTACTTGCCTGATTATCAGCGATTTGTTTATTTGCATAGAAAATCATTACGCCCTTTTATTTGCCCTTTCTTTTGTTTACTTTCTTTTTTCTGCCAACAATCAAAAGAAAAATGCCTGCCGACTGCCCGGGTGGAGTAAAAACCTTTCAAAAAACCTCCCAGCCGACAGGCTCTACATTATGCTTGATTTATCTCAAAGTGCATAGCTGGCTCTCCGCCATCGTAACCGACTATCTTATCCGATACCGGCTGAATTACTCTAACAACCTCTTTACGAGCAATCATCGCCTTCAAGAAATCTTCTCGCTTATCCTCTGCCATTGCCAAGAACGATACATCTATAATATTGCACTTGTCGTACTCTTCTTCTCCTACGCAATGTCTGCTCACTCGACCTTCTTTGCCGAGTTTTGCTAACTCCACAATTTTCGCAACCATTGCCTTGATAATATCCTCTCGCTTAGCCTTCTTGCCACGCATCATACGAGCGAGGTCATTAACTTGCTCTCCTGCCCACTTGTAGCGAATAAGCCTATTCTGCTCTATGTTCGACAGCATTGCTTCTGCTTGCGCCAAAGGTGTGCGGAGTGTTGATGTTACAACAACCTCCTCCAAGCCTACCTTATCGCCTACTTCGGTAAGGACTTTTTTTGTGGTTACGCCAAGCCTATTGGTGCTGGCTGTTACTTTGATGTTCATCGTCTTGCTGTTTATCTTCAAAAACTCCCTCCAACTCCTTCTTGCCAAACAGTTTCCAAATGTTTATCTTCTTGTTGATGCCCTTAAACTCAAAGTAGTTATTGAAGCACGATGTTATCTCTATGCCATACACAACAAGCAAAATGATTGCTGAAAGGATAGGAATTCCGAGAACTGTACCAAATGTATTGCCAATTACACCTGCAAGTGTTATCCAGCAAATATAATCTACAAACTTGTTAATCATTCTACGCATCATTCGTGATGGGCGGAACTGCTCCCCTCTTTTGATACTTGCTTCTACTCCGAATCGAGTGTCAGCAATGATTAACACAAATGCCAGTATCAACCAAGGTAGTAGCGCATAATAAAACTCTACAAGTGGCGATATTACTGTTGCCATTGCTCCGCTAATTATATTTCGTTCTTGCATTCTTTCTTTTATCATTCAGACCTTTTGAGAGAGTCTTTGTTTATACTTCTTCTATATTAGTTTCTTGTTCTGCCTTCTGCTCCAACGCTAATACTCGTTGCTCCAATGCGCGGATATACTTAATCGACCATCGCAGGTCATCTACGGCATTCGGCTCATAGTTGATTTCCGCGCGGAATGGCGCGGAAGAAAATATTTCGCCCATCGAGCCTTTCGCGATAGCCTCCTCCGTACCGAAGTCCCAAACGAGATAATCTAAATTCCAATTCTCGCTATTCGGTATTTCTACCACGATATGTTTTGCGAGTTCGTAGTTGGTTGTGGCTACATCGGTTGTGAGATTTGAGTTATTTTCATCCTCGTCTTGATAAACTCTATCCCCAATTCTCTTTACCGCCTCCCATTTCTTCGTAGTTACATTATAGCGTATTTCATCATACGCACTACCTGCCGAGCGCATACCGTTAGGGAATAGTAACTCGCCCTGCTCGGTTGTAATCTCCTTAATAAACGACAAATCCTTAACATTTACCTCGTATGGCTTAATAGGCTTCTCGTATGAGTGTTCGAGACAAACGCAGATATTTTTACTCGATGCATCTACCATACAATAGCCGTTATATGGGAATACATATAAGTTTTCTGCAACAGGCTCTATCTCTCGTTCTTCGTTTGAGTCTAAGGTAAAAGGGAGGAAATACACTCTATATCCTTCGGGAGCAGTAATATGATAAGTCATATTGCCCATTACTCTAATATAGCCATCACCATAAGGGTTGTAGGCATTGTCTCCGACACTCACCAACTCATTAACTTGCATATCGAGGAGTGCTCCCTCGTTGTGGGCAAACTCATTATCGATGTTGATAGGCTTGCGCTGGTGATACTCCTCTACGGTTGCAGGCTCATTACCAGCAGTGAACATTTTGGTAAGGTCAATGATGGCACAACGCACTCGCTCATCTACATCTACAACATTATTATTCACAATAATACGCACAAGAATCTTTTCATTCGCAACCGCTGTAACTATGCCATTTTCACTGAATCTATGTGCAGTCTGCGATGTTAAGAGATAGGCTTGTATAATACTTTTTTGAATACCATCAACCAAAAATAGATATTTGTGCCCGATACTAAAATTGTAGTTTGATATAGAGTTGTTTGACATAGCTGTTTTTCCGGAAGTATTACTTCCCGACACATGAAAATACCCATCATTCTCCTTCGTAAAAGTTATGCCATTATCCGTGATGGTATTTCCTGTTGCCGTAGGGCTAAACAATGTTGCTAACCTTTGATTATACACCACCGAATTACCCTTAATCGCCTTAATACGCGCAGTGCCATCGGTGATGTTCATGCCGTTACCAACATCAGGAACACCGCCCGAAGGTCGGAAGTTAATCGTAGCATCTTGTGTGTCGCCTCGTCCTACCAAGTTGTCCGCTTTACCTACGGTCATATCGGGGTAGTAGCCATTGGTGTCGGCTTTCTCTCGGAGGTTCTGCACCTCCTCATTTGCCCTCTGCGCTGCGCTATTAGCATTTGCGGTAGCCTCCTTCGCCTGCTCGGTTGCTTGCTCGGCCTCGTTCGCAGCGGTAGTAGCCTGCGTTGCCGCTTCAGTGGCAATCCGCACCGCCTCAGCACCTGCCTCGTTCGCAGCGGTAGTAGCCTCGTTTCCTTTGTTTTCCGCGATACTTAATGCTTCTCGCCCTGCCTCCATAGCATTTTGTGCTTCTTGGGCTGCAAGGTCGGCCTTATTTTGTGCATTTTGTGCTGCGATATCGGCTGAATTAGCGGCATCTGTTGCTAAATGAGCTGCATCTTCTGCTTTTTGTGTAGCTAACCCTGCTTGGCTCGTAACAATTTGAGCCGAGTTAGTTGCTTGTTCTGCCGCATCGGTTACATTTCCAATATTACCAAGATACTCTGCAAACTCCTCCTTAGTGCCGGAGAATAATCCACTATCTACCGCATACTGATATGCGGACTTACCTCGAAATACATGGCCGAAAAACAACTGATGTTCTTCGGTAATAGGTGTTGCATTAAGGTCTTGTTTTTCTATTTTCAAAGTTGTATCCATATCATTATAAGGTATAAGAGGTCTTAACCTCGATAACATCTATTGTCTTGTTTTTAATCTCCTGTTGCGAAATCTTATCACGCAAAGCCACCTCCATAGCATATTTGCCGACAGGAATTCTTGCACTTTGTGCAGAAGTAAGAAACCATTTTGCCACTCCGGTATTATCATCTACTTCGATATTGTTCCAAGTAACAACCGGACTGTTATTGTCGCAAACACAATCTCTGCGGAATGTATGGAATTTAGACTCCGAAGGTCGAAGGACTGCCTTGACTTGAAAACCCTTCAAGTCCTCCCCCTCCAAATCACTCGCACTTAATGCAAATGCTAATGTCTCTCCTTGTAGTATCTCTATCATAGCTAAAACATTCTTAATTTGCGTGTACCAAAAGTTGGAATAACAATCGAGCGAATTGCCGACATTGTATCGCTTGCCGATGCCGAATACTGCTGTGCAAGTTGTGGCATACGGATATTGTACCACCACGCCAGCAACATATACTGCACAACCTTCTCAAAGAGTGGCGTAAGGCGTTCTCCTGCATTGCAATCCTGCGCTTCAACAGCAAAGCCAAAGTTCTCCTCCCATACAAAGTATTCAGGCGAATAGCCTCGAATATCTTGGTATATCTGCGACACAACAGCCGCCAACTGTTCCAAGAGTGAAGGGTATTCATCAGCAGTTATTACCATATCCTGATACAACGCATCAACATCGGCACCCTGCTGAGCAGCCGATACACGAAAGGCACGAAAGTTCTGCGAGGACTCACGCTCTATCGCCCTAAAAACATCTATTGTTTGGTACTCTAAATGATGTATCATAACGCCTCCAAAAGTTGTTTAAGTTGTGCTTGCGCAAACTGAACTCCTTGCGCATCATTCATTGCCGACAACACAAGTTCTGCGGTTTTCCAAGCAATCGCTTCGCTTAACTGCTCTGGGTAGTTTGCTGTATCTGAAACGACGAAGGCTTGTGCTTTTTTGATAGACCCGGTACTGCTGTAATACTCCAATATTTTATCGCCATCACAGATGAACACAATAGGTCGTTTAGGTGTTCCCCTAAGAATAGGATCCGCCTGCTGACGATAGCGAGGGTTGTCCGAGTAGAGCGCATCGGTAACAGGCAATGCCCAATCGCTCATTTGGAAAGAGATAAGACGAACAAAACCATTAGGCAATACTACACTATCAGTATTTTCTGTTTCATCAGTATCTTCTACTGCGATGCTGACAGGTATAGACGGTGTAGACGGTGTAGTCGGTCTTTTAAGGCCAAATCCTTCTCCTGTTCCTAATGCCCTAACCGGAGCAACACGCCCAATAAATCGTATTGCATCATCAACAAAGTCCTCGATATGAAACTCATCGATGTCTGACGACAAAGGAGCATCCGGATAGACTTCATCAAGACACTTGTAGGCTTTTTCTACTATCTGGGAGCGTGTTGCCATAGGTTTTAGTTGAAGTTAGGGAATACGGTGTTATACTTCTCGGCAGCCTCCTGCTTGATAGTCTCTGCCTTACGAGCACGGAACACAGTACCGTGAGTGCGCTGGCACCAATTCTGCGCAGTTGCCAAGTCCACTACCGACAACTCCTCAATGATATTCTCCTTATTCTTGCAGAGGTCGGCATAAGTTTTAGGCTGTGGCTGCACCTCAACCTTTGGCGTGTCATCGATCTCGCGCAAAATACGGAATGATGTACCAAAGCGAGGGTGAGCCTTCAAGCCCTCGATAACCTCCGCATCAGAGGTCGTATAGATGGACTCTCCCACATTACCGAACATAATGGAGGGGTCAAATTGAACATATACCAAACGGCCACTCTTCTTGCGTACAGAAGTCGTAAATCTGCGACCTTTGCCTGCTGTAAATGTTACTCTCATATAGTTTTATTTTAATAATGTTAGCAACCGAAGGAGGTAATCAGCCTCCTTCGGCCAATGATACGCTTATGCTCCGAAGTCGAGCAATGCGTGAGTGGTAGGGTTGGTAACCTCCAAAGTCCAAGCCTCCTCCAAGAGGATGTCCTTTGAGTTGCGGATACCAGCCTTTTTGAGGTCGAGGTTCTCCATTGTAAGAGGTACCTGCTCGATACGACGAATGTTCGCAGGGTCAATGATGAGAGCCGCCTTGCCAAAGCCCACGAGGCCGAGAGCATTGTGCATAATACCCATCAAGGTACCGAAGTTGGTCTCAATAACCTTCCAAGTGATACCCCACTTAACCTCGGTCTTACCTGCCTCCAACTGCTTCTGGAATGCACCCGAATTTGCCAACTCGGTAGCAACATCAGGACCATAGAGGAACAAACGCTTCTCCGAGCCGTTGTTGTTCGAGAACGAGGTCTGCATAGCCTTATTCAAGAACTCCTCAACAGTCTCCTTCTCGCTACGAGTGATGTGTGGGATATTGAAGTCGAGAAGACCTCGCATATGCAACTTGCGTTTCTGCGTTGTAGGGTCAATCAACTCACCGTTGTTCTTGTGGTACTTCGAACCGAAGATAGACGAAATCTCCGCCTGATAGCGGAAGTCGAGCAATGCCTGCTCCTTGAACTCGGCAATACCGTACTCAACCTCCTTATCTTGCAACGCCTGATAAGCATTCTCCGATACGGTAGCGATGTTACGCTGGCAGTAGTTCGAGTCTTTTGTTGGAGTCGCCATAGGGTCGTTGCTAATTGCAGCATCCTGATCCTTTGCCGATGCCATACGGAATACCTCTACATTGCTGAATTCCTCACCTGTCGGACAGGTCGCATTGACTCCAACTACCTTAATTGTGCTGTTACCGTAATCAATGCCTGTAATGTGGAGCACCAATGGGCGCATAGCAAACGATGCTCCCTGCTGAATACGCTCTGCTGAACCTACACCACTCGTATCGTAAGTTACCTCAAATGAAGGTACAACCAAATCGCCATCGAGAGACAAGCAATGTGCGCCCGAAGACAATTTAAGTTGTACAATGGTGTCCTGCTGAGGCGTAGTACCCGATGAAGTAGCACTCTCAACCACTGCCTTTACGCCACGAGATACAATCGAGTAAAACTCGAAGACATCAGAGTTGGTTTTACCACTACCAATGTTACGCAAAAATGTATCAATAGGTGTGTTAGATGGCTGAATCTTCGAGAGTTTCTGCGATACCGTAGTGGTATTATGCGCAGGTTTATCCTCCGGAGCCAACGAACTAATATTACCTCCCACAGGCTCCGTAGTCATAAATGGCTGCGAACCGGTGTGGGTATCACCCTCCTTTGCGCCCTCAAAGGTTGCAACAGGAGCAACAGCAAGCATAGAGCCTGCACCCAAAGCGGTCTCAACATCAATGATACCAAGAACGCCCAAAACGGCTACAACTGCTGCAACTACAACAGTCAAGCCCGACAAAATCTTCATTGTCTTTTTCATACTTCTTTGATTATTAAATGTTTGATTAAATGGATTGTTGATTACCAGTTCTTGCGAGACTTGCGCTTTACCTCTCCGAAGATGTCGTCTTCGTACTCTTCCGTAGGCATCGTTACGCCCACTGCACTACCGCCTGTTGGAAGTCCGTCAGTCTCTGCCTCTGCACGCTCACGCTCGGCATCAATTCGAGCGTTCTTTGCATCGATAGCTCCTGCCTCACGAGCCGACTCCATAGCCTTCTCGTAGTTCATAGCACGATAGAACACATCGAGGAACTCACGAGTTACGATGCCATTGGTGTAGTCTGCAATCATCTTGTCGATTTTGTTTGCGAAAGCCACACCCTGCTCCTTATCAAATGCCACCTCCGAGAAGAAGTCGGAGATAATCTGCTTACTCTCCTCTGCGTTCTTGGTGAATGATGCACGATACTCGTCAGCCTTTGCCTTGCGCTCCTTACGAGCATTTCGGGCAGCCTCGTAGTCCGCATACATCTCCTCGCCTTCGAGAGGTTTTAAGGAGTCGATGTCGATATTTGCAGCCAAAGCAACTTCAAGAGGTTTGCCCTCCTGCAAGTCCTGAATAACTGCATACAGCTCCGGATACTCTGCGAGAATCTCGCCTACTACGCCATCAGTGTCCGACATCTGCAAGAGCTGCTCGTGAATCCAAGCATACATCTCCTCGTCTGTGTCGAACTGCTTACCGAACTTCTCGCTGATCATCACACGAAGTGAGTCAATAGCCGCAGGTGCGGTACCCTCAACCTGCGCTGGCGATGGCTCCGCAGTCGCAGGCTCTACTGCTCCCACCTCTGCCGATGGTGCAGGCTCAACAACCTCCGGAGTGGCAACTACTATCTCCGTTACGCTCTCCGGTTGCTGTACTTTTTCGTCTTTTTCTTTTGCCATAGTGAAATGAATTTTCTACAAAAGCAAAGGTAAAGGCTTACAATTATTTGCATATATAATTATTTACCTTTAATTTTGCACTGAATGTGAGAAAAATCACATCGAAGCACGATGAACGGATACGACAAGGCTAATCCTCGCTCCAATAGGGCGATAAATCTCCACAAGGAGATATTCAATCGGTATCAGGAACTAAGGACCAAGAAGATGGAAGAGCACCCGACAGAGGCTCGGTATCTCTCCGTCAGTTACTATGCCGATGTTATCTCGCAAGACCCTCTTATAGGGTTACAACCCTACACGATTGTTCGAATTATCAACTCATTTATCAAGGGTAGGCGCAAGTGACAGACGAGGAGATAAGAAAAGTATTAGAGGAGAACGATAGGCGCATTGCTCAACTCTTTGGCCACTACGATCCTCTAACAGGTGAGGGCTCACCACTTCCACGAGAGCCACTCGACATCACTCCTACACAGCGCATTTTCATTCCTGACTACCTTTGGCGCACATCTACCATTCAAGATATTGTTCGTTGTGGCACTCTCGCTCACTATGCCGAGCAGGAGGGTATCTTCTTTGGCGAACTGCTCGATTGGCTCAACCTGCAACGCATAACATTCGATTTTGAGTATTGGGCGGCAACTTGCTCGACAATTATGGACAAGTTGTCGGGTAGAGATATACGCTTTGTGCTGAATAAACCACAATTAAAGATTCTCAAAGAGATAAATGGCAACCTCTTTGCCAATAAACCTGTTCGTGCCATTCTCTTAAAGGCTCGTCAGTATGGTGGCTCCACACTTATCGACCAATGGACTGCGTGGATACAACTCTTCCACCGCAAGAATTGGAACTCGGTTATTGCTACACACGAGATGGATGCTTCTCGTACTATCCGTAAGATGTACTCGCTTATGGCGGAACATCACCCGAAGGATATATGCAAGGTCCAACTCAAAAGCTTCGAGGGTTCACCCAACAAAAAGATTATTCCTTCACGAGGTTGCTCCATTGCTATCGCCTCTATCAAGAACCCGGAGTCTTTGCGTTCATCGGATATTAAGTTGGCACACCTCTCGGAGGTGGGATTGTGGCAAGATAACCCTGCTATCAAGGGTGATGACCTCGCACAGTCCATCATTGCATCTGTGCCTAATATCCCATTTACTGTCATTATTCTCGAATCAACAGCAAAGGGTATTGGTAACTACTTTTATCGTACATGGAAAGCAGCAGAGCAAGGCACAAGCGCATTTAAGCCAATCTTTGTGGCGTGGTTTGAAATCCCTATCTACACAAAGCCGTTTATTAGCGAAGAGGATAAGCGCAACTTTATCGCTACGCTTACGCCTGAGGAGTGGGATAGATGGAATTTGGGTGCTACCCTCGAAGGTCTTAACTGGTATCGTGAGAAGTTGGCCGAGATGCCGAGCGAGTTCCGCATGAAGCAAGAGTTCCCATCGACACCGCAGGAGGCATTCTCCACAACAGGTCGCTATGTCCATAATGCAGCAGACATCGACTTCCTCCGTGCAGGCTGCGCTGCTCCTAAATACACCGGAACACTCCTCGCAACGATGCAGTATGGTAAGGAAGCTATCGATTCCTCGTTGCGTTTCGTTCCTGACGATAATGGCGACCTCTTCCTCTGGGCGATGCCCGATAAGGAACGCAATGTAAGTAATAGATATATAGTAACAATGGATATCGGAGGTCGCAGTGATGATGCCGACTGGACCGTAATCTCCGTTATTGACCGCTATCCTCTTATGTGTGGTGGAGTAGAAGAGTGTATTGGCACCTGGCGTTTCCACCTTGACCAGGACCTTGCAGTGTGGAGAGCTGTGCAGTTA
>JAEIGA010014193.1_pt1 | contig 12122 bp, 8 predicted proteins | sample 9270691 | NCBI WGS metagenome assembly JAEIGA01 (sample SAMN17057246, study PRJNA624740) | gut metagenome | biome: biome; isolation source: fecal sample | host: Bos grunniens | place: China: Xizang | collected 2019
CAACAACATCGCCATAAAGCACCTTGCATCGGTTATGCGTATTTCTGTCAAATCGGCTGTTGAGGGTGTGGTATTGGAGAAAATTGTAGTTTCGTCGCCAAACAAAATCGCTGGCGAGTTTGCTGTTAATTGCCAAAATGCCGCAATCTCGACCACTGCAAATAGTGAAAATTCAATCACTTACACAACAAACATCGCACTTTCGACCAGCGAGGAGAATATTTTCCACATCGCAATTGCTGCTGTTGATATAGCCACCTGCACTGTGGAGTTATTCGACTCGAATGGCGACAAGATGACCGCTACTTGGACGGCAAACACCGTAAAGGCAGGAACGGTCTACGAGTTTAAGGCGCTCACCTACAAGGTGGGTACAACTTACGGATTAGCACCTCTTGTTGCAGAGGATGATGTGTGGGTCTACACCAACGTCATTTATGGATATGTAAAGGATAGTTTGGGCAACCCGATACCAAATGTGGCGGTTAGCGACGGTTTCAACATCGTCACCACAGACAAAAGAGGTTTGTACAAGATGGCAAATATCTCATCAGATTGTTGGTATATCTACATCTCTATACCTTCGGAGTATGAGGTGCCAATCAATGAGTATGGTCAGCCATGCTTCTACAAAAAGTACGAAAAGGATATTTCGCAATACGACTTCACCCTAACACCTCTCCCTGGTGGTAAGGAGAAAGAGTTTGCTCTCTTCGCATTTGGCGACCCACAGGTATCCTCCGAGGCTCAATTAAGCAGATTTAACAACGAATCTATACCAAGCATCAAAAAGCATTGTGACGAGATGACAAATAGGGGTATTCCATGCTATGGCATAGCATTAGGCGACATCATCTCGAATGGCACAACAAACAACGATGAGGAGTTTCGCGATGATATGCGCGATGGCTTCAACATCACCCATACTGGCATGCCAGTCTTCTATGTTATGGGCAACCACGACTATACACACTGCTCGAAGTCGAAACCTCTTATCCCTGACGAGAGAAGCTCCACTATCGACATAAAATCTCAGCGCAACCATGAGGATATGTTTGGCCCAGTGAACTACTCGTTCAATCGTGGCGATTTCCACATTATCAGCATGAGAAATTTTATAAATATCTCACCTACTGGCATTAGCGGTACTTGTGAGTATGGATTTACCGATGCACAATATAAGTGGCTACAACAAGATTTGGCTCTTGTGCCAAAAGAGAAAGGGATAGTCTTCTGTGTGCATATTCAGATGTTCAACCGTGATGGCGCATACGCCAACGAGGTGAAAGCGTTGCTTAACGAGTTCAACGAGGCTCACATCCTTTCGGGACACATTCATCTAATTCGAGGTTTTGAGCACGCGACAGAGGGACTCTCCACCACCAAAATTTTCGAGCACAATGTAGGTGCGTTGTGCGGTGCTTTTTGGGTCTCAAATATCTGTGGAGATGGATCACCTAATGGCTATGCCGTATTTGTAGGTGGCAACGACTCGAACGGTGGAGGCAAAATCACCGACTGGTATTTTATGGGTTGCAACGAAGGTATGAATACCCGCAACCACCAAATGCGCCTCTATCGCGGAAATGCCATTACAGGTGGCGCTGTACCCGAGGGAAACAGCAACCCTTATGGAAATATGGGTTATTATAGCTTCAACTACGGTGACGATGTTCTGCTCGCAAATGTCTATAATGCCGACACCAAGTGGACAATAAAAGTCTATGAGGACGATGTCTATTCGGGAGATATGACTTGGATAACAACAAATACTCCTTCATACTCATCTCTCATTGGAGATAGTACATTCGAAAATCCGCGCCGAGCAAAAGATGGCGTAGCATCAAGCATGGATATGCATGCCGTAGGATTAATTGTAGGTATTCTGTCGCGTTGGGATACAACAAACAATAAGCCGAGCCTATGGAATGGTTGCCCTACAATGTATAAGTATACCTTGAAGAACAAAGATGCCAAGATTAAGGTTGTTGCAATAGACCGCTTCGGTAACGAATATACCGAAACAAAGATTACCGATGGCACAGACTATTCGCTAACATACAATCCACAATAGTATATTTGAGACACAATAAATAAATTAGATTAATATATCACGAAATAGCTAAATTAATTCTCGAGTGTTTATCTACTAATCCCTTGTATGAATTTAAAATTGTATTAACTTTGTGCAGTAGTTATTCGGGATTCTTTCGAATGAACGGATAAAAATTGGACTTTTTGTCGGGAAGCGAGAATTTATTTGGAATACATTAGCTACTTAATGATATATTGATCAAATAATAACTATCTTTGTCCATTATGAGATATTTTTTGGAACTCAGATACGATGGTGCAGCTTATTGTGGGTGGCAACGACAGCCCGATGCTTCGACTGTGCAACAGACGATAGAACTTGCTCTATCGAAGTTATTGCGTCACTCGATTGAGATTGTCGGTGCTGGGCGTACCGATACAGGAGTCAATGCATCGTACTATGTTGCACACTTCGATACCGATGCGGAGTTTGATACGAAGCAACTGCTATACAAAGTTAATTTGGTGCTTCCGCACGATATTTCGATAGAGTCCGTAACTCCTGTTCCGGGTGAGGCCCATGCCCGTTTTGACGCGCGAGAACGAGAGTATACCTACTATATTTCGACCGTCAAAAACCCGTTTCGTCGTTACTCTGCGTGGATAAATTACCAGCCGTTGGATATTGAGAAGATGAACGAAGCTGCGAAATTGTTGCTCGAATATAGCGACTTTACCTCTTTCGCAAAGCTTAACTCTAACAATAAAACCAATATCTGCTGTATTATGGTTGCAGAGTGGGTGTGCGAGGAGGGCGGTATTTTGCGTTTTACAATTCGTGCAGATCGCTTTCTACGCAATATGGTACGCTCGATTGTCGGCACTCTTGTTGATGTCGGCAGAGGTCGCTATACAGTCGAGGAGTTTCGCTCTATTATTGAGGCGAAGGATCTTTCTCGTGCGAGTGCTGGCGCACCTGCACAAGGCTTATTCCTTAGCGATGTGGTCTATCCGAAAGAGATTTTTACGAGATAACCCTTAAAACTTAAGTTTATGAAATTCATCTGGAAAATTACAACAAGAGAGGAGTTTATGCATATGCTCAAGCTTCTCTATGTGAAGGGCCTTTTGGCTGTACTTGGAGTCGCTTTGGCTTGTTTGGCAATCGGCTATCCGGCTAAGTTGATGCTGGGAGAAGAGAATGCATTGTCGTATGTGGCTGCAATGATATTGTTCGTTGTAATAATGGCTTGGGGTGTAACCGTCATTGCATTTGGCGCCTACTCTTTGTATCGAGCAATGCACGCTATGTATAAAGCAAAGCAGGCTTTCGATGCCGGTAATGACGAGGAGGTAGCTGCCTATAAGTTGCAGATTCACTACTCTTTGCCGTTTGCTTTCCCTGTAGGTATTGGTGGATTTACTCCTCTAGGAATTGCACTTGCATTTGCGTTGGCCTATATGATCTATAAGTGGGGATTGCCACTCTATAAATGGAGCGATGTAAAGAAGGCCTTGTTCCATAAAGATGGTACAACATGGAAGTGTACATTGTTGACCTGGGCAAACTTCTACTTCTTCTTTATGGCGTCGTTCTACATTGTCTTTGTCGTATCTATTATCGTAGCTATAATCTACCTCCTCTTCAAGTTAGGTATTGCTCAAGCTGCGTGGGAGGGTTTGACCAATTTGGTTTCCAATACAATGGCAAATGCGGGTTCGAGCTCGAGATATAATTCGTGCCATGATTGCGCCTACTATAACATAATGGGTGATTCGGCTTGCGGTCACGGCCATAGCAATCCGGCCGGTCTTTGTCCTTACTTCAAAAGAGGATAAGCACTATATATCAGTAAAAAAATAGGACTGTTTCAATGCGAAACAGTCCTATTTCTGTTATGCTAATATCTTCTATTCCAAACTCTTTGCAGCCTCGTAAATACCCTCGTAGAGTGATGGGTGAGCGTGAATTGTCGAAGCAATATCCTCGGCTGTAGCACCCATTGCCATAGCTACCGAAGGCTCTCCCAACATCTCCACAACATTTGCACCGATGATGTGCGCGCCAATGAGTTTGTGTTCGTTGTCGAACAGAAGTTTTATGAAGCCATCTCTGTCGCCTGCTGCTGCAGCCTTGCCCGACGATGCAAAGTTGTAGCGTGCAACCTTGTACTCTATGCCCTGCTTCTGCGCCTGCTCCTCAGTTAGACCTACCGATGCAATCTCGGGAGTTGTGAAGATACAAGCAGGGGTTAAAGCGTAGTTGATAGCCTTTGGAGTTTTGCCAAACATCTGCTCAACGCAGTTTACCGCCTCTGCCGAAGCGATATGTGCCAATGCTGGTGATGCGATGATGTCACCCACTGCGAAAATGCCTGCAACAGATGTCTGGAACTTGCTATTTACCACTATTTTATCGCGCTCTACCTGAACTCCTACTTTATCAAGGTTTAACCCCTCGATATTCGACTTGATGCCCACTGCCGAGAGTACCTTGTCGGCAACGATTTGCTTGGCTTCGCCCTTCTGCTCAACCTCGACTACGCACTTACCATCGACCACCGAAACACCCTTTACTGCGGTGTCGGTCATAACCGAAATGCGCTGGCGACGGAAAGCTCGCTCTGCTGCTGCCGAAACTTCAGCGTCGAGCAGTGGCATAAACTGTGGCATATACTCCACCACCGTTACCTTCACGCCCAATGATGCGTAGAGGAAGGCAAATTCGCTACCGATAGCACCTGAGCCGACCACAACCATCGTTTCGGGAAACTCTTCCAAAACAAGCGCATCGCGCGATGATAACACAAAGTTGTGGTCAATTGGAATCGATGGCACTTCGCGTGGTGATGCTCCAGTTGCGAGGAGGATATTTTTAGTCTTGTAAGGTGTTTCGCCAACCTTAACCTCGTTGGCCGAAAGCAACTCTGCAGAGCCTGTAATTACCTCTACTCCACTGCGTTTGAGCAACATCTCAACACCTCGGCCTGTGGTCTGTGCCACTTGACGAGAGCGGGCAACCATTGCCTTTAAATCGGCTTTGACATCACCCTCAATAGCTACGCCAAACGACTTGGCATTGCGACAGTAGTGATATACTTGTGCGCTTTTAAGGAGAGCCTTTGTAGGGATACAGCCCCAATTAAGGCAAGTTCCTCCCAACTCCGCACGCTCCACAAGGGCAACTTTTGCGCCCAACTCAGCTGCACGAATAGCTCCCACATATCCCGCAGGACCGCCACCGATAACTATTAAATCGTAGTTCATAACCTCTACTATTTCAAAATGTATTCCATTGTCTGGGTTTTGCCTCGCTTATCCTTGTAGGTGATGCGATACTTACCCTTGAAGCCACGGAACTCAACATTACCATTCTCGTCAGCCTTAACGGTTGTATTAGTTTTCCACTCGTGGTTGATAAGCTGGTCAAGAGCATGATATGCTGGCTTCTCCTGCATATCGCGAGTGAAGATACCCGAAATCGATGGCTCGCCTTTTCTGCCACAACCATCAACAGCATTCCACCAAGTGATACCCATCATATTCTTCTGTGAGAACCACAAGCGATAGAGATTTCGAGTGATTATAGCTTGAATCATAAAGCTATGCTCATCTTCTGCAGGTGCAGCAATGGTAATCTCGCTCATATGCAATGGCAGACCTGTCTGAGATGCCCAACCTACATATTGGCGCACCTGTTTAGGAGTCTGTATCTTCTTACCTGCGGCTATATCTGCACACATCTTTGGCTTCATAAGGTGCATCTGAATTCCCATAATATCAATCTTGCAACCACGCTCCAGCAAACGCTTAACCTGTGCTGTATAGGCTGGTTTGCGCACAAAATCGTTGATATTGAGTTTTACCTCCTTCGGGAAATACATCTCGGCAGACTTCAACGCCTTATATGGATAGTCACCCGGCATTACTCCGTAGCGATTACTCTTAGATATGGTACGACCTTCCAAGATGTTCTTCACATCTAATGCGCTCTCATTCACAACATCCCAGCTCTGCAAACGAGCGCCATATCGCTCTGCAATCTGCTTGATGCGTGCATCGTGAGCAATGTCAATATTCTTTGAGAAGTTTGCGAAATAGCTCTCCATCTCATCGACAGTCAATGCCTTCCACGCCTCTCTATTTTTAGCAGTCTTTGGGCTAGGAAGAAAGCGTGCGAAGGTCTCGCGCTCCTCCTTTGTCATCAACTCCTTCTTCAACCAAGATGGCATCTGCGACCCAACTGAGCCCCATACAAGCACATGACCGTGAGCGCGAATACCCTTCTCTTCGCAGAAATCCACAATCTGGTCTGTCGAAGGACGACGCCAATGGGATTGGCTATTTGGCTTTTCGCAACTATTCCACCACGCCTCTGTATCCTTCTCGGCTGTTTCAAAACGGAATTTTCCTCGTTTTGGCTCCAAAGTTCGCCAATAAAAAGGTATGGTAGCCGAGTTGAACAACTCGCCAAATGCTCTCTTGTAGCGGTCATTATACTCCGTTTTGCCCAATTGGTTAAAGTTAAAGATGTTGGAGCCAAAGATAAATTCGTGCGAAATCTGCTCAACTACAACTTTGCGATTGCGACCGAGGTCTTTGATTTCGAGCTTCGCATCGGCCTTGCGATACTTCTCGATGTCTGCATCGATTTGAGCCTGCTCCTCGGCATTCCAATGACTCCAATAGGCCTCGCTCATATAGCCAGCCTTGTCCTCCTTTTGAGAGCGCGGAATCTTCACATTATTATTGCTCTTAGCAGCAACATTAGGCAACATAAATATTGCGCCTAATAGTATTAAAAAAGCCTTTTTCATTGTATATTTTATTTTAAGATGTATTCCATTGTCTTGGTCTTGCCCTTATTATCCTTGTAGGTGATTCGGTACTTACCCTTGAAGCCACGGAACTCTACATTGCCTTCCTTGTCAGCCTTAACGGTAGTATTTGTCTTCCACTCGTGGTTGATAAGTTGGTCGAGAGCCCAATATGCTGGTTTCTCCTTCATATCTCGGAAGAAGATACCCGACACGGCAGGCTCTCCCTTCAAACCGCAACCATCTACGGTGTTCCACCAGGTGATACCCATCATATTCTTCTGCGAGAACCACAAACGGTAGAGGTTCTGTGCAAGTATTGCCTGAATCATCAAACCGCGCTCATCTTGTGATGGCGATGCAATGGTAATCTCACTCATGTGGAGAGGCAGACCTGTCTCTGAGGCTGAATTGATATATTTGCGCACCTGCTTAGGTGTCTGATTTTTTGCACCTTCTGCCATTGCTTGACACTTCTTTGTATCAAAGATATGCATCTGAATACCCATAATATCGATTTTGCAACCACGCTCCTGCAATCTCTTAACCTGCGCTGTATAGTTTGAATTTCTTCTGAAATCGTTGATATTCAACTTTACATCTGCTGGGAAATACTCCTCTGCCCACTTCAATGCCTTGTATGGGTAATCTCCACTCATAAGGCTATAACGACGGCTTCGCGAAACTGGGTGATTCTCAGGAATCCAACCCTTTGTATTGTCGTCAGCACTCTCATTTACTACATCCCAGCTTTGAAGACGACCTTTGTATCGCTCGGCAATCTGCTTGATGCGAGTAATCCAAGCATTATCCAACGCCTTCGGAAAATCAGGGAATAGCTCTGCTATCTCATCTAATGTCAAATTCTTCCACTGTTCGTTGCCCTTCTCGGCTTTGTTTTCATACAAATCCTTCTTGGTAAATAGAGTCTTCCAAGTCTCCATCTCGGCAGGAGTCATCAAATCTGGCCACCAACGAGCCATACCATTGTAACGAGAGCCCCACACGAGAACATGACCATGGGCACGAATGCCCTTCTGCTCGCAGAAATCTACGATTTGGTCTGTCGAAGGACGACGCCAGTGGAATTGACTCTGCGGATCTGCGCAGTTATTCCACCACTCCTCGGTGTCGTTCTCGGCAGTCTCGAAACGCACCTTTCCTCGCTCCCATTCGAGGTGAGGCCAATAGAAAGGTACAGTTGCCGAGTTGAATAACTCGCCATACGAACGCTTGTAGCGGTCGTTATACTCTTTTTTGCCCAACTGGTTGAAGTTGAAAATATGCGCACCAAAGATAAATTCGTGCGAAATCTGCTCAACTACTACTTTGCGATTGCGACCGAGGTCTTTGATTTCGAGCTTCGCATCGGCCTTGCGATACTTCTCGATGTCGGCATCGATACGAGCCTGCTCCTCTTCGTTCCAATGATTCCAATAGGCTTCGCTCATGTAGCCCTTCTTATCCTCGGCAAATGAACGAGGGAAGGAAATCTGTTCGTTTTTCTTTGCTGTGGCACTCGCCATAACGAGAGCAAATGCCATTAAAAAAATAGATCTTTTCATACTGTAAAGTGTTTAAGTGTTAGTAGTTTATAACTTTTAAAATTGTTCCATTGTCTTCAGCGACAGCACGCTTCCACTTCTCCGAGTAGCCCGACTGCTCGATATTGTCAGGAATGTTGCAACCATTGCCATTGTCGATAAAGCCCTTCTCGTTTTCGGCCTTGGTGTTGCCGTCTATGTATTTTATAAGTAGGTATTTATCGAGCGAATTCCACTTCTCGAACAATGCCTGTGCAGTTGTGGTCGAATAGTTTGTAAGCACCTTTTGAGCCTTCTTTGCAGGGAGAGCTGCAACCTTTGCATCAACCTCTGCAATCTCTTCTAACTTTTCATTCTCCCACTTGTCTACCTCCTCGCGTACGCGCTTACCTATTACATTATAGCGCAAGTAGGCAAAGTTTGCGATGCGGTTTGTAACCCAGAACATCGAGCTGTCCGAATAGTGCAACATCGAGCCATTCTTCTCGTCGAAGCACCAAGGCACCTCGGTAGTGTTGCAGTAGATTGGTGTCAAAGGCGATGTCGCTGCATCGTCGGTTCCAAACCAAAGAATACCTGTCTTGCCCTTGCGAGCCTGACCGCAGAGCCAGAAGCCTGTCTGCTGTGTAGCGGTAGCACGCTCGTTGCAGTACTCCACGCCATCAACCTTGAAGTACATTGGTCGCCAGCGGTAAGGAGACTCGTTGCCACCTGCACCGATGTCGGTAGTCATATCCATTGGAGTACCCTCGTAGTGGTCGCGCATAGCATCGAAAAGTTGCTTTGGCGACACCTTTTGTGTCGGTTTAACCCACAATGGCATACGGTTCTTTGGGTCGTGTCCCATAGCGTAGTCGGTGTATTTGTCCATACCCTCAGCTACGGTGCGGAAGAATGCCCAAACGCGAGCCTCACAACCACGCAATCCTCCGAAATCGAGTGGGGCGTATGCGTCGCAGAACGAGAACTCCTCGTCTTTGCCGTTGAAGTAGCCCATCTCGCGAGCAAACGAAATCACATCGGGAGCATAGAGGCAGTTCTCCTTGTCATTCAAAGGGAAGGTGGTGATACGCGCCTGATTTGCGTGGCCTGAAACATATCCGTCAGGAATACGACGAGCAACCCATACGATGCCCTTGCGGAGGATGTTGCCCTTATCATCAAGTTTAGAACCCTTGCCGATAAGTTCCATAATCCACGCCTCGTTCTTGTCTGCGATAGAGAACGACTCACCCGACGATGCGTAGCCGTAGGTGTTTGCCAACTCTACGATTACATCAATCGCCTCACGCGCGGTCTTTGCGCGCTGCAATGCAATGTATATCAACGAACCATAGTCCATAATACCCTTATCATCGAACAACTCGGCACGACCACCATAGGTTGTCTCGGTGATGATGAGCGAGTGCTCGTTCATATTGCTAACGGTTGAATAGGTGGTAGGAACCTGCTCGATAAGACCGAGATAGCGACCTGTATCCCACTCGTTTACTGCAAGCATCTTAGCCTTCTGCTTGCCTCCGTTATGCTTGTATAACGCTCCGTAGAGCTGATGTGAGTCGGCTGCATAGGTAACCATTACCGAGCCGTCGGTCGAAGCTCCCTTCGTAACAATAAAGTTTGTGCAGGCAAAGGCTGTAGCCGAACCTGCAATAAGTGCAAATGTTAAGAGTAATCTCTTCATTGTATAATAGTCTTTAATAATTTCTGTTTCCAAAGATCGACGAGCCGATGCGTACCATCGTAGAGCCACACTCTATGGCAAGCGCGTAGTCGTCGGACATTCCCCTCGAGAGGGTGTCGAACTCCTCTCCAAAGAGCGGTTTGAGGTCGTTGTAGTGCTTTGCAAGTTGTTCGAAGTCGGCACGAATAACCGCCTCGTTGTCGGTGTTGGTCGCCATGCCCATAATGCCACGCACGCGGATATTTTTCAATTCGGCAAACGCCTCACTTTGCAGAAACTCAACGAGTTCGCTGTATTGCCAGCCCGTTTTGCTCTCCTCCTGCGCTACATGTATTTCGAGCAGAATATCGACTACTCTGCCGATGCGCTCCGCTTCGCGGTTGATGCACTCCGCAAGGCGCACGCTATCCACCGATTGAATGAGCGAAACGAACGGCACAATCTGGCGCACCTTGTTGGTCTGAAGGTGGCCAATCATCTGCCACTCAATATCTTTCGGTAGTGCTTCGTGCTTTACGAGCAACTCCTGCACACGGCTCTCGCCAAAGATGCGTTGGCCTGCCTCGTAGGCCTCTTGTAGTGCCTCTACGGGGTGAAATTTCGACACTGCCACAAGGGTAACTCCCTGCGGTAACGATGCGTGTAACTCTTTTATTTTTGCGCCAATAGCCATTCTATTTCACTCTTAATACCTTGCCAATCTGTAATATAGAGGTCGATTTTATTCCGTTCAAACGGCAGATGTTCGATACTGTTGTGTAGTTGCGCTTTGCGATAATACTCAAATTGTCGCCTGGTCGCACCTTGTAGTATCTGCGCTCGGCCGATATTTCCGCCTCCTTCTTGTCGGCATCGGCCAAAACCTTCTCGCCATTCCAGTCCTGCTCATATTTTGAATAGATGCTGAAATAGGCGCGTTTTAGTAGCAAGTGGTCGCGACGCAAATCACCTGTGCGGAAGTCGATAAGTCGTTCAGGGTCAAACGACTGTCCCATATAACGACACTCGAAGTGGAGATGTGGGCCTGTACTGCGGCCAGAGTTTCCACCGAGTGCAATGGGCTGACCTGCCACTACTCTATCGCCTGCCTCGACCAATCGTTTCGAGAGGTGTCCGTGATAGGTCTCAATGCCGTTGTCGTGGCGAACGATAACGAGCGTGCCATAGCCTGTGTCGGTTGCTTTCGAAAAGCGCACCACGCCGTTGAAAGTTGAGCAAATTGTATCGCCAACCTTCAATGCAATGTCAATGCCGGTGTGATTTACTCGTCGTCGCAAGCCATAGCGCGAGGTGATACGGCCTTTGATTGGATAGCGATACGAACGCAACGAATCGACCAAAGTGATTGGCACTGCGCTCGGAATAGAGGATAACGCCACCGAGTCGCGGTATGGCGAAATCTTCTCGGTACTCCAGTAGCGAGTAAATGCCGTAGAGTCCGCCTCAATCTCGGCTGTGCGGATATATCGCCACGAATTGTCGTTGAAAAGCACAATCGAAAGGTGCTTATCAGCCGTTGGGAGCGTGTCCACCACGATTGCCGACTGCAACTTCTCGATAGGCTTAATCGTCAATGAGTCAAGCGGATTGGCAAAGGCTGTAGCAGCACCACACAATGCTAATATAAGTAATTGTATCTTCTTCATTAGTAATTTTGCATTTTAAGCAGCTCTTCTGCTGCTTCGAGTGCCTTATAAAACTCCTCGCCCCACTTGCGAATGATAGGCTCGCGCAAGCCCTTATAAACGGGTACACCGAGTTTGCAACCATTCTCGCAGGCAGGCTTGCAGATGTACCATCGGTGGTAGTTCAACCCTTCGCCACCATTCTTGAATTTCAGCACACGAATTGGATAGAGGTGGCACGAAATAGGCTTCTGGAAGCCACACTTGCCCTCACGGTAAGCCTTGTCTATGGCACATAACGCTACGCCATTCTCGTCGTAGCAGGTGAAGGCGCACTCGCCACCATTGATAAGAGGTGTGGTGTAGTCGCCATCGCTATCTACAACCATAAAACCCTGCTCCTCAACGGCTTTGATAC
>JAEIGA010014194.1_pt1 | contig 12121 bp, 10 predicted proteins | sample 9270691 | NCBI WGS metagenome assembly JAEIGA01 (sample SAMN17057246, study PRJNA624740) | gut metagenome | biome: biome; isolation source: fecal sample | host: Bos grunniens | place: China: Xizang | collected 2019
GTATTTTTCCTCTGCAGCAAGGAACAGGGACCGGCCTGGCTCTCACAGATCATGCTTGATTACGGACTGGATGATGTGACGGTCTTTGCGGGTTCCAACCTGTCCTACGAGGATGAGATGCTGGTGAGCGGAACCCCTTCCGAGATGGTGGGGAAAGAATTCCCTTCCCTCTGTGTCGTCATGATCAAAAATCCCTCCCCCCGGGAGGTAAGAAGACCCTGTTTTCTGTCCGATGAGGATTTTGAGAGGGATAAGACACCCATGACAAAGGAGGAGATCCGTGTGCTGATCCTCCACAAGATGAAACTGAGACCGGATGATGTCGTGTGGGATATCGGTGCCGGGACCGGTTCCGTCTCCATCGAGTGTGCCAGACAGGTGCCCTTCGGCCAGGTGCACGCCGTGGAGAAAAATGAGAGGGCCCTGGCCCTGATCAGGAAGAACAAAGAGAAATTTTCTGCGGATAACCTTCAGATCTGGGAGGGAGATGCGGCCCTGGAAGCGGAAAAGCTGCCAGCACCCGACAAGGTTTTTATCGGGGGCAGTACCGGAAAGCTTTCCGGGATCATGGAGACCATCGCGTCCTTCGGCAGCCCCGTCCAGGTGACGGTATCTGCGGTAACCATAGAAACCATCGCTGAGACAAGCGAGATACTGGGCAGGTATGATCCGGATTACGATGTGATCCAGGCGACGGTGGGCCGGGGGAGAAAGATCGGCCGCTACCATATCGTGGATACCAACAATCCGGTGATGCTTTTCACCGCCCATGTAGGAGGAAAATGAGATGGCAAAAAAGGCTGTGATGGTCGTCAGCTTCGGTACCAGTCTTGAAGGGGCCGAGAAGGCGATCATAAATATTGAGAAAACCTGCGAAAAAGCTTTTCCGGGATATGATTTTTTCCGGGCATTCACCTCGGGATTTATCATCCGCAAACTGAAGAAAACCAGAGGGCTTGATATTCCCACCCCCGCAGAGGTGCTGGAATACCTGTCAGCCGAAGGATATGAAGAACTTGTCTGCCAACCTACCTACATTATCGGCGGGATCGAACATGACCTGCTGACGGCCTCCCTGCTGAAATACAGGGACCGGATCCCCGTCATCAGGATCGGCAAACCCCTGCTTACGGATGAGCGGGACTACGAGAAGGTATGTACTGCCCTGATGGCTGAACTGCCCCGCCCCCTGGATTTCGGGGAAGCCCTCGTCCTCATGGGCCACGGGTCGGAACATCAGGCGAACAATACCTACTTCATGTTTGAGGACATGATGAGGGATATGGGATTCGAGAGGACCTTTGTGGGGACCGTGGAAGGATTCCCCCGCCTGGACTATATCGTCAGAAGACTGAAAAGAAACAGGATCGAAAAGGCCATCCTTATGCCCCTCCTGATCGTGGCGGGACTCCATGTTCAGGAAGACCTGGCAGGGGATGAGGAAGATTCCTGGAAATCCGTGATCGAAACAAACGGTATCGGGACGGAAGTGATCATGAAAGGCCTGGGAGAGATCGACGGGATCGCCCGGCTTTTCGCTGAACACATGAAAGAGGCCGAACAGATCTGAGGCCTGGCAGGAAGGGATGACCGGATGACTGACCGGGCATCGGGAAGGCCTGGCCCGGGGAAAGATGAGAAACAAAAGACAGGAGAGTTCAATGAAAGGAAGATTATACGGGATCGGCGTGGGGCCGGGAGACCCTGAACTGCTGACCCTGAAGGCAAAAAGACTGATCGGAGAGTGCGATATCGTCGCCGTCCCCGTGAAAAAAGAGGGGGAGGACAGTGTGGCCCTGGATATCGCCAGGGGTGCGGTACCCATCCCGGAGGAGAAGGTCCGCAGGGTGCTCTTCACCATGGATAAAGACAAAAATAAACGGGAAGAATGCCGGAAGAGGGCCACGGAGGAGATCATGGGGATCCTGGATGAAGGGAAGACCATAGCCATGCTGGCTCTGGGAGACATCGGCATCTATAGTACCTATTCCTACGTCCATAAACCTTTGCTCAAGGCCGGATACGATGTGCAGATGATCCCGGGGATCCCCGCATTCTGCGCGGGAGCCAGCCGGGCCAACGTCTCCATCGTGGAGGGTGAGGAAGGATTCGGCATGATCCCTTCCTTAAAAGGCCTGGATCAGGTGGAAAAAGCCCTGGCGGTCTATGACAATCTGGTCATCATGAAGGTGGGCAGCAAGGTGAAAGAGGTCTACGACCTCCTGGTATCCCGGGGAAAAGAAAAGAATGCCGTGATATTAAGCAACGTGGGGATGGAAGGAGAATACGTTGGGCCGCTTGACCCGGACAGGGAATACGGTTATTTTACAACGATGATCATCAAGGATGAATTATGATACCATTGTGATCGCAGGCACCTCCGAATCGAGGGATGTGATCGTGGAACAACTGAAGGAAGGGAAGAAAGTGCTGGCCTGTGTCGCCACGGACCTTGGGGCGGAAATGCTGGTGGAGTACGGGATCGATATCCATATCGGAAGACTGGACCTGGAAGGTTTTCTGGACCTGTTCCGGACCTGTCCCTGCGACAGGATCATCGACGCCTCCCACCCCTTTGCCAGGATCGTCACCGAGACGGTCAAGGAGGCCGCCGGGATCCTGGGGATCCCCTATGAGCGCTACGAGCGGAAGGACCTGACTTATGATTATGACCGGATCCTCTCCGTGGCGGACACCCGGGAAGCCATCGAAGTCCTAAACGGTCTGCAGGGAAATATCCTGCTGACCACCGGGGTGAATACCTGCGGGGAATATGCCCGCGGCGTCACCGGGGGCAGAGAACGGCTCTATGTCCGTGTCCTGGATACAGAAACTTCCTATGAAGGATGCCGGAAAGCCGGTTATCCGGATGACCATGTCTTTGGGGAGATGCCTCCCTATTCAGTGGAGGACAACCTCCGGCTGATCGGGGAGACCAAGGCCCGGGTCATGGTCTCCAAAGACAGCGGAAAGACGGGCGGGGTTGACGTCAAAGTGGAGGCCTGCCGGAAGGCAGGGATCACCATGGTCCTGATCCGCCGCCCGGAGGAAAAGGCTGAAAAAGCCTGAGATGATAAAGAAGGAAATGACCATGAAGGGAACAGTAAATATGCCCCGCGTCCTTTTTGCCGGAGCCAACAGCGGGTGCGGGAAGACCAGCATTACCTGCGGAGTGCTGAAAGCACTGACGGACAGGGGGATCCGGGTCCAGCCCTACAAGTGCGGGCCGGACTATATCGATCCCATGCTGCACAGCCATATCACCGGGAGGGACTGCCGCAATCTGGATCCTTTCTTCTCCACGGGAGAAGACCTCCGCTTTCTGATGGCCAAGGACAGTGCGGATGCCGGTTTCACGGTGGCGGAAGGTGTCATGGGTTACTATGACGGGATCGGTGTCTCTTCGGAGAAAAGTACATATACCGTATCTGTGGAAACCGAAACCCCGGTTATCCTGATCCTGAATGTAAAGGGAATGTCCCACACCATGATCCCCCTGATCAAAGGGTTGATCGAGTACCGGGAAAATCCGGTGAAGGGTGTGATCCTCAACCGCTGCAGCAAGGGAATGTACCGGATGATGAAGCCGGAGATCGAGAAGGCCCTGCCGGTTAAGGTAGTGGGTTATTTTCCTCCCAGGGAAGGAATCCACATCGGCAGCAGGCACCTGGGCCTCATGACAGCCGCGGAGATCAGGAATCTGGATGAGGTCATCGATATACTTGGCCGGACCGCCGAGGAGGGGATCGACCTGGAGGAGATCCTGAGGATCGGCGCAGCTGCACCGGCCCTGCCCCGGGCGGAAAAACCTCCTCTGCCCGGAATAAAAAAGGCCCGGATCGCCGTGGCTATGGACAAGGCATTCTGCTTCTATTACAGGGAGAACCTGGAGATCCTGGAGCAGATGGGGGCCGAGCTGGTCTATTTCAGCCCGGTAAATGACCGGGCACTCCCGGAGAAGGTGGGAGGCATCTATCTGGGAGGCGGTTATCCGGAGACTTACAGGAAACAGCTTTCGGAAAATGAGGAGATGAAGAAATCCATCCGGGAAGCGGCTTCCTGCGGTAAGCCGGTTTTCGCCGAATGCGGCGGCTTCATGTATGTCTGTGACAATCTGGTGGAGACCGACGGATCGGCTATGCCCATGCTGGGCCTGATCCATACGGATGTGGAGATGACTACGCGCCTCTCCATGGATTTCGGCTACGTGACCCTCACCGGCCTTAAGGACAATCCCTTTATCCGGCAGGGAGAACAGATCCGCGTCCATGAATTCCACTACTCCAAAGCGGAGCGCAGAGGGGACGCGGCGATCATGGAAAAATCTACGGGAAGGCGCTGGGAAGGACTCTATGCACAGGGGCGGATCCTGGCGGGCTACCCCCATTTCTATTTCCACAACTGCAAAGCCCTGGCGGAGCGTTTTGTGGAGATGGCGAGCGAGTTTGACTGATGAATATGAAACTGATCTATGCAATGATCCTGGGGTTTGTCCTCGACCTGATCTTCGGGGATCCCCACGGACTTATCCATCCGGTGCAGATCATCGGATGGTTTATCAACAAAATAAAACGAGGCCTCCAGGGGCTGATCTACGGATGTTCCTATGAGGAGGCCCTCAGCAAGGGCCTGCCCCGGAAGGAGAAGGCGGAACTGCTTGCCGGTTATTTTCTTACAACGGTGATCGTCATGGGGACATTTATGGTCATCTGGGGATTACTGATCCTGGCAGACATGATCCACCCCATGCTGGCTTTTGCCCTGGAAACCTTCTTCATCTACCAGATCATGGCCACAAAGAGCCTGAAGAGGGAGTCCATGAAAGTCTACCATCGCCTTAAGGAGGGAGACCTGGAAGGAGCCAGAAAGGAGATCTCCTACCTGGTGGGCAGGGATACCATGGATCTGGACGAGAGTGAGATTGCCAAGGCGGATGTGGAGACCATCGCGGAAAACACGGCAGACGGCGTGATCGCGCCCCTGTTCTTCATCGCCCTCGGAGGAGCCCCCCTGGGGTTTGCCTACAAGGCGGTCAACACCCTGGATTCCATGGTGGCTTACCGGAATGAGGAACTGATCCATATCGGACACGCATCCGCCCGGCTGGATGACATCTGCAACTTTATCCCGGCCAGGATCGCGGCGGTACTGATGATCATCGCTTCCGCCCTCCTGGGTTACGATGCCCGGGGAGCGGTCCGGATCTTCCGGAGGGACAGGTTCAACCATCTGAGCCCCAACAGCGCCCAGACGGAAGCGGTGGCGGCGGGAGCCCTTAACATCATGTTGGGAGGGACCCACATGTATTTCGGGAAACCCGTGGTGAAACCGACCATCGGTGATGACATCCGTCCGGTGGAGTACGAAGATATCCGGAAGACCAACCGGCTGTTGTATGTCAGTGCTTTTCTTATGCTTGCCCTGGGCTGCGGGATCACCGCGCTTATGGGTTTTCTGGCAGGCAGGATGATTTTGTGACAGAGGATTTTGAAGATGAAGAAGGACGCACATGGCGGAAATATATACAAAAAGGCGAAGGAACTGGGGATCCCGGAGGAGAGGATCCTGGATTTTTCCGCCAACATCAGCCCCCTGGGGCTGCCGGAGGAGATCAGGGAAGCGGTGATCGGCTCCATCGACGGGCTGATCAATTATCCCGATCCGGAATGTACGGAACTAAGGGAAGCCATCGCCCGGGCGGACGGGGTAAAGAAAGAATGGATCACCTGTGGAAACGGGGGAGCCGACCTCCTCTACAGGATCGCTTTCGGACTGAAACCCCGGAGAGTGCTTCTGCCTGTGCCGGCTTTTGTGGAATATGAGGAAGCCCTGACCGCCGCTGGGGCAGAGATGGTCTACCATCGGATGGGGGAATCCCTCCTTCCCGGGGATGACCTTCTGCCGAAGATCCGGCAGGATGTGGACATGCTTGTCCTCTGCAACCCCAACAATCCCACCGGACTGCTGCTGGACAGGGAGTATCTTCTGAAGGTGATGGACAGGGCGGAAGAAGAAGGGGTACATCTCCTGCTGGATGAGTGTTTTCTCGAGATCTGCATGGAGGATGAGGCCCATACCCTGATCCCTTATCTGGAGAAGTATCCCCACCTGATGATCCTCAAATCATTTACCAAGCTGTACGCGGTGCCGGGAATCCGGCTGGGATACCTTTTAAGCAGTGATCCCGGGGTGATCGGAGCGGTCAACCACGCAGGGCAGTCCTGGTCAGTGAGCACCATTGCCCAGAAGGCCGGGGTCTGTGCCCTGACCCTGAAAGACTATAAAAAGAAGGTGAAGGAGGCGGTCGCCGCCGAACTGACCTACATGAAGGAAGCTTTGAAAGCCCTGCCGGTAAAGGTTTATGACGGACAGGCCAACTACCTCTTCTTCCGGGCCCCCGGATGTACGGATCTGGACAGACGGCTGGAGGAAAGGGGATTTATGATACGTAACTGCAGTAATTATGTGAATCTGGGAGAAGACTACTGGCGGATCGCAGTGCGGGACCATGAGGCCAACCGGCGTCTGATCGGGGCGATGCGCGATATTCTTATCCCCTATACACATAAGAAAAACACATGACAGATCAGGAGGAAGATTATGGCAAAAGCAATCATGGTTCAGGGGACCATGTCAAATTCCGGGAAAAGCTTTGTTACAGCCGGCCTCTGCCGGGTGTTCAGGCAGGACGGCTACCGGGTAGCCCCCTTCAAGTCCCAGAATATGGCATTGAATTCCTACATAACCAGGGAAGGACTGGAAATCGGGCGCGCCCAGGCCATGCAGGCTGAGGCTGCCATGGTGGAACCGACCCACTGGATGAATCCCATCCTCCTTAAACCTACCTCAAGCATGGGATCCCAGGTGATCGTTAACGGCGAGGTATATGACAATCTGAGTGCTCAAGAGTACTACAAGATGAAGGACTCCCTGGCACCCGCCGTGATGGAAGCCTTCAACCATCTGGCCGCGGAAAATGATATCGTGGTGATCGAAGGCGCGGGCTCCCCGGCGGAAATCAATCTGGCAGAGAATGACATCGTGAATATGGGCATGGCCAAAATGGCCGACGCACCGGTGATCCTGGTGGCGGACATCGACCGGGGCGGGGTTTTTGCCTCGGCCTACGGAACCATAAAACTTCTGCCCCAGGAAGACCAGGATCGTTTCTGCGGTATTGTGATCAACAAATTCCGGGGGGATGTGGAGATCCTGAAACCGGGCCTCAAGATGCTGGAAGATCTGACGGACAAACCTGTCCTGGGGGTTCTGCCCATGGAGAAGATCGATGTGGACGATGAGGACAGCCTCTCGGACCGCCTCAACCGTAAGACCCGGCAGGAAGGGATCGACATCGCCGTCATCCGCCTTCCCCATATCTCCAATTTTACGGATTTCAGTGTCTTTGAACTGATCAAGGGGGTTTCCCTCCGTTATGTTACCGACAAGAGGGAACTGGAAGATCCGGACCTGATCATCCTGCCCGGAACCAAGAATACCATGGCGGATATGGAGTGGCTCATCGAATCGGGGCTGGAATCCGCCATCAAACGATGCGCCCGGAACACCCGTGTGATCGGGATCTGCGGAGGCTTCCAGCTCATGGGAAAGGAACTCCACGATCCGGACGGCGTGGAACACGGCGGCGATATGCGCGGACTGGGACTCCTGGACATTTCCACCATCTTTAAGGGGGACAAGACCAGGACACGGATCCATGGCACCATCGAAGAAGAACACAACATCTATCACCTGGATAAGAGGGTGGTGGAAGGCTATGAGATCCATATGGGCGTGACGGAGAATCTGGGGACGGCCCTCCCCATGATCCTGCTGGAGGACGGCAGGACGGATGCCTACATGACGCCGGACGGCCGGATCTGGGGAAGTTATCTCCACGGGATCTTCGACAATGAAGAACTGGCCTTCGGCCTGGTCCATCAGATCATGGAAGAAAAAGGCATCGATCCGGAGGAAGATGAGCTGAGCATTGCTGAGTACAAGGAGATCCAGTACGATAAACTGGCGGACCTGGTCCGAAACAATATGGATATGGACCGGATCTACCGGATCCTCTTCGGAGACTCTGCCGAGGCCTCTTCAGCGGAGGAGACCGGCGGCAATGAGGAGGACGAGGAAGACGAGAACAGAATCGGCTGCGGAGGGATAAAGGATGACACTTCAGGCATCGGTCTGGTCCACCTCTACTGTGGGGACGGAAAAGGAAAGACCTCCTGTACCATGGGGCTTACCGTCCGGGCCTGCGGCAGCGGAAAGAAAGTACTTCTCTATCAGTTCCTCAAGGACAACAAATCCAGCGAGAGAAAGATCATCGATAAACTCCAGGGAATCCGGGTGATCCCCACTCTGCCCATGAAAAAATGGACGTTCAGTATGACCCCGGAGGAGCTTGAAGAACTTCACCGCCAGAATGACGCTATGCTGGATCAGCTGATCGCCCTGGCACCGGATTATGATATGCTGGTGATGGACGAAAGCCTCTATGCCATCGACAGGGGACTTCTGTCGGAGGAGAAGGTCATTGATTTCCTCGAGCATAAACCCGTTTCCCTGGAAGTGGTAATGAGCGGAAGAAATCCCTCTCAGAGATTGATCGATCATGCCGATTATGTCTCTGAGATCTGCAAGAGAAAACATCCCTTTGACCGTGGAATATCCGCCCGCAAAGGGATCGAAAAATAGGCCATGGCACATTTTCCGATCTTTATCGAACTGTCCCGCCGGAAATGCATGATTTTCGGCGGAGGAAAGGTGGCATGCCGTAAGGCTGAGATCCTGCTGAAACATAATGCCCAGGTGGAGGTCTTCTCCCTGGAAGTCCTGCCCCGGCTCCGCCGGCTTCTCCCGGAGGAAAAGATCCATCTCCTGGATATCACAGCCATGGGTGAGGATACCCTGGGGGAACTGATCGGTGCGGAAGACCTGGTCATCGCGGCCACCGACAACCGGATGGTCAATCTCTTTATCGGTTCCTGGTGCCGCGACCATCACATCCTGGTAAATGTGATCGATGCCCCTGAAGAATGTTCCTTCCTCTTCCCTTCCGTGGTGAAGAAAGGGGACATCAGCATAGGCATCAACAGCGACGGAAAGAGCCCTGTCGTCTCCAAGAAGATCCGTGAGGAGATCGAGGAGATGATCCCGGACTATTACGGGGAGATCGCCCGGCAGCTTGGGGAATTGAAGCTCAGGCTGAAGGAAACCTGCCCGGAGGCACCGGTGAGAAAGACCATCCTGAAGAAGGCAGCCCGGGAAGCTTTCTCCCTGGAAAGGATCCTGACGGAGGAGGAGATCGAGGACCTCCTCGTCTGATAAAAAACTGCGAAAACCGACATCCGGAAGTTTTCCCTTGCGGATGGTTCCTGTTTGATGTATTCTACATCATTGGAGGCGCGACCCACTCATTTCCGGAGGACCGCCGACTAATTATCACAGAAAAGAGCAGGAACATGGTACATTTTGTAGAAGACAGACTGGATATCGACACTTACCTGGAATTACGGAGATCCGTAAATTTCAAACCCCTCACCCGGGACCAGGCCAGAAAAGCCCTGGACAACAGCCTCTACATCCTGGTGGCATATCAGGGCGGGAAGGCCGTGGGGATGGGCCGGATCGTGGGAGACGGCGCCATCATCTGCTACGTACAGGACCTGATCATCAGGCCGGAAGCCCAGGGACAGGGTATCGGAAGCAGGCTCCTGGATCTGCTTAAGGATTTCGTCATCCACGAGGGGATCCCGGATACCACCATGATGTTCTGCCTCATGTGCGCCAGGGGCAGAGAAGAATTCTACAAAAAGCACGGCTTTATCCCGCGGCCCACGGAGGATCTTGGGCCCGGGATGATCAGCTGGCTTGAGATATAGCGAAACACTCATCTGAAGAAGGTATCATTATTGAAGGAGGAAAGATATGTTTAGAAGAAGAAGACTGAGATCAAGTGAATACATGCGTGCTCTGGTCCGTGAGACTTCCGTGAGCGCGGACGACCTGATCTACCCGGTTTTTGTCGTTGAAGGCGAGGACCAGAAGAACCCCATCGCGTCCATGCCCGGGATCTACCAGTACAGTATCGACCGTATCGATGAGGAGCTGGACCGTATCCGCGAGGCAGGAGTCAAAGGGATTCTCCTGTTCGGCATCCCTGCCCACAAGGACGAAGTAGGCTCCGAAGCCTACAATGAGCACGGTGTGATCCAGGAAGCGATCCGCCATATCAAGAAGGTATTTCCGGAGCTGATCGTCATCGCCGACATCTGCCTGTGCGAGTACACCTCCCACGGACATTGCGGCCTGATCAGGGACGGTGAGATCCTCAATGACGAGACACTGCCCCTTCTGGCCAAGACCGCTGTGACCTGTGCCCAGGCCGGCGCGGATATGGTTGCCCCGTCCAACATGATGGACGGACATGTGGCTGCCATCCGTGAGGCTCTCGATGAGGCAGGCCTCCAGACCACGCCCATCATGTCCTACACCGCCAAGATGGCTTCCGGCTACTACGGACCGTTCCGTGATGCGGCTCATTCCGCTCCGGGATTCGGTGACAGGAAGACCTACCAGATGGATTACCACAATCCGAGAGAAGCACTCAGGGATATGTGGGATGATATCAATGAAGGCGCGGACATCCTGATCATCAAACCGGGCCTGGCCTACATGGACATCCTGAAGATGGCTTCCCAGGAGACAGACATGCCCCTGGCGACCTACAATGTAAGCGGTGAGTACTCCATGGTCAAGGCTGCCGCCGCCAACGGCTGGATCGACGAGAAGAGGATCGTCATGGAGAACATGATCGGATTCAAGCGCGCAGGCGCCCAGATGATCATCACCTACCATGCCCTGGATGTGGCCAAATGGATCAAGGAAGGGTACTGATCCCGACTGTCTCGGCGGAGGACCGGAAAGCCTGCCGTACAGTAAATATCTGAAACAATAAGAAGTTGACACATGACACCCTGTCATATATAATTCATGACAGGGTGTCATTTTTTTATGCCGGCAGAAACACATTTCCCGGACATGGAAGGCACCGTTTTGTTTTCAGAAAGAGAAGTATCCGAATCAAATCGCCGGAAACCGGGCAGGGCAGAGTGATCCCTGCGGCCGGATCATGGCCTGCCCACAGATAGAGGAAGAAGAATATGACGAAATTATTTGTGAAGAAACCCTTTCTTACTTTTGTGACCATCGTGATCGTCATCGTTATCGGTTATGTCAGTCTGGGAAGCATGCAGACCAACCTGCTTCCCGATATGGAACTGCCCTACCTGGCGGTGATCATCACGGACCCGGGAGCTTCCCCCGAAGAGGTGGAAGCCGAGGTGATCAAACCCACGGAGAGTGCCCTGGGCACCATAAACGGGGTGAAGAACGTGATCAGTACCTCCTCCAACAGCTACGGACTTGTGATGCTGGAGTTTGAGGAGGATACCAATATGGAATCCGCCCTGGTCAGAGTGTCCCAGGCAGTGAATTCCCTCTCTTATCCCGACGGCTGCGGGACGCCCAACCTCATGGAGATCAACATGGACATGCTGGCCACCCTCTATGCCAACGTGAACTATGAAGGGAAGGATATCAAGAAACTCACCACATTTTCGGAGAATAATGTCCAGCCTTACCTGGAGAGGCAGGACGGTGTAGCCAGTGTCCAGGTTACCGGCGGGATCTTCAATACCGTGGAGATCCGCCTGAATAAAGATAAGATCAAAAAGATCAACAAAAAACTGAAAAATTATGTGGAAGACAAGATGGACGATGCCCAGGAGGAGATCGATGACGGTCTGGATGAGATCAGCTCCGGCAAATCCACCCTGAAATCCCAGCAGAAGAAGCTGGAGAAACAGCAGAAATCCACCAACAAGAAGATCGCCGACGCCAATATGCAGCTGGACAAGGCCCAGTCCAATAAAGCCGCCTACGAGGCGAACCTGAACGGCCTTAAGACCAGCCAGGCGGCCCTCAATGCCGAGAGGAAGGCCTACACCGATGCCAAGGTGGAGGAAAACTACAAGAGCCTGAACGATATGTTCGCCGGTTTCTCTGAGAGCATGGGGGAGATCGCCGCTGCATCGGGGATAGAGATCCCCAC
>JAEIGA010014195.1_pt1 | contig 12121 bp, 9 predicted proteins | sample 9270691 | NCBI WGS metagenome assembly JAEIGA01 (sample SAMN17057246, study PRJNA624740) | gut metagenome | biome: biome; isolation source: fecal sample | host: Bos grunniens | place: China: Xizang | collected 2019
AAACCCAGGACCTAATGATCATGATACAAAAATGGATAATGTAAATCCTCCTTCTTTTGAAGAACCATTAAAAAAATAAATTATATATAAAATAAATAAAAAAGCTAAGACGTAAAATGTCTTAGCTTTTTATTATTATGAACTGTCATATCTATACTAAGTTATTTAAATAATAAGTAGTGAATAAGCTTAATAGGGGAGGTGAATTTTAATATGACTAAATCTTGTGTAAGTAAAAAAGAACCAGTTTGGAAGGTATTTATAATAAGCTCTATTTTAATAACTGTATTAGCATTTACTTTAATATATATGCAAAAATTTGGATTAATCAAAGAATCAACGGACTACTTATACAGTTCTACTTGTATATTAATAATTTTAATGTCAACTCTATATTCTAGCAACTATGATATATATAAATATATAATGAATAAAATAAAAATAACCAGAAGGCAATTATTTACAATACACATACCTATATGTATAGCCTTAATAGAAAGAGCATTTACAAATATACTACAAATATTACCCTATCTGCAAGGTAAAGGAATTATAAAACCAGCAAAAGGTCAATTAGTCTTTAATTCACCTACTATATTAGATAAGATATTATCAACATCAGTAGTTGCACCTTTTTTAGAAGAATTTATATTTAGATTATTATTCTTTTCAGTAATAGCATATCTACTAAATAAAATAACGAAAAATAAGAATATATCACAAAAGATATTAGATTTAGATGACATATCTTGTTGGATATTAATAGTTATTAATAGTATTTTATTTTCATTAATGCATTTACCAGATGCAAGTAATTTTCATTTATATTACATAGGTGGAATTGTAAACTGTATTATTTACCTTAAATACGGATTTTTTAGTTCTGTTATAGCACACAGTGTTTATAACTTAGTTCACTTAAATTTTATATTTAAGCTATTTATATTATAACAAAGGGCAAAAGATTATGAGTAAATTAAAAAAGACTACTACATAAAAAATATGAAGTAGTCTTTTCTATAAATTATTAATTAGCGATTTAAGCAGTCTTTTCACACTCGTTTAACTCAGCTATTCTTTTTTTATTTAATTTATTCATACCTATAGAACAAGCTATTAAAGCTCCATAACATATAACTATAAATACTAAAACGAATATCCAAGCTACACCGTATCCCATACTATCAACTAATAATCCGAATACTGATGAACCAGCTGCAAATCCTACAGCAAAGAATATTTGAACTACACCTAATATAGCTCCGAAATCTTTTTGACCAAAGAATGAACCTGTTAGCATAGATGGTCCTATCATATAAGCAAATACTGATAACCCTTTTAATGTTGCAAAAACAAATGCAAGGAATATTACTTGTTTAGCAAACATTAAAGATACACAAGATACAGCTGCTAATATAAATGCAACTACAAGTCCTTTAGTTGTTCCTAATTTATCAAATATTACACCACCAAATAGGTTTCCACCTAAGCAGAATAATGCAAATACAGAACCAACAGTACCAACCATACCAGCACTGAAACCTGCATGTGTTTTTAAGTAAGCAGGATATTGAACAGCTAAAGCTGATACATACATACCTAGGAAGAATAAAGCAAATCCAAATAACCAGAAGTACTTAAGTTTTGTAGCTTCTTTAAATGTAAATCCAGAATTATTAGAAACAGTTGTATTATTTTCAGATTTTTTATTACCTCTTATAACTTCTCCATCATTTTTAGGCATTCTTAAGAAGAATAAAGAAACCGGAATACCAACTATTAAAGATAATGCACCGAATATTAAGTAAGACTTACTCGCTCCATTAGTTGCAAGAGATGATGCAACTAATTGTTGTAAGAATATATTACCAAGTCCACTACCAGCAAACGCTATACCCATAGCTTTTCCTTTAGTCTCTTCATCAAACCAACTATTTATTAAAAGAGGCACACCTATTGAAGATATAACAGCAGTACCAACTTGAACTACAGCAGCAACTAAATAGAATTGCCATAATTGGTTACACATAGAGAATGCTAAAAATCCTCCACCAGAAAGTATACATCCTAATATATAAAGTAATTTTGTACTTACCTTATTAAATAAAACACCTATGAATGGTGATGCTATTGCAGATGCAACAGTACCTAATGTAAATATTAATGAGAATCCAGCTAGTGTGAATCCTTTTTCTTGTACAACATAACTAACAAATTGTGGTTGAATGTTAGATGCAACGCCAAATGGTATAGCTTGTATAAGCATACATGCAACAACTATTAACCAACCAGTTGAAAACTTTTTACTTTTTAAAGTATCCATATTTTATGATTCCTCCTATAAAGATTTTAATAATAATTTAAAATATAAATTTTATATGTAGACTTTTGTCGTTTTTTGAAACAAAATGAAAAATATCCACGAACTAAGAATACCATAGGGGTACCTTGAAATACAAATGAATGAAAATGTTAAACCTTGAAAAAAAATTCAAATATATTCAAATAAAATTTAAAAATATATTTAAAATTAAATCGCAAGCATTATATATAATTATTATGAAAAAATATAATATAGGTACTATATAAAGGTAGGATGGTTATAAATGAATGATATTACATTTGGACAATTATTAGAAAAGTTAATTTATTTATCAAATCAAAAAAAGGTAGCATTGTCAAAAGTAGTAGGATATGATGTTTCATATATAAGTAAGTGGATTAATGGGAAAAATTTACCGACACAAAAAAGTATATCCAATGTATGTGAATCTGTATCAAATTTTATTGTTAAATCTACTGATACAACTTCGAAGGAAGAGTTAAAAAAATACTTTGGGATAGAAGAAATAACAGATGAGGAGTTAATTAAATATATTGAAAGGCATCTAAAAGAGTCTTATGTAAATACATTACAAAAGAGTTCTAATAATAATTCATACAAAAGTACTTATTTTGAAGAGGATAACTATAATAGCATGATTCATGTAAATCCAAGGCTTAGGAAACAATATTTATCAAACAATTCTAAATTACATGTTATTGAATCAGGTAAATTAGATGTTATATTATCTACAAATTTATATAAGTTAAAAAGTGATGATAAAATATTTATCGTAAGAATGAAAGATATATTTAAAAAAATAGAAAAAGGTGTTGAAATAAAAGTAAGGTTATTAACAGGATTTGAAGGTAGTGAAAATAGTACTATTCTTAATACTTTATATATAATAAATATGATAGCATCTCATCCAGATATAAATCTTAAAATTTATAATTGTGATGTACAAAATAGCAATATCTTAACTGTAACGAAGGATAGCATATTCCATAGTGCTATATATGAAAATGATGGGCGTTGTTTATTTACTAGTATGTCAAAGGAAATACCTGTTGTGAATGATATGTATTATAGTTTAGATCAAACCATAAAAAGTCAAGGCAAGCTTATTGCGGAAAATAAATCTATATTAGATATATTTAGAGAAAAAATATATCTACAATATATTATGGGACAAGACTTAAAGTGGATACTAGGAAATATGAATGAATTTTTTATGCCATCAGATTTATTTATGGAATTATCACAAGAGTTATTTGAAGATGAGGAGATTATAAAAGAATTAAGCCAAATTAATATTATTTTACAAAATATAATATATGAATCGAATTTAAAAGTATTAATTTATGAATCAGAGTTAATGAAGTATATCTCAACAAGAGAAATAACATTCTTTAATAAACCTGTAAAATTAACTTTAGAGCAAATGAAATCTCATATAAAAAATATAGACACTATAATCAAAAATAATAAATATGTGGAAGTTAAGCTTATACAAGAAGATTTTACTACAGAAGCTATAGAATTAAAGCCTTCTATTTATTTATCTAGAACTTTAAAATTAATAAAGACAGAAGGTAAAGAAAATATAAATGATTATGCTGTTATTAAAGATATAGAATTTGCTAAAATATGTGATGAGTTATTTAATCAGTTATGGAATAGAGAAGATGAAGATTTAATAAGTAGAAAAGAAGAAGTTATAGATAGGATATCTAAGGCATTAACTTATATAGAATTAATAAGTTCTTAATGTTATTTAATAGTAAAAGGCATCATATTATTTATCATACAATAAATAAATTGGGAGGATAATATATGAAATATGATGTCGTTGTTATAGGTGCAGGTATATCTGGATTAACTTGTGCCTCACTATTATCTAAAAAGAATTTAAAAGTATGTGTTATAGATGCACAATATAAACCTGGTGGCTCCTGTGGAATATTTAAAAGAGATGATGTAATATTCGAACAAGGAGCTGCTATGATTTATGGATTTAATGATAAAGGATATTGTCCTCATACATATGTTTTTAATGAATTAGAAGAAGAAATAAATATAATAAAGCATGATAAACTTTATGCTGTTAATTTTGAAGAGCATAGGATAATATTTTATGAAGATATAGATATGTTTATACAACAACTTGCGAAAGTTTTTCCTAGTGAGAAATCAAATTTTAAGAGATTTTATACAGATTTATCAAATCAATATATGAAAATAATCGCAGAAAACCCATCCTTTATATCACCAGATGTAATGAAAAAAGAATATGGATTAAAATCTTTTTTAAAACATCCAATTGACTACATAAGATTTTTAGGTTATATGAATAAAAATACTGAAAGTATATTGAAAAAATACTTTAAAGATCCAGAAGTATTTAATTTTTTCGATAAACTAACTTCTACATATTGTTATACAAATGTGGCTGAAACGCCAGCTATATTATCATCAATTATGTTTGTAGATAACCACTTTGGTGGAAGTTATTATCCAGCAGGATCTACTTTAAACTTTATTGGAAAACTTGAAAAAGTAATAGAAAAAAATAATGGAGATATGATATACAATAAGGAAGTTGAAAAAATAATAGTAGAAGATAATAAAGCTATAGGTGTTCAATTAGATGATGGAAGTATTATTAATGGAGATTACATTGTAAATTCAGGGAATATATGGAACTTATATAATAAATTATTAAAAGATAATACAGATGAAAAAACTTTAGAATGGGTAAATTCATTAATTCCATCGTATCCTTCAGTAGTTTTATTTGCTCTTGTAAAAGATAATGTAATTCCTAAAGATACATTGCCAATTGAAATGCTTATAGGAGATAAAACAAAGCTTGATGAAAGCGAAGTTACAGTTTATTTATTAAGCATAGATGATAAAACACTATGTAAAGAAGGATATCATAGTATAATTGCAATTGGACCAACCTTTAAGAAATGGCCAAAAGGATTTAAAAATCAATATAATAATGAAGAATATAAAAAAGAAAAAGAAATTGAAAAAGAAAGGCTATTAGACATACTTGAAAAAAGATTTCCTGGATTTAAAGAAAATTTATGTCATGTAGAAATTAGCACTCCAACAACATTAAATAGATATGCATTAAAAGAGGATGGTGCAGTAGCTGGACCTAAGCAACAGTTAGGACAGCATATGTTAAAAAGATTAAAAACTAAAAGTGAAATAGAGAGATTATTTAATTGTGGAGAATCAACCGTAATGGGAACTGGAACAACAGCTGTTACAGTATCTGGTATAAGTGCAGCTAACTTAATACTTAGAGAACTAGGAATGGAAGAATATGAGTATAGACATGGAATGAAAAACTATGTAAAAAGAGTTAATAAACCTTATAAAGTTGAGAATATAAAAATAAGCACAGATAAGAAAAAGGACTATTTAGCAAAGCATGCTCTTAAGTGTCAATTTTGTGAAAATCCTATTTGTGAAAAAGCCTGTAAATATAATATGCCTATTAGAGATATAAATAGAAGAGTAGCAGTAGGTAATTTTTATGGTGCTAAAAAACTACTTGATTTATATGAAGAAAATCCATGTAAAAGTTGTGATAATAAAAATTGTGAAAAAGTATGTATAAGAAAATCATTTGATGAATGTGTTAGTATTAATGAAATAAATAGTAATTTATAAAGGTGAATTTTATGTATATACTTCAAATAGAAAATTTACATAAAAAATATGGTCAATTTGAAGCTATTAGAGGATTAGATTTAAATATACAAAAGGGTGAAATATATGGATTATTAGGTCCAAATGGAGCTGGCAAAAGTACTTTGATAAAATGTATAACAGGTCTTGAGAAAATAACTTCTGGGAAAATAATATTTGAAGAAAATGAAACTAATATAAATAAATATAAAGAAAACATAGGGCTACTTCCTCAAGATATAGCCCTATATCTTGATTTCACAGCGAGAGAAAATGTTTCTTTCTTTTGCTCATTATATGGATACAAAGGAAGAAGTTTAAAAAATAGAGTAGATAAAGCTTTAGAGTTTGTAGGACTTAGACAATTTGAAAATAAAAAGGCTAAAGAGTTTTCAGGTGGGATGAAAAGAAGATTAAATATGGCATGCGCAATATCTCATAGTCCAAGTATTATAATAATGGATGAACCTACAGTAGGAATAGATCCACAATCTAGAAACCATATATTAGAATCAGTTAAAAAATTAAATAAAGAAGGTTCTACAATTATATATACATCTCATTATATGGAAGAAGTAGAAGAACTATGTAATAATATATCTATTATGGATGATGGAAAAGTAATAGCAAGTGGAAATAAAGAATATTTAAAGTATAAATTAATTGAGAATAATGTTTATACTATTACCTTAAAAAGTAATTTATATAATATTGAAAAACATATAAAAACAATTTATGGAGTAAGTGATGTAATATTAAAAGATAATGAGATAAAATGCTACTACTCAAAAAATATAAATATACTTCAAAAACTTATAAATACAATATCTAATCATGGTGGAGTTATAGAAAATATAAAAAATGAAGTACCAACATTAGAAAATGTATTTTTAACATTAACAGGCAAAAGATTAAGGGATTAAAAATATTGGGGGAAAAATGACTTTATTTATATTAATAAAAAAAGAGATAACACAGTTTTTTAGAAATAAAACAGATGTTTTAACTATGTTTTTATTTCCGATAGTTTTAATAGTTATTATGGGAATTTCTTTAAATGGACTTATGAATGTAGATAAAAGCATATTTAATAATAAAAAAATATATTATAAGGTAGATAATCTAGAAAATAGTGAAAAATATTTAAGGTTATTTTATGCATTTAAAAATTCGTGTGAAGAAAGTGTTAAAGTTAATTTTGAGAAAGTTGAAGATGATAATAAGGCTAGAGAATTTGTAAATAAAGGAGATGCTCTAGCTTTTATAAATATAAAAAAAGATAGTTATGATTATTATATGAGTGAAACCAAAGAGAGTAGTGAACAAAAAATATTTAAGAATGTGTTTGAGAACTACTTAGATAGATGCTCACTTATAGGAAGTGTTGAGCCAAGTACTATAAAAGAAATAATAGATAAGCAAAGTTTAATTATATTAGAAGAAGAAGGAATAAATAGTAATGGAATTGATTCATTTACATACTATACATTTTCAATATTAATATTAATAATACTTTATATATCTGGAATAACATCAATATCTATGTATAATGAAAGCTTTCAAGGTACACTTACAAGATTAAAAATATCTAAGGTAAATAACTTAACTATAATATTATCTAAAATGATACTTGGAGTTGTAATTGGTATATTGCAATTGATAGTTATATACATTATAAGTACAGTTTTTCTAAAAGTAAATTGGGGGGATAACTTGCTACAAATATTTATAGTATTGATTTCATTTATGATATTTAGCTCAGTACTTGGTATATCTATGAGCATGATATTTGATGAGATTAAAACTGCAAATAGTATAATAAATACAGTTATAATAATTATTGGTTTTTTAGGTGGTTTATATATGCCTATATCACTAATAAATTCTATAAATATTACTAATAAACTATCATGCCTTACACCTACGTATTGGGCTAACATATCATTATTAAGTCTTAGTAGTGGATTAAGTGGCAAATATACTTATCAATCAATATTTATATCTTTAGGATTATCAGTTATATTAATGGCAGTAGGATTGATAGTGAGAAAAATGAAAGCAGGTGGCAAACTTGCTTAGAATAATAATGAATACATTTAAATTATTAACTAAAAAGAAAAGTTTTATAGCTATAGGTATAATAGCACCAGCATTTATTATTTTATTTTTTACTTTTACATTTGGTAGAGGATACAATTATAAGATTGGGATTGTAGATAATGATAAAAACTATATATCAAACGAAATAATAAATGCTATAGATGATATAGAGAATGTGGATATTATAAATGTAGATAATGATGATTATAAAATTCTTTTAGCAACAGATCAGATACAAATAGCAATAATTATAAATGATAACTTTAGTGAAAATATATTAAATTTAAAAGAAGATAAAATAATTATAAAATCAATTTCTAATGGGGAATTAAAGTCTATACTCACTTCAATTATAAAATCTAAAATAGAGATGTTAAGTTTAATAGCTCAAATCAGCAATAAAGATATAAATAAGTTTAAAGAGATTAATGAAAATTATAAAGATAATTTACTTACTGTGAATTTTAGTGAAATTAAAGATAATAGAGCATCAATAAATAATTCTTTGGGATTGGTAGTTATGATGATGTTTATTAGTGGATCTACTATTGCAAGTTTTATAATAGAGGATGAAGAAAATAAAACTAAGCATAGGGTTTTAGTTAGTAAAGTAAAATCATATAAATATTATATGTCTTTATTATTGGCATTTTATTTATTATCATGTGTAAGTAGCTTAATATACTATACAATGTGTAAGGTTCTAAATCTTAATTTTAATATGGTTAATACAAATAATTTTTTATTAGTACTTTTAATGATTAATTTAGTTTCTATTTCATTAAATTTATGTATAGTAAGTTTTACAAGAAGTCGATATGTTTCTAGTACAATTAATATATTGTTAGTTATTCCAAGTTGTATGTTATCAGGTGTATTTTGGGACTTTGATATAATGCCAAGTTATTTAAAAAATATAGGGAAGTTATTACCTCAAAGGTGGGTTTATATATGCTTAGAAAAGTTACAATTATATGATGATTTAAGTTATATAAGTAATTATCTTTTTTCAATGCTAGGACTATCTTTAATATTTTTTATAATTAGTATTATATTTTTCAAGAGAATAAAAGTTTGATAGTTAAAATGTGAAAATATTAAATAAATATAATCTGATGAATTCGAAAATTATTAAAATTTAACTGATGGGGAAGTAGTTACATTTGATGAAAGAGAATCTAGCCTAAAGAAGGTGAAAAAAATAAAGGAATATAAATGTATAGAAAATAATAAGTATAAAATTATTTTTTTAGGAATATTAATAGTGATTATTTATTTTTTATTAAAAGAGTCATTTATAGATATTCTTAGAGAAATAACTAAAATAAGTCTATGCGGAATTTTAATAATTATATTATTATCTATAAGTTACAATTTATTAGAAGGGGTTAACACATGTACATTATCAAAAATTTTTAATAAAGACTTTAAAATAAAAAATGGAATTGGATATTCCTTTTACTTTAATTTTTACAAAGTGGCAACATTTGGAAGCGGATCTTATATAGCATCTATATATTACTTAGAGAAAAAAGGACTATCATCATCTCAAGGTATGGGGGTATCTATACTTAATTATTTATTTTATAAAATATCAATAATAGCTGTTAGTAGCTTGTGTATATTTTTAAACCATAGTTTTATAAATAGTAATTATAGTGAATATATATTTATTATTAATTTGGGTTACATAATTACATTGATAATTATAATATTATTGCTGTTTATTTGTATATCTAAAAAATTTCATGAATTATTATTATTTATATTATCAAAATTAAAGGAAAAATTGAAATATAAAGATGTTATAGATTTTCTTGAAAATATGATATTTAATTTGAAGGATAGTTCGAAATTATTGTTAAAAAATAAAAGAATAATACTAAGTGAGATATTATTAAATATGATAAGGGTGCTAATGCTGTATATAATTTCTTATATATCGATTAAAGAAATACATATATCAGTAAATATATTAGATGCAATAACAATTACATCATTAGCTACATTACTAGCAGGAATAATACCTTCGCCAGGTGGTATAGCATCTGTAGAGTTTGTTTATGTATTAATGTTTTCAATTATAATAAATCCAGTATCTGCAACATCGGCTATGCTTATATATAGGTTTGGAAGCTTTATAATACCATTTTTAATAGGGTCAGTTTATTCTATATCTAAATTAAAAAAATCGAAATAAAAAAGTATCACCCGTAATTGTTGAGACCTTTTTATATATACAGTAAGAATAGCTATAAACCTTAGTAATATTTTAAATTTAGTAAAATTAATATAATTTAATGCATAAATTTTAATAAGGTAAAAATTTAGGGGGGATAATATGGCTGAAAAAACTTTAAATGTATTTGAAATTGCAAGATCTCAAGTTAAAAAAGCTTGTGATAAGTTAGGAGTAGAAGATGCAGTATATGAAATACTAAAAAATCCGATGAGAGTTTTAGAAGTTTCTTTTCCAGTTAAAATGGACGATGGTAGTATAAAATCATTTATAGGTTATCGATCACAACATAATAATGCATGTGGGCCATTTAAAGGTGGTATAAGATTTCATCCAGAAGTTACAATGGATGAGGTAAAGGCGTTATCAACTTGGATGACATTTAAGTGTGGTGTTGTTGGAATACCATATGGAGGGGGAAAAGGTGGAATAGCAATAAATCCAAAAGATTACTCAAAAAATGAATTAGAAAGAATATCAAGAGGATATGCACATGCTATTTCTAAAGTTATAGGTGAAAAAGAAGATATACCAGCGCCGGATGTAAATACAAATGGAGAAATTATGTCATGGATGGTAGATGAATTTTCTAAGGTAAGTGGAAGCTTTCAACCAGGTACATTCACAGGAAAGCCAGTTGAGTTTTATGGTTCATTAGCTAGAACTGAAGCTACTGGATATGGAGTTGCATTGATGGCAATGGAAGCTGCTAAGAAAATGAACTTAGATTTAAGTGATTTAAAAGTAGGACTTCAAGGATTTGGAAATGTAGGAAGCTATGCAGGTAAATACATAAGTGACTTTGGTGCAAAAGTAGTTATGATTGGTTTGTCTAAAGGAACACTTTATAATGAAAATGGAATAAATATAGAAGAGCTAATGGATTATAAAAATAAAAATAAAACAACAAAAGGATTCCCAGGAGCTATTGAAGTAGATGAAGATGTTTTACTTTCTGATGTGGATATATTAATGCCTTGCGCTCTTGAAAATGTATTGACTTCTACAAATGCAAGAAAGGTAAAAGCTAAAATAATAAGTGAAGGTGCAAATGGACCGACAACTCCAGAAGCGGATGAAATATTTAGTAAAAATAATATAGTAGTAATACCAGATATACTAGCTAATAGTGGAGGAGTTACAGTATCTTATTTTGAATGGGTTCAAAATTTAAATAGATATAATTGGTCTTTTGAAGAAGTTCAAGAGAAGCAAGAAATATTAATGAAAAATGCTTTTAAAGAAATTTGGGACCTAGCTAATGAATATAATGTAGAATTAAGAACTGCGGCATATATGATATCAATTAAAAGGGTTGCAGTTGCTATGAAATATAGAGGATGGTACTAAATAAAAAAGTCGCACCAGTAATGGTTGCGACCTTTTTTATTTACTAAGCAGCTTTAACTTCTTCAGCATTTCCTCTGATTTCATCTGCAGTAGTTATCTTGTAGTTTTTGAACATTGCATATCCTAATAAACCAGCAGCAGCACTTAATACAGCACATATTGTAGCACATATTATAACTTTTACTGGTGGGTTATAAGCGAATGATACAGCAAGTCCAGCTATTGCAGTAGCAGTTCCTGGAGAGTTGTTTATCATTCCCATCATAGCTATTACAACACCACACGCATCTCCACCTATAAAGTTAGTAACATATATTGGTATTGGATTAGCAGATATTATATCAGCTTGAGTTAATGGTTCTATAGCAACAGCTATATTATCTTTTTCAGAACCGAACTTC
>JAEIGA010014196.1_pt1 | contig 12120 bp, 21 predicted proteins | sample 9270691 | NCBI WGS metagenome assembly JAEIGA01 (sample SAMN17057246, study PRJNA624740) | gut metagenome | biome: biome; isolation source: fecal sample | host: Bos grunniens | place: China: Xizang | collected 2019
ATGGATGACGTATGCGTTTGCAAGCTGCGTCGTGGTCTGCAGGTAAGTCTTTATGTAAAGTAATGGGAGGAAAGCGTATGACACTGACAAAAGTTATTGAGACCGTGAACGAGCAGGTCGAGAAGGAGATGCGCCTTAATATTCTGGCGCACATGAACAAGCTGGATATAGAGGTTCCGTTCGGTGATGCCATCGTTCAGATAGAGATCCATGAGGTGGCCTGTCCTTTCGAGATTACCGACGTGCAGGTGTGCGTGCTGCACTGGGATGACAGGAAGCATTCGCCGCTCCTGGAGCAGACGATAATCAACGCGCTGCCTGACTGGTACACAATCAAACATGAGTATGACAGTGTGTATGAGCTGACAGCGTAAGGTTGAGCCCTGCGGAGCGTGAGATCGCTCTTGCGCTCTGTCGGGGTCTGACGGATAAGGAGATAGCGGATATGTTGTGCAGGAGTTATCATACGGTAAGGACGCAGAAGAAGGCTGTGTATCGCAAGCTAGGTGTCTGTAAGGACACGGAGCTGATGGCCGCTATGATATGCGAGCACAAGGGACTTACGTTCACGCTTGAAGCCCTACGGGAGAAAGGAGTGACGCTCTATGATTAACCTCGACAGCGCACGGCTGGACGTGATCTACCGCATCATGAACGGTGAGGTGTTCGGGTTGAAGCAGGCAAGCCGTATCGTCGGCGGCCAGTCAAGGCTCATGCGGCTGATCGAGGAGGGAAAGATAAGAGCCGAGAAACGCAACGCGGCGGCACAGAACGGCAAATGGATGTGCAACGCTGGCGACGTTCTCAGGTACGCAAGGATATGATATTTTAAAAGAATGCGATTATGAGAAAGTTTTTGGATTTCATGGAAATGGAGAAATGGGAGTTCTGGCTTTACGTTGTTGTGCTCCCGTTGGGTTTTATCATCGCAGGCACGATCGGCTGCCTGCCAGCGATAATCAAATAGGTATTCTTTATGTTTGCTAAAAGTATGCCAGCGCTCGGCGGAGCGCTAAAGGAGGCACAGCGAGGACGCGACACCGTGAGGCGTTACCTGTTTCGATACAGGGTGTCTACGATCAGAGTTAATTCACATTTTGTCAAACTAAAATTTCAAGAAGTTATGGAGAATTTACATTTCAGAACCCTGAACGCAGACGAGATTGAGTGTCGCGTGGGTACAACGAACAGCAAGGGCGTGAGCCTGCTAATGTACAAGGACGCACGTGTAGACATGCGTCTGTTGGACGAGGTGGTAGGCTGCATGAACTGGAAGCGTGAGCATCAGCTTATCAATGGCAACCTTTTCTGCACCGTTTCAATCCGTGATTCCGAGACTGGTGAATGGGTTAGCAAGCAGGACGTGGGTGTTGAGAGAAACACCGAGAAGGAGAAGGGACAGGCATCTGATGCCTTTAAGCGTGCATGTTTTAATTGGGGTATAGGCCGTGAGCTTTACACATGTCCTTTCGTTTGGATTAACTTATCCGAAAATGAATGGAGTCAGGGCACAGACGGCAAGAAGCGTCCGCGTACTAGGTTCACCGTTAAGGATATCCGTTATGAGGACGGGCGGGTGTCTTACCTGTGTATCACGGACGAGGCTGGCAAGGTGCGTTACAAGTACGGTACGACACAAGCCGAGCAGGAGGCTTTTGAGGAGGCCATCCTTGATATCGCGTCAGCAGACAGCGTTGACGAGCTGAGAAAGGTATATTTCAAGAACGAGGCCAGATATAAGAACGACCAGCGCTTCATCGATGCGGTGAATAAGCGCAAGGCTGAACTGGAGAAGGCAGCATAAATCAAACCCTATAAAAACAAAGTAATTATGAGTAAAAATCTGAATTTAGTTAAAAGTCCCGTGGTATTCGACGGCGAGAGCCATACATACCATCTTAACGGACATGAGTTGAGCGGTGTAACACCTATTATCAAGTGGCTGTTCCCTGACACATACAAGGGAATACCGCAGTCAGTACTGGATCAAGCGGCCGAATACGGGTCGCTTATCCATTCAAAGTGCGAGCTTTACGATTCGATGGGTATCGTGCCGTCGGATGAGCTTGGAGCGGTCATCGAGGACTATGCCCGCATCACACGTGATCTGCCGAAGGTGGCGGTCAGCGAGTACCTCGTTTCCGACGAGCAGAACGTGGCCAGCAGCATCGACAAGGTGTTTGAGGATGACAGCCTAGGCGACATCAAGACCACAAGCAAGGTGCATACCCTTAACGTGACCATACAGTTGAGCATCTACGCATGGCTGTATGAGCGTCAGACAGGCCGTAAGGTGAACAAGCTGTACCTCATCTGGCTGCCGAAGCCGCAGTACGGACAGCCGGAGGTCAGGGAACTGCGCCGTATCAGCGACACATGGTGTCAGATCACGGTGGAGCGTTATATCATGAACGGCAGCCCGATGGATAGCATTGCCGAGCTGGCAGCTATGGGCTTCGAGCCTGACAAGGTAGAAGCGAAGTTGCGCGTCGCTGGCGAGATACCAGAGGATATGCAGGGCATCGTCGATGAGCTGATGACGGTGAAGAAGCAGCTCGACATTTTCACCGAGCGCGAGAAGGAGCTGAAGGGTATGCTCATGCAGGCGATGAAGGATGCTGGCGAGGACAAGTGGAGCAACGACCTGATACAGATATCACGCCGTGCAGCATCGGAGCGTGAGAGCATCGACACAAAGGCACTCAAGGCCAACGAGCCGTCAGTCTACGAGAGTTATAAGAAGGTTACGAAGGTAGCCGAAAGTCTTACATATAAAGTGTTATAATTATGGCAAAATTACAGATTACAGGGCGCGTGATTGCGCTTTCGCAGGTGCAGGAGATACCCAGCCGTGAAGCCGGAAAGCCTGCTATGAAGAAACGGGAGTTATACCTTGACATGACGATGTACGATCCGTACACGGGAGAGCGTTCGGACAGGGAGAACAAGCCGCTGCTGGAGTTCGGCGGTGATAAGGTGCTGGAGAAGCTGGGTGCGCTGAACCTGCAGAAGGATGACGTCGTTACGGTGTCGTTCGCCATACAGGGCACACCTTATAAAGACCAGCAGACGGGCAAGATGAAGGTATTCACGGCCATCCGCTGTTACGATATCGAGGTCGTAAGAAGGGCAGGCCAGCAGGCAGTGCAGCAGGCTTCAGCCGTGCCCCAAGTCGTAGCACCGTTAGTTCAGGAACCACAGCAGAGCAATGGAGGCAATGACAATGGATTACCGTTCTGATACATTCTTCCCGCAGTCTGCACCGACGAACTGGTTTAACGGTGCCGAGACGAACGATAGTGATAAGGAAGGCATGAACAAGGATTGTGTCTATGGCTAAATCGGTAATTATGAAAAAGAGCGAGTGGCGGTTAACCTTCAGCGTTGAGCTGCCCTACGTCTTTTCCACGCTGCAGAACGGCACATACAACATCATCATCAAGCGTGCCAACGAGAAGCGCAGCATCCCGCAGAACGACCTCATGTGGATGTGGCTTACTTGCATTGAGCGCGAGACGGGCACGCCGAAGGATGATATCTATATGTACTACTGCAAGAAGTTCCTTATGAAGACCATACAGGTCGGAGATAAACTGGAACGCATATACACGACAAGCAGCAAGCTCAACACCGAGCAGATGACGGAGTTCCTGAACAAGATGCAGGCCGACGCACTGACGGAGCTGGGCATAACGCTGCCGAGACCGGAAGATCGCTTTTTTGAGCAGTTTTATAATCAATTTAATTATTAACATTATGGAGTTTCAAAAGATTCAAGTAACGAAACAGGGCACGTTGAACGTGACCTACAAGAACGGTGACGGAGACATTATCCAGTTCACGGGTGCAAACATCGTCCACAAGGACTTGAAGGACGCTATGGCGGCCATCATCCCGCATCTGGCACTCATCACAGAGCAGCGTGAGGCCTACAAGACCACGCTCACGAAGCTGCGCGACCAGCGCATTACGGATGACACGGACAATATCTACAAGCGTCTGACCGTCGACAGCCTGTCCTTCGGAAACGGTGAGCAGCGTGTCAGCATCACGGGCTGCCGCATACTGACAAAGACGGGTGTCATCAGTATCTCAACCCCGAGCATCGACCTTGAGGACAGCGAGGCCTACGACTACCAGAACGACCTCTCCCTGGATCTCGATGCCGTCAAGTATGAGGCGAAGGAGTACATCGAGCAGCGCAAGTGGGGTGTCAAGCAGTCGGAGATAGACTTCCGTGATATTGACCCGTACAAGGTGGAGGCTGGCGATGTCCCCGAGGCGGAGGCAGACGCACCGAAGAAACGCGGACGTAAGTCGAAGAAAGTGGCATGAGTATGATCGCACCTATGTATTACACGTTGACGCCTAACTGCTACAAGGTGAGCTTCCAGTACCATCCGATGCTGGTAAAGTGCATCAAGCGCATACCGTCTGCACGCTACAGGGCTGACGGCAAGTTCTGGGAGGTGGCGACGAGTGACGTGGTGTACCTGCAGAAGATGGGAGCGTGGGCTAGGGACTACCATTTCGTGACGAACGTGCTGTGGCTCGAGGACAGTGAGCCAGTGCAGACTTACGAGCCGTTGCCCCTGCCTGCGCTCACCGTCCCGCACAACCTGCTTATAGAGCCCTACGAATACCAGAAGGAGGCCATCGCCTACGCCTTGGATAAGAAGCGTTGCATCCTTGGTGACGAGCAGGGACTGGGCAAGACGGTGGAGGCCATCGGCCTGCTGACCGCCTGCCGTGCCTTCCCTGCACTGGTGATATGCCCTGCGTCGCTGAAGATCAACTGGCAGCGTGAGCTCCGCAAGTTCGGCGGGCTGAATGCCATCATACTTGATGACAGGAACCGCCATACGTGGCAGCGCTTTTGGGAGATCAAGAAGGCGAACGGACAGCCCTGTGCCGAGGTGTTTATCGTCAACTATGAATCGCTGCGCAAGTTCTTCGTCACGAAGGTGAGGCGCGAGGGGCGGTTCTCGCTGAAAAGCGTGGACTTCGACGAGCGCATCAGGCTGTTCCGTACGGTGATCATCGACGAGAGCCACAAGTGCAAGACCAGCAGCACCCAGCAGTCGAAGTTCGTGCAGGGTATCGCGCAGGGCAAGGAGTATATCCTTGAACTGACAGGAACACCAGTCGTTAACAACAATACAGACCTCATCCAGCAGCTGACCATCATGAGCCGTATGAACGATTTCGGCGGCTATACGAAGTTCATGGCCAGATACTGCGCAGGAGAGCATAAGAGCAGCCACTTGAAGGAGCTGAACTACCTGCTGCGTAAGAACTGTTTCGTGCGCAGGCTTAAGAAGGACGTGCTCACCCAGCTGCCGGATAAGACGCGCAGCTACCTCGTTACGGATATCGACAATATGAAGGAGTACAAGGAGGCCGAGCGTGACATCATCAAGTACCTTGTCAAGTATCAGGATGCAGATGATGAGAAGATACAGCGCACGATACGGGGTGCCATCATGGTGAAGATGGGGGTGTTGAAGCAGATATCCGCACGCGGCAAGGTGGGCGGTGCGATAGACATCATCCATAACACCATCGACGGTGATCAGGGGCAGAAGCTCATCGTGTTCTGCTATCTCAAGGAGGTGGTGGCAGCGTTGAAGCGTGAGTTCCGTGATGCCGTCACGGTCACTGGTGATGACAGCCCGCAGCAAAAGCAGTATGCCGTCGACAGGTTCCAGAACGACGAGCGTGTGAGGCTCATCATCCTTAACTATAAGTCGGGCGGTGTCGGTCTGACGCTCACGGCTGCGAGTAACGTGCTGTTTGTTGAGTTCCCTTGGACGGCTGCCGACTGTGTGCAGGCGGAGGATCGTGCCCACCGCAACGGCCAGAAGAATGCCGTGAACTGCGTCTACCTGCTTGGGCAGGACACCATCGACGAGTATATGTACCAGCTCATACAGACGAAGAAGACCATCAGCGACGGCGTAACTGGCACGGATGACGAGGTTGAGGAGCATAAAGTGTCGGAGGCAGACCTCATTTTCGGGGCTGCTGTGCATCTGTTCGGCAAGAAGTAAGGGATTTCCGTATTTTAAAGCCCGCTGACAGGCTTTTGCTTATCTGGTGGGTAAGTTATAAGGCAAAACAGATAAAAACCGCTTAAAACGAATTTAAGACATAAATAATGAGTTATGAGAGTAGGTAGAAACCAAATCACGGGCGAGGGTGAGATATACCTTGACTCCGAGGAGTGTGAGATGATGAAGGAGATCGTGCGTGGTGCGCACCTTCCGACAAAGAGACTGTTCCATAAGATAATTGAAGAGCTATGAGACCGCCAAGTGAACGACAGATACAGATACGCTGCGTGTCATGGTTCCGTCTGCGCTACCCAGAGGCCAGCAAGGTATTCTTCAGCGTGCCGAACGGAGGTGCGCGTAACGAATGGACGGCGAAGAACCTGCGCGACGAGGGAGCGTTGAGCGGTGTGGCCGATCTTATTCTGCTGGTTCCGCGTCACGGGTATTCGTGCCTGTGCATAGAGATGAAGAAGCCCGGAGGCAGACAGAGCGAGTCGCAGAAAGCGTTCGAGGAGGCTGTCAGGGCTTTCAAGGGTAAGTATGTTATATGCTACAGCGAGGATGATTTCCGTGCTGTCTGCGAGGAATATCTGGAGCATTGATTATTAACTGGAAAATTATAAGAGTTATGGCAAAGAAATTTTTGATTGAGAATTGGATGACGGCAGATCTTGGTCTGTCAGGTAATGAACTTGTGGCTTTCGCCTTTATGTGGTCGGAGTCGAAACAGGGTGTCGAGGAGTATGACGGCGGCTATACGGAGCTGGCTGCGGCTATGGGTGTCACTATCCCTACGACGTACAATGTGCTGCGCAAGCTGGCCGACAAGGGTATGGTCGAGTTCGGCGGTGTCAGGGACGGCATCAGGGTCATCGGCAGGAGAGTCGCGTGATTTAAAAATGTTTAAAAGTTCGGCGAAAAGGTAGGCAATATGAAAAAGATTTTTTATTTTTGCGGCGTCAAAATCCAAATGCGACACGAAGTCGCTGCATCAGAGCAGCGTTTTTTGTGCCCGAACTTATTATTAATAGATACTGAGCGTATCAAGGTGTGTGGTAGCAGTAATGCCCACGGGTTTTCGCATTTGGAGCCTGACAGCACCTTGGACGCTCATTTTGTTTAATGTCAAAATTCAAATGTTATGAAAGAAGAAATGAAAAACAAGGTGATTGCCGAGGCCGAGCGCGTGGAGGCAGTCAAGGAGTTCCTGAGTGAGAATTACAGCGTGGCCGACCTGTTCGAGACGGCTGCAAATGCTGGAAGCGTGTTGTTGGAGCTTGTGAACATACAGGCATTATGTCAGGATGATTTGAAGCACATCACGCGGCTGATAGACCAGCACGTTATGAATGCCAACCTGCTGAAACCGTTCGAGAGAGAGGATGGTGAGGTGTAATGGAGAAGCGTGAGCCCAGATTGCTTGGTGAGGTCATCCGTGACCTCATTGAGCAGGGGATTGTTTTACCTAACTATAAATTGAAAGATTATGGCAAGTGACGATTTTTATATTATCAATTCTTGGATGATAGAAGACCTCGGCCTATCTGGAGTAGAGTTACAATGCTTTGCTATTATATGGAGCCTTTCAAGAGGTAAAAAGCAGATGTATATTGCTGGTAATTCCCACCTTATCAAAATGACCAAAAAGTGTGAGCATACCATCATTACGGCTCTAAAGAGTTTATGTGAAAAAGGTTTTATTAAGAAAGTACCAACTGTTGTGAACAATGTAGAAAGGAACTTTTATAAGGCTATCACAAAAGGCTCTAAATTATTCACAGAAGAAGAAAATAATAATGAAGAAGGGTACTGCAAAAATTGCAGTGGGGGTACTGCAAAAATTTCAGTACCTAATAAAGAAAGTAATAAAGAAAGTAATAATAAAGAAAAAAATAGTTTATCTAACGATAAACAAAAAGATGAGTTATTTGAAAAGTTTTGGGCTGACTATGGTAGGAAGGGAACAAAGGGTAACGCCTTAAAGGAGTGGAATAAACTCAAAGATAAGGATAAGAACCAGCTTATAAGCAATACTCCCAAATATATCATATTCTGCAAACGATCCAACAGGGCGATAAAGGATGCTTCAACGTTTATCCATCAGAGGTGCTTCGATGAGGACTGGGACATCATACCAGACTATTATCAGGTGCAGGAGACAGACAGCGAGCGACAGGCGAAATTCAAAAGATATATGGTATCTAGGTTCAAAGACCTGATATATCACCGTAACCCGCTGACCTATGAGGAAGCAACAGAGCTGCTGGAGCAATATGAAACAGAACAGTTTGAGTGGGCTATGGAGAGGCTGACGAAAAGGAATATCCATCAGTATTATTCCGTTAAGTCGGCAATTAACAAGATAATGCAAGAGGAGGAGTTTGATGGATAAGGATTACAGTAAAACGCATAATGACATAGCGGAGCGTGATGTGATAGCTGCCTGCTTGCACAGCTCATTCGTATATCAGGAAGTGAAAGACAGTCTAAAGGAAAGCCTGTTCGTAACTTACAACAGCATGAAGGCTTTTGCAGCTATACGGAAGTTACAGAAGCAAGACAAGCTCCCTGATATGAATGAGATCGGGAGGATACTCGAAGCCGATAATGTGGATATATTCTATTTTGAAAACGATGAGCAGCCAGACCTGAATCTCACAAAACAGAGAATAGAGTACCTTGAAGACCTAGCTATGCGCAGATTGGTATTCCTGATGTGTGACCAAGGCGAGAGGCTGGCATGTGATGCCATGTCAACGAAAGAAGACTACAGGATGCTCTTTTTAAAGATGAGGGATCTGTTTGAGGATGGCGGCAAGAACGCAAGCACACCATTCGGAGAGGTAGTGACAGGGCTTATGAATAGTATTGCAGACCGTATGAGCGGAAAGGAGGAGAGAGGGATGATGACAGGTCTCCATATCTTTGACTGTCGTTTCGGTCTGTTCGGTGGTGACCTGCTGATCCTGGCAGGTGAGACGTCACATGGTAAATCGACACTCGCCACGACACTTGCATATAACCTCGCCGTCAACGGTGTGCCCTCGGTGTTCTATTCTATGGAGATGTCAGCCCGTCAGCTTGCAGCCCGTATCATTGCCAGACAGGTAAAGATAGGAAGCGTCAGGACTCTGAAAGACAAGCTGTCGGATGCAGAGTTCTCACAGCTGTATGATAATGCTTCGATGCTGAAGACTTTGCCTATCTATTTTGATGAACGTAGCAAGACAACGTTTATGGGGATATGTGACAGCATACGCAGGATGGTACGTGAGCATGGCATCCGTGTAGTGTTTATCGACTACTTACAGATATTAGCTAACGGTAAGGCAGATAACAGGGAGCAGATCATCGGGGATATGGCACGAGACCTCAAGAGGCTGGCAGTAGAGACAAACACCTGTATTGTTGCACTCAGCCAGATGTCGAGATCATCAGGCGCGAAGAGTGAGCCGTCATTAAGCCGTATGCGTGGCAGCGGTCAGATAGAAGAAGCCTGTGACATGGCTGTGATTATACACCGTAAGAACAGGGATAGCGAAGAAGCTACGTTATCATTGGAAAAGTCACGTAACGGCAGCATAGGAAAAGAAAAGGTGCGCTTTCATCTTAACCTGAGTTATATAGAGGATTATCAGGAGGGTGATCCGAGAGCACCATACCAGGAAAGAAAGGCACAGATGCCATTTTAATATTAACAACTAAAATATCAGAGTTATGCAAAAAATGTATTATATCGTAGAGTGTGGTGATAGTTATGTGGTAATATCACCAAACCAGTTAGAAAAGAAAGATAAGATCATTGACTATCTGCCATCGTGCGTGTGGTTTGATTTCAGAGATAGCCATGATACATACCAGTACAGCCATGCGGAATTGAAACAAGCCCTTGCTGAGTATAAGAAAGAATGGAAAAAGGAAAATCCTTATTACCCGTATGACTTTGAATGAAATGCTATATTTACTATAACTGCACGTGGGAGGATATACGGCGCATAGAGGACAGGTTCCGGCTTCCGCACTGCGTGACCGTCAACGGTGAGACCTGCCAGGAGGTGGAGATTGCCGACGAGGACGTGGAGCTGCTGCGGGAGACGGAGCGAAGAGGTTACATTCAAATAAGACATAAGAAATGAAAATCAATACATTACAGAATCAGCAGGGCATCATGCAAGCCCTGTACCAGCAGGAGGTGGAGAGGGCTGAAAGCCTGTGCAATGATATGGCACAGCACTATTGGCCGATGATAGGCACGGCGAATCAGACGGCTTTCTTCGCTATGGATGACGCGATAGAGGCGATGGGCAAGGCTGGCATGTTGCGTCAGCAGGCGAAGGTGAAGGCAATGAAGGCCGTCAGCGAGTTTGAGCGTTACGACAAGGCGGTGAAGAAATACTTCCACGACATCGGTGATGACAGATACTACCTTTGGGCTGATCTGGTCAACCGTGCGGCGGAGCGTCTGCAGCCGGATGTCGACAAGCTGTATATCGCCATAAAGAACTGCATCGACGGGAAGCGCGTGCCGAACAGCGTGGCGCTGGCGAAGATACAGACGGCGCTGGCACTCCTGTCGCTGTCGGTGCTGATGTACGACACGATGGCGGCACAGTACCAGCGGCAGACGATGATAAAGATAGCCGAGACGTTCCGTGGCGGCAGGCTTACGGCCGTGGAGAGCAACTGGAAAGCCGTTGGGTATATCACTGGAAAGATGACGATGCAGCATGTGAACCTGCGCGACGATCCGCAATGCAACCTAGGTGTGCGTGTGATACTGGCGAGGTACCAGAGCGCGGATTTCCTGAATGATGCGGCAGAAGAGGCACTGGCCTTGAACCCCGAAATAGAAAGCAAGTATCTGAACGATAAAAAGGATTGATTATGGATAAGAGTTTCAAGAATTGGCTGCGTGAGCGTTTCGGCGCTGGAAAAGTGGATATCGTCGTGGAGCATGACTATGGGAAGTTGGATATGAGTAAGATGACCATCGAGCAGGTGCTTGAGAGCGAGCAGTTCGAGAGGGAGCTGATAACTCAGATAGATATGGAGACGGAGCACCATGACAGGATGGCGCGTGAGGCCTTCACGTCTGGCATGAGATTGAAGCGTGCCCCGATCGCCACCCTGCGCGACAGGGGGCTGTTCGATGCGGAGAATATCAGGGATATATACAAGCATATCGTCTGCAAGACGCTGAAAGGTTTCTCCGCTTCCGAGCGCGAGTACATCAAGAGCGTGTGCATGATGGCCTACTGGCGAGTCATTGAGAAGAACATGAAGAAGCAATAACTTTAGTTTGGCCATATTGTGTTTGTGCCCGCCTGTCCGTGAGGATCGTCGGGCACGTTTTGTGTCTGCAAAGTTTTAAAACCTTTTAAAATCAAAGAAGGATATTCGGTGTTTACTTTAAAAATATTTAAAAAGTAAGGTATGCAGCGAAAATAATTCGGGAAATCCTTGTTTGATAAGGAAATTCTTTATAATTTTGCGGCATCAATCATTTAGAAGTGGGGGCAACACTTAAAATTCTGCAAGAAGATTATGACACAGCAAGAGTTTTATCAGAGAACGGGAGTTGAGGTAAGCAACAATGAGTTCCTTTCCATCCATGAGGTGTACTGCTATAGTGATCTCGACAAGGATGAGTTCTGTAAGATGTGGTGCAAGATGAATTACAGCAGAGTCATCAAGGCCAATAAGGATAATAAGGAAGCCCAGCGTAAGGCCGAGGCCAACGATATCCTCTTCAAGTGGTTCACCAAGTGGCAGAATAATAAGAAGTTCCAGGAGAACTACTACACCAACATCGCCTATATCAACTTGACCACCAAGGAGGTGAAGGCTCTCTCTTACGTCGGTATTCGTTTTGGTAACGCTGAGAACCTTTCAGACCTTCACTACAAGGTGGGCAAGTACCTCAACATCTACAAGTAAATCACGGGAGGGTTCGCCCTCCCTCAAACAATAGTATCAATCTTTAAAAGCAAGTAGTTATGGAAGATCAAAGATGTATATGGGAGAGAATGGATGACGGATGTCACTGGTGCGGTCTGACGAATGGTGC
>JAEIGA010014197.1_pt1 | contig 12119 bp, 9 predicted proteins | sample 9270691 | NCBI WGS metagenome assembly JAEIGA01 (sample SAMN17057246, study PRJNA624740) | gut metagenome | biome: biome; isolation source: fecal sample | host: Bos grunniens | place: China: Xizang | collected 2019
ATGTCTGTTTTTTCTCCTTTACAAAGTCGGCCTTCTTTGAATTTACCAGCAACTCCGCTATCTCGGCAGAAACCATTTCAATCGGTTTCATTTCGCCTTTATTTATTATAGTGTCGGCACTGATAAAATATGTATAACCGGCCTCCTTGAACTCTATGGTTCTATTTTTCTTGAGCCTTTCATTCAACTGATACTCTGTCAGCGGTATCAGTTTGGCGATGTCGGCCATAGTACGCCACTCCTCCTGGAAATTGTCATAGGACGCAGAATGGGCTATACTGTATTTTTCTATCTGTTCGAAATCCTCGCTGCTCTTTCTGATACACCACGTACGAACCTTATTTATATTGGGTGATTTGTTGGAAAGTTTAAGCAGAAGACCTTTGAACATTGGCTCTTCCATTTCAAACATCTCCTCGTTGGATTCATAGAATTCCTGAATATCAGACTGGGAAATATCCGGAACAAGCTGCTGGTTTATCAAACGATCCTGATACAGGCTCAAAATCAGTCCACGACGATAATTCTCGACCATGCTTTCTATGTCATTGGTCGCAACAACGTTCTCTTCGGCCTTTTCATAAAAGAGATGTTCTACTGCCCAACGCTCTATGTAATCGCGGAAAAAGGCGATGCTGTCGCTTCCCTGGCCATAAACAGCATAAAGCAGTTCTACATCATCTTTATAAAGATAAGTGTCGCCAATGGCTGCAATAGGTGTTCTACCCTTATGAATATCCTCCTTATAGCAACCGGCAAAAGCCATAAGCGCCACAAGGAGGCATAGAATCATGCTTGTTTTATTCATAGAATTTCTACCAACTGTATTCATGTCAACATCAATTCTTGCGAATATAATAAAACTAAGCTACAAACGGGCTATCAATTATGGTTATTAACTGTTTTTAGCACCTCTTTGTCAACCTTTACTTTATATTTCTTGCGAAGTTTTTTAACCCACTTATCTTCAAGGTATTTCTGATAGTCGCTCTGTACGGCACCTTTTACATCCCAATATGTTTCGGGGCTCTCAATAACTGTACCTACAACATCGACAAATCCAAAGCCTTTACGGTATTCACCACCTTCGCCTTGAGCGAAAACATACTTGTCAACCCAAGCATTGTCACCAACTGCAAATACTCCCATTTCAACGCGTACCACACGGGCTGAATCTTTAGGAAGATTCTCTTCAATGACACTCTTGTAGTCACGGTATTGTCTTCCTGTCAACAGTTCTTTAACCATTTGCAGGTTTTCCTGTGAATTCGCGTGTATTATCGCACCGCGATAACGGGGCGTCTCAAATGCGTATTTCTTTCTGTTCTTCTTGAAGTATTTGTCCAACCCCGCTTCGTCGGCAGCGGCCTTATCCCACACCTCGCGGGTAGATACCTCGAAGAAGAGCAAGCCGTCGTGATACTCGCGCATCAGATTTCCGAATTCAGGATATTTGCTCTCGAGCAAGCTGTCTTCACGCGCCAAAGCCTCCTGCGGAGTCATTGAACCGCCAAATTCCTTTGCCAAGTCAAAACCTCTTTTAATGCGGGCTTTCAAGTGGATATTCTCTCTTTCAAGCATCTTTATGATAGCCGGACGGTACTCTTCAAAACGGCCGAACGGACGAGATGAATATCTCATTACCACATGAAAGCCGGCAGGAGATTCAAACGGTTCGGAATACTCACCGTCGTTGAGAGAATACGCAACATTCTCAAACTCCTTGTATGCCTGACCTTTAATTATTTCAAAAGGCATAATGCTCTGCATTGGAAGACCAAATGCTGCGGCAACATTTTCAAAAGAGATACCTTCGCGCAGCATATTATACGCAGAATCGGCTCTTGCTCTGGAGATTTCCACATTTACCAAATCCTCTTTCTGATTAGCAAGGAAGAAGATATGGGCAACCTTTACAAAACCTTCGGCTCCAATACTTGCAGAATCTTTTGCGTATATCTTATACGCCTCTCTTTCAACATAGTTTGGGTCGGTCAAATAGCTTTCGGCAAGTTGGCTACGGTCTTTCTTATACTCTTCCTTAAAAGAGGCAAGTGTATCCAGACCCAACTTTTCAGCTTCGGCGACCTTCAATTTGAAGTCGATATACATCTGAAGGTACTCTTCGGCGCTGATGGCATTGTCGCTAAGATTATCACGATTCTTGTTAAAGGCGTATTCAAATTCTGAGCGCAAAACATCTTTGCCGTTGACGGTCATCAACACCGGGTCTGCGACCTGCGCAACCAGATTTGCAACAACAATCAACGACAAAAGAAAAACAGTAAGTCTTTTCATATTCAATTTTTATTCTGGACGGCTGTAGTTAGGAGCCTCGCTGGTAATTGAAACATCGTGTGGGTGGCTTTCCAACACACCTGCATTTGTTATACGGACAAACTTAGCATTATGCAATGTTTCGATATCTTTTGCACCACAATATCCCATACCTGAACGAAGACCACCTACAAGCTGATAGATAACTTCGAAGAGAGTTCCCTTATATGGTACTCGTGCAGCAATACCCTCAGGCACAAGCTTCTTCTTGTCTGCGGTATCTGCCTGGAAATAACGGTCTTTTGAGCCATTTTCCATAGCCTCAAGAGAACCCATACCACGATAAGACTTGAACTTACGGCCATTGAATATGATTGTATCACCGGGTGACTCTTCTGTTCCGGCAACAAGAGAACCGATCATTACGCAATATCCACCGGCTGCAATAGCCTTTACTACGTCACCTGAATAGCGCAAACCACCGTCGGCAATCAAAGGAACACCTGTACCTTCAAGAGCCTTGGCTACATCATAAACTGCTGAAAGCTGTGGCACACCTACACCGGCAACAACGCGTGTTGTACAGATAGAACCCGGACCGATTCCGACCTTTACAGCGTCTGCACCGGCTTCGGCCAACATTTTTGCAGCCTCACCTGTTGCAACGTTACCTACAACGATATCAATTTGTGGGAAAGCGGCTTTTGCCTCTTTCAATTTCTTTACTACACCTGCAGAATGACCATGCGCAGTATCGATAACGACAGCGTCAACACCTGCCTCAACAAGTGCCTTAATGCGGTCCATTGCGTCAAGAGTAACACCTACACCTGCAGCTACGCGCAAACGACCCTTGCTGTCCTTACAAGCCATTGGCTTATCTTTTGCCTTTGTAATATCCTTGTATGTGATAAGACCTACCAAACGACCGTCGTTGTCAACAACCGGCAATTTCTCGATCTTGTTCTCACGCAATATCTTTGCTGCAGCTTCCATGTCTGTCTGCTGGTTTGTTACAACCAAGTGCTCTGCGCCGGTCATAACCTCACATATAGGACGTACCATATTTGTCTCGAAACGCAAGTCGCGGTTGGTAACGATACCTACAAGTTTCTTTTCGTCGTCAACAACAGGAATACCACCAATGTGATACTCTGCCATGATATCAAGTGCGTCCTTTACTGTAGCATGAGCCTTTATTGTAATAGGATCATATATCATACCGTTTTCGGCACGCTTTACAATGGCAACCTGATGCGCCTGATCCTCAATGGACATATTCTTATGAATAACACCAATACCACCCTCTCTTGCTATTGCAATAGCCATCTTTGCTTCAGTGACAGTATCCATTGCCGCTGTTACGAAAGGAACGTTGAGCTCTATATTTCTTGAGAACTTGGTCTTTAATGAAACCTCTTTAGGCAAAACCTCTGAGTATGCCGGTATAAGCAATACATCGTCATAGGTCAAACCGTCCATTACAATTTTTTCTTTAATAAAATCATTCATAGCCTATATGTATTATATTTTTAATTTCCCATTTCTGAAATAAATTTGACACGTACAAGACGTATCTCTTCTTCGCTATATTCGCCACGAAGTTCCTCTACCGCAACGTCAATGTTATCGGTATCGGAATTCTTAAAGTAGTCATAGATGTCGTTCAAAGCCTCTTCGTCCAAAATCTCCTCAAGGAAATAATCGATATTGAGCTTTGTTCCCGAATAAACGATTGATTCGATGTCGTCAAGAAGTTCGTCAAATTCCACGCCTTTGCTTATTGCCAAATCATCAAGGGCTACCTTACGGTCAATGGCATTGATAATAGCAACCTTCAACTTTGACTTATTGGCAACGGTCCTTATTCTTATATCCTCGGGACGGTCAATCTCGTTCTCCTCGCAATGACGCTTTATCAAAGCACAGAACTCTTCACCATAACGTTTCGCCTTTCCTTCTCCGACACCGGGGATATTCTTAAGCTCTTCAATTGTTATAGGATATGTTGTTGCCATAGCTTCAAGTGATGGATCCTGGAATATCACATACGGTGGCAACTCCAATTGCTTTGAGAGTTTCTTTCGCAAGTTCTTCAACATTGCATACAATTCAGGATCTACAGCAAAAGAACTTCCTGTCTGTATAATGGTTTCCTCCTCTTCAAAATCCTTATCTTCCACAATCTTGAAAGAGACAGGTTTTTTAAGGAAATCCTTACCCTGCTTTGTAACTTTGATTATACCGTAGTTCTCGACCTCCTTGTCAAGATATCCGGCTATCAACGCTTGGCGTATAACGGCGTTCCAACGTTTAGCGTCCTCGTCATCACCACAACCGAAGCACTCCAACTCATCGTGTTTATGGGAAAGAACATCGGCTGTTTCCTTACCCATAATAACATCTATTATATATTCAACCTTAAAGTTTTCCTTCAATGCAAGAACTGTCTCTATAACTGTTTCGAGCAATTCTTTTGCCTCCACCTGTTTCTTAGGAGATAGGCAATTGTCACAATTTCCACAATTTTCCACGTCGTAATTCTCTCCAAAATAATGTAACAATAATTTTCTTCGGCAGACAGCCGACTCCGCATAAGCAGTTGTTTCATGTAACAACTGTCGGCCTATATACTGTTCGGCAAGCGGCTTGCCTTCAAGGAATTTCTCCAACTTTTGCAAGTCCTTGTTATTATAGAACGTTATACATTGGCCTTCGCCTCCATCTCTGCCGGCACGTCCCGTTTCCTGATAATATCCTTCAAGACTCTTTGGGATATCGTAATGTATCACATAGCGCACATCCGGTTTGTCAATACCCATACCAAATGCTATTGTAGCTACGATAACATCGATTTTCTCCATTATGAAATCGTCTTGTGTCTGAGAACGCAAAGCCGACTCCATACCTGCATGATATGCCTTGGCCGATATTTCGTTAGCCTGTAGTATTTCGGCAAGTTCTTCAACCTTCTTACGGCTCAAGCAGTATATTATACCAGATTTTCCGGGATTTGATTTTATGTATTTTATTATATCCTTATCAACATCTTTTGTTTTAGGGCGTACCTCGTAATAAAGATTCGGGCGATTGAATGATGACTTGAAATCGGGAGCATCCTGAATACCAAGATTCTTTTTGATATCATCACGCACCTTTGTTGTGGCAGTCGCTGTCAAAGCGATAATAGGAGCTTTGCCTATTTCGTTTATTATCGGACGTATACGACGATACTCCGGACGGAAGTCATGTCCCCATTCCGAGATACAATGCGCTTCATCTACTGCATAAAATGATATTTTTATACTCTTGAGGAATTCAACATTCTCCTCCTTTGTCAAGGATTCCGGAGCGACATAAAGCAATTTGGTCTTTCCCGAAAGGACATCTTCCTTAACGATATCTATTGCCTGCTTTGTCAATGATGAATTCAAGAAATGGGCAACGCCATCTTCTTCGTTAAGATTTCTTATGGCATCGACCTGATTCTTCATCAGAGCAATAAGAGGCGATATGACTATCGCAGTACCTTCCATAACAAGAGAAGGCAGTTGGTAGCACAAGGACTTACCACCTCCTGTCGGCATAAGGACAAAAGCGTCTTTTCCCTCGAACAAGTTCCTTATGACAGCTTCCTGATCCCCCTTAAACGTATCAAAACCGAAATTCTCCTTAAGAATTTCCGTCAAATTACACTTCTTAGTCATTTTACAGTACGCCTATTTGAAAACAAAGTTATAAATATATAAATAAAACACACAACTTTTTTCAAATATATTTTAAGCAAAGTCGAGAAAATAAACTTAAAAATAGGCTTTAACGACATAAAAATAGCCCTTTCAATCGAAAGGGCTATTATATTTAAGAAAAACTAATCACGCTCCGATAATTGAAGTACTCTTTTCTATCTGCTTTTTGGCGTATTCCTTGGTTATCTTGCACGTTTTTGCACCACTTGACGGAATTTCAAACATTTTTTCCATCATTATGGTTTCAACAATTGAACGCAGACCTCGTGCACCCAATTTGTATTCGACAGCAGTGTCCACAATATAGTCAAGAGCATCGGGTTCGAAGGTAAGTTTTACACCGTCCATCTCCATCAGTCTTATATACTGCTTCACCAAAGAGTTCTTTGGTTCTGTAAGTATATTGCGCAACGTGTCGCGGTCAAGCGGACGTAATGATGTCAGTATTGGCAAACGGCCCACTATCTCGGGGATAAGACCGAACGAACGCAGGTCCTGAGGTGCGATATAACGCATCATATCACCTTTATCCACATGCAGATTGTTCTGCACTGAATTATATCCGACAACATGTGTGTTTAGGCGTTGGGCAATTTTCTTTTCGATACCGTCAAAAGCTCCGCCACATATAAACAATATATGTTTTGTATTGACTGGTATCATCTTCTGGTCCGGATGCTTGCGTCCTCCCTGTGGGGGAACATTGACAATAGAACCCTCAAGCAACTTCAGCAAACCCTGCTGCACACCCTCACCGCTGACATCACGTGTTATTGAGGGGTTGTCGCTCTTACGTGCAATTTTGTCAATTTCATCGATGAACACGATACCGCGCTCTGCCTCTTCCACATTGTAATCTGCAACCTGAAGCAAACGGGTAAGAATGCTCTCGATATCTTCACCAACATAACCGGCCTCGGTGAGCACAGTGGCATCGACAATGGTAAATGGGACTTTCAGAAGACGGGCGATTGTACGAGCAAGCAAGGTCTTGCCTGTTCCGGTACTGCCGACCATAATTATATTACTCTTCTCAATCTCTACATCGTTGCAGGCATCGCGCTGCATAAGACGCTTGTAATGGTTATAGACAGAAACTGCCAAAGCGCATTTAGCCTCATCCTGACCAATGACATATTCATCAAGGAATGCCTTTATCTCTTTCGGTTTCGGCAACTCCTTCATTTCAAAGTCACTTTTAGGCAAGAGAGCCTCTTCGCGCAATATCGCATGAGCCTGCTCCACGCAGTCATTGCATATATAACCGGTCATACCGGTCATGAGCAATGCAACCTGCTCTTCTGTCCTACCACAAAAGCTACACCTTTTCTTACCCTTCTCTGCCATTACGAACAACTATTATTTACGGGTAAGAACATTGTCAATCATGCCGTACTCTTTTGCTTCAAGTGCTGTCATCCAGTAATCGCGGTCACTGTCTGCCCAAACCTTGTCAAAAGGCTGCTTGCTATGCTCCGATATGATTGTGTACAATTCCTTCTTCAGTTTCTGAATCTCGCGTGCTGTAATCTCAATATCACTCGCCTGACCCTGAACACCGCCAAGTGGCTGATGAATCATCACTCTGCTATGTGTAAGCGCAGAGCGTTTTCCTTCGGCACCGGCAACCAACAGCACTGCCGCCATACTTGCAGCCATGCCTGTGCATATTGTTGCAACATCACTCGAAATGAATTGCATGGTATCATATATGCCAAGTCCGGCATATACAGAACCACCGGGAGAATTTATATAGATTGATATATCCTTTCCGCTATCCACAGAGTCGAGATAAAGCAACTGAGCCTGAAGCGTGTTTGCCGTATAATCGTCAATCTGTGTACCGAGAAAGATGATTCTATCCATCATCAAGCGCGAGAACACGTCCATTTGAGTAACATTCAACTGTCTTTCCTCAAGGATATAAGGGTTCAAGTACTGCGACTGTGCCTTGATAACATCATCAAGCACCATGCTGTTTATACCAAGATGCTTGGTTGCATATTTTTTGAAATCATCTCTCTCCATACAACAAATTTTAATTATATACAATTATATATATTAAGCGTTTTCAGACACCTTTTTGTTGAAATCCTCAACAGAAACTGTCTCTTCCTTCAAAGTGATGACGCTCTTGATTGACTGGATAAGTTTCACGTCAACTGCACGGTTGATAAGTGCCTCACGTGTCTTGTCCTGCTTAAGCATCTCCTTAGCATAGTTCTCGAGCAAGTCCTCAGGAACATTTGCCATACCATACTGAGCGAACTGGTCACGTGTAGCATCCTTTGCAACACCAAGAACATCGTTATCGTCAATCTTGATCTCGAACTTCTTAGCAAGCTGCTCCTTAACAAGGTGCCATGAAAGTTCTGTAAGGCTCTTCTGGAATTCCTCCTCGCTAACAGTTTCACCTTCAGCCTTGCTCATATCCATAATGCGACGCAAGATAGACTCGTTGTACTCGAGCTTACCGACTTTCTCCATCAAGTAAGAACGAACATCCATCAAAAGTTTGTAATCGCTCTCAACCTCGAAACGGCTTGCAAACTGCTCAGCTATCTTTGCGCGGAACTCCTCTTCTGTCTTAACGACATCCTTACCGAATGCTGCATCAAAGACATTCTGGTTGATTTCGCTTGCAACGAAACGTGTAATTTCTGTTATTGCGAATGTGAACTCACCTGCATGTGCAGCAACTTCGTTCTTCTCAACTTTAAGAAGTGAAGCCAACTCAGCTTCGTTGTTATCGAAAGCGACTGAAGGGTTGAATGTAACTACATCGTTTACCTTAGCACCTGCGAAGAGAGCCTTCTGGTCATCGTTCTTCATATATGCAGGCATCATAACAGCCTCACGAACAACAACGCCATTTTCGGCAGACTCTGTCAAAGTACCCTTAAGCATATCGCCATTCTCGTAAGCCTCAACCTGCTTGTACTCGCCACAACGCTGAGCGAAAGCATTTGCCTGACCGTCGATCATCTCCTTTGTAGGCTCAATTCTGTAGTATGCAAGAGTATCGTTCTTGTCAAGTACAGCATCGAACTTTGGAGCAAGAGCAATCTCGAACTCAAAAGTAAAGTCCTTGTCTTCTGCCATGTTGATACCAGCCTGCTGCTCCTCGATAGGAAGAGGCTCGCCAAGCATATCAATCTTGTTCTCCTTGATGTACTCGAATATCTTTGTCTGCAAAAGTTTGTTTACCTCTTCTGCCTTTACAGCTACACCATACTGCTTCTTAACCAAGCCCATAGGTACCATACCCGGACGGAAACCCGGGAAGTTAGCCTTCTGACGGAAGTTCTTCAACTGTTTCTCTACCAATGCTGAATAATCAGCTTCCTGAATGTTTACAGAAAGGATCGCGCTTGTAGCGTCCTGATTTTTAAGTGTAAATTCCATTTATATATAAATTTAGATATTATTCTATTCCGAATTTAGACTTGCAAAATTATAATTTATTGAGGACATATTCAAAAAAAAAGCGCCTTTTACTCATTTTTTATATAAAATTAGGTTCTTCGGCACAAAAATAGAGAATAACAACACGAAACGAGTTGCAGAAAAGACAATCTGCAACTCGTTTTTACTCTACCATTTCCAAAGAAACAGTGTCTTATAATTGGAAATCGCGTTTTCTCAAAACAAAATCGCGTCCTAAATACTTTTCGCGAACAATAGGATTCTCTGCAAGCTCTTCGGGTGTTCCTTCAAAAAGAATACGTCCCTCAAAAAGCAGATATGCTCTGTCGGTAATGCTCAATGTCTCCTGAACGTTGTGGTCTGTAATAAGAATACCTATATTCTTGTCTTTCAGCTTCCAGACAATATATTGGATATCCTCGACCGCAATGGGATCGACGCCTGCAAAAGGCTCATCAAGCATAATGAATTTTGGGTCGATTGCAAGGCAACGTGCGATTTCGGTACGACGGCGTTCACCACCCGAAAGACGGTCGCCTAGATTCTTACGCACCTTCTGCAAACGAAACTCCTCGATAAGACTTTCCAATTTCTCTTTCTGATACTCTTTTGGCTTGCCTGTAAGTTCAAGCACCGAGGCGATATTGTCCTCAACCGTCATTTTACGGAAGACGCTCGCCTCTTGAGCAAGATAGCCGATACCGGCACGGGCACGCTTATAAACAGGAAAATCCGTTATTTCCGTTTCATTCAGGAATATATGACCGTCGTTAGGAACAACCAGACCGGTTGTCATATAGAACGAGGTTGTCTTACCGGCTCCGTTAGGGCCAAGCAAACCGACAATTTCGCCCTGCTTGACATCGAAAGAGACACCGTTAACGACTGTACGCTTGCCATATCGTTTGACAAGATTTTCTGTACGCAACACCATGCGTTCATTCATATTTGTATCAACTCCTTCGTTTGCCATATCTTCAGCCTTGATAAATTTCGAAAGCGAAGATAATGCATTTTTATCTTTCTCGCAACAAAAGAGTCGCTTTCTATGGTTTAAAGAACCATACAGGGAAGATTGTCGTATTTATTAACAGCCAATAAAATAAAAAATCGTACCTTTGCAATAAATTAAAAACAGATGATACTTATAGATTCCATAAAAACATTCGGAGAATACCTCCTGCTCATGAAGCGGGTAATCGCAAAGCCCGAACGCTGGAGAGTATTTTTCCGCCAGATGTTGCACGAGATGTATCAGCTTGGCGTAAATTCAATTCCCATCGTGCTGTTAATCTCATTCTTCATAGGTGCAGTCATATGTATTCAGCTAAAGTTGAACATAGAAAGCCCCTGGATGCCAAAGATGGTGGTAGGATATTCTACCCGTGAGATACTTATCCTCGAGTTCTCTTCATCGATAATGTGTCTTATTCTCGCAGGCAAGGTCGGCTCAAACATCACATCGGAGATTGGAACGATGCGAGTAACACAACAGATTGACGCGCTTGAGATAATGGGTGTCAATTCGGCAAGTTTCCTGATACTGCCAAAAATCACTGCGCTAATGACAATGATTCCAATACTTGTGATATTCAGCATAGCCGCAGGAACAGGAGGAGCTTTTTCAATTGGAAAATTTACCGGAATAATGACGCCCGAGGACCTTATGATAGGATTCCAATACGAGTTCCAGCAATGGTACGTATGGTGCAGTGTCATAAAATCCTTCGCTTTTGCTTTTATAATAACAAGCGTATCATCGTTCTATGGCTACAGGGTTACAGGCGGTTCGCTGGAGGTTGGCAAGGCAAGCACAAATGCCGTTGTCAGCTGTAGCGCGCTCATTCTATTTGCCGATATGATACTCACACAATTACTGATGCAATGATTGAGATTTCTTCAATATACAAGAATTTCGAGGAACAGGCTGTTCTCAAAGGCATTACAGCCGTTTTCGACAGTGGCAAGACCAATCTTATCATTGGTAGGAGTGGTGCCGGAAAAACCGTTTTGCTCAAATGTATCGTTGGTCTGTTAGACCCCGACAAGGGCAAAATCAAATATGACGGACGTGACATTGTGACATTCAACAAAAAAGAGAAGATGCTTTTGCGCCGTGAGATAGGTATGCTGTTCCAGAGTGCCGCGCTTTTCGACTCAATGAGCGTTCTTGAGAATGTAATGTTCCCGCTTGACATGTTTTCCAATATGACATACAAGGAGCGCATCAAGCGCGCACAATTCTGCCTTGACCGCGTAAACCTTCTCGAAGCACAAGACAAGCGCCCCGACGAATTGTCAGGAGGTATGCAGAAGCGTGCAGCAATCGCAAGAGCCATAGCCCTTGAGCCAAAATATCTTTTCTGCGACGAGCCGAACTCTGGTCTTGATCCACAGACATCGCTGAGGATTGACGAACTTATACACGACATCACAAAAGAGTACAAGATAACAACAATTGTAAACACCCACGACATGAATTCGGTAATGGGTATCGGCGACCACATTCTGTTCCTTGCCGACGGAAACCTGTCATGGGAAGGCAACAAGGACGAAATCCTGCACACCACGAACGAGACACTCAACGATTTCCTCTTCTCGAGCGACATTCTGCGTAAGGTACGCAACATGGCGAAAAAATGAGGCTCAAGAATAAATCAAAAGGCG
>JAEIGA010014198.1_pt1 | contig 12118 bp, 21 predicted proteins | sample 9270691 | NCBI WGS metagenome assembly JAEIGA01 (sample SAMN17057246, study PRJNA624740) | gut metagenome | biome: biome; isolation source: fecal sample | host: Bos grunniens | place: China: Xizang | collected 2019
AAACTATCACGCTTAACGCAACTGCAATTAACGGCGGTACTCCGATAACGACTATAAATATGGGTAGTTACATTCCGACCAACACAAACCAACTTACGGGGGACTTCCGAGAAGGAACAAACGGTGCTTATGTTGCACTTGCAAATTCAAGTGACAATAGGTATTTAGCAACAACTGAGTGGGTTATCAATTATGTAACGAGCAAACTTGGATAAGGAGGTGCAACCTTGGGAATAAATTTAGCAACTCATAAACTCCGAGAGGACTTGGCAAGTCTTGTGAACAATTCGGGATTGCCAATTTGCATTATTCACTCTGTTTTGAGTGAAGCAACGGAAACAGCAAGCAAGATTCTTGTGGCAACCGTCCAATCGGAACTTCAACAAGAGCAAAAAAGAAAGGAGGAATCCGAAGATGGCAAGTTGGACTAAACTTTTTTCTAATTTTGTATGGAAGAACCGACCGGACACTTCCACACCGTTAGGGCAAACCCTTTTAAATCGTCTAAATACGGCTTTGAACGGCATTGACGATAGAGTGGTTACCCTAAACGCACAAAAAGTCTCTACGGACGAAATACAAAGCGTATTTACCGACGTAAGATTGATTAAAAACACGGGGCAATTTGTGTTTACTCTTTTTGACGGAACGCAAAAGATTATCGACACGGCATTAGAGAAAATTTCAATCAATGTCAGTTTTGATAAGGAAACCCAAATGATGGTTCTTGAAAAAGAGGACGGAAGCAAAGAGTACATTGATTTGTCGGTTTTCACTACTCAGTATGAGTTTGTTTCAAGCCCTACAATTCAACAAACCGTAACGGATGGAAAGGTAAGGGCAGACATCAAGCCAAACAGTATTACCGACCAAATGTTACAGACTAATTACCTTGCGGATATTACAACGCAAGCAAACACGGCGGTATCTGCTTCTCAATCTGCATTAGAAAGCCAATCTTTAGCGGAACAATTTGCGGAAGAATCTTTAAAAAGTTCTCAATCCGCTAGCACTTCACAAGCAAGTGCAAAATATTATTCTGAAATGTCTCAATCCGCAAACGAGGAAATCAACCGAAAGTTGCAGTTGGCAGAGTTTGACATTGACGATAACGGAAACCTTATTTACACCGATACATCGGCTTACGCATTTAGCGTTGACGATAACGGTTTATTAAATTGGGAGGTGGCATAATGGCAGTAGCAGGAAAAGTAGCAATCACGCTTTCAACCGAAAACGGCGGTGCATGGAGCGCAGATGTGACCTATGACCGACTTGTAGCGGTAAAGCACAACAACAACCTTTACATTTCGAGAAAAACGGTAGCAAATGTAGAGCCTCCGAATAATGAGTTTTGGTTTTTGGCTTTAGAAGGATTCGGTGGAGAAGATGTAGAAGCCTTGATTGACCGTTTGAATGAGTTGGGTGATTTGATTCAAGCAATCATTGACGGCACAACCAAAGTCGGCAACGCAAAAACCCTTGACGGACACGAAGCGGAGTATTTTGCAAAGAAAGAAGAACTAACAAAACGTGGCTTATCGTATAATTCCATATCTTCTAAGAGTGAACTTGAAAATTTATTAAACGATTTTTCTGCAAATATTGCAGATGATGTTTTTTATGAATTTGAGGTAAACACTGGGAATTATGATTATCCGTTAAACAATGGAACTTATTATATTAACGGTATAAAAATAAATAGTTTGTACGAGATACAGACCGCAAAAAGATACCTTTCTGACCGTGTAGAAGTAAGAAGACGGTCTAAGTATAACGGAACATGGAGTAATTGGATTGCTGACTCTACCGTTTTAGACCTTGCGAACTACTTACCGCTTAGTGGCGATATTCCACTGCCTCGAAATGTAAATGTAGGTTCTACTACGACAAATCACGTAGTGTGGATGGGTTTTTTGAATACTGTACGGAATTTATCATGGCAATTATTGACGGACGGAACTTTTAGATTAAGCGACAATACCAACGGTAACGCTCCTATTGTGTTTGGCGCAAATGGTACAAACACTTTCAACGGTACCGCCACAAATGCTAACAATTTATTTGGTAAATACGGAAGTGAGGTTGGGATTTTACACAATCCAAATTACGGCGGTGTTGAATATGCTTACAATGTATCAATGGACGAACCGGGGCTGTTTCCAAACATAAATAACGCAAATTCCGTACTGACACTTAACAGACACGCTGGCGAGTATACTTCTCAGATGGGATTTAGTAGTAATGGTCGTTTGTATTACCGAATATTTGATGCCGAAGCAATGAATTCTTCAAAACCGTGGAGAGAGATTCTTGACACTGGCAACAAGCCTAGTGGAAGTTACACTGGAAATGGTAGTGCTACAAGTAGAACTATTAGTACTGGTGGTTTAGGTAGTTTGATTTATATTTTCTGCCCGAATAATGCTACACAGTGTATAATCGGTTATTACGGTGGTGTAGAGTTTGCTAGTGCAAACATAAATTCAACCGAGGCAACATTCCGTGATGGGGTTTTAACCGAAGCAACAACACATGGGGCATTAAATGTTAGTGGCTATACTTATTACTACCAAGTACTGTAAAGGAGGGATAAACCATGAGTAAAATCTTAGAAAATATCGAAACTCCGATTGAGGAAAACGGCATGGGTAATATCTTAGAAGATTTAACCTATAAAGTACCGATTGAGATTCCGCAGAGGGTAAATCCTTTCTGTGTAATTTCCAAAGACACTTTCGGGGAATATGCGGTGCGTGACATTCAGACAAATTCCGCATGGAGTGAAAATCCGTATGAGGATTATGCGATTGTTCCGGATGAAATGGTGCTTGCAATCCAAGAAACAAGAGGATTCTGTGATATTGAACTGAACGAGGACGGAACAGAGGTTGTGAGTTTTAAAGCAAGAGAGATTCCCGACATCCCTGAACCACCGAATGAACCGACAGTGAAAGATGACTCTGTATGGGATGAAATGGCCCTTGCGATTGAGGAAGGAGTGAATGAGGTATGAGAAGCAAAGAGTTTGTCCTTGAAATGATGAAGAAGTACGGCCTTGCTTATGCAGAAACCATTCAGACGAAAGCCGAGAGCATGACCGGGACCGAACTGTACGAAGAGTATGGGTTCATTCCTTCTTTCTACGCAGCGTGTGCAAAGAAGAATATGCTTGAAAGACCGATAGGCTTTGTGTGCCGTTCTCCGCAGGGTAGGATTGTAAGATTGCTTCAGCCGTATGACAGTACGATTTACACGCATGAGCCGGAGGAACTTACTGCACAGTGGGGATTCAAGTGGAGCAATAATCCGAAGTACGCACTTCCGTATTTCAAGAGCGCAGAAAGTCCATACGGAGAAGGCGAGTGCTGTATTTGGAATAATGAAGTGCATCGTTCTAAAATTGCGAACAATGTTTATTCCCCGGAAGAATATCCGCAGGGATGGGAACTCTATACAGAAGAATAACGGCAGAAAGACAGAAGAGAAAGGGGAATGACCATGGAAGTATCAGGATATGTAAGGGGCATACCAACGTATGAGGACCTTAACGGCAATACTTATGGTATGCTTTGCGAAACAAAAGAGAAGTTGATTACCGATGATTCAGGAGTAGCACTTGACTTTAAACTGGAAGAACTTCGGAAGCAGATTAAAAACAGCGGCGGTGGAAATACGGATGCTTCCACTTTGGAAGGGCATAATGCAGCGTATTTTGCAACGGCAGAGAGCGTAACGAATATCACGAATGGCACAACCAAAGTCGGCAACGCAAAAACCCTTGACGGACACGAAGCGGAGTATTTCTTCCCTAAAGAGGGTGGAAGAATAAGAGCCAATAGTAATGAACCGTTAGAAATTGAAAACACAAGAAGCCCATACAGGGGATATATAACATTTTTTGGAACAAGTGGTAAAAGTGGTTCACTAGGTTTTTCTAGCAAAGATGAGCCTACTTATGTTGATTCCGCTGGAATAAAAGCATACGAACTTCTCCACACTGGCAATATGGCAAACCATGTATTACCTAAGAGTGGTGGCAAGTTGTCTACATCCGTATCAAGTCCTTTGACACTTGAAAGCACCACTACAGATTCCACAAATATTGTGTTCAATGGCGCAAGCGGCACTCTCGGACACATCGGATTTGTTGGAGCAAACACACCTGCCGTATGGAATAGTGATAGTGTAACTTGGTATAATCTTCTCCACACTGGCAACAGCGCAAAGGTGGTTGTTAGTCAGACTGCACCATCCGACACGACCGCATTGTGGGTATGGTAAGGGGGTGTCTGTATGATTCAAAGATACGACACCGCACAACAGAAGAGAGTGGATGCATCGTTTGTGAGACGGTATGACGGAAGCAAGTGGATTGATGTGCAGTTTGTGAGACGGTATGACGGAAGCAAGTGGGTGGATACATTCGCCAAAGAGTACGAGTTTGAGAATCTTGGATATAGCACAAAAGTGGATTACGTTGCTAATGGTTCTACTGCAACCGTTGTTTTACATGGAGAGCAAGAGTATTGTAAAATCGGTCTTGCTTATCTTGATTCTGCAGGTGTTGTATTTGCAAGTCCTGCTTTAAAAGGAACTGTTACAAGTTCGGAATTTTCGAACGGAGAACACATGGGAAACGTAAATATAGCGGACCATTATACAGGAGCAACAAACACAAAAACGGAATATATCTACAACGGAACAGCGTTTGAGGTAAGTTTCAATGGTGATGCAAGAGTGATAGAGGTTGTTGTTCGTTCTCTTAGTAAATCATATGCCTCTATACAGTTGTCAAACTTCACACTTAACGGTGTTCCAGTAAAATTTATTTAAAAGAAAGGAAGAACTATGGAAACATCAGGATATGCGAGAGGTATACCAACGTATACTGACCCTGACGGTAAGAGGTATGGTATGCTTTGTGAAACAAAAGAGAAGTGTATTAGTGATGATTCCGGGGTAACGCTTGATACAAAATTAGAAGAAATGCAGAGACAGATTAACGAAGCGGCGGCCGACAAAGATGCTTCTACATTGGAAGGACACGGCGCAGAGCATTTTGCCACCGCTGAAAGTATAACCGACATAATAAACGGTACACAGAAAGTCGGGGATGCCGAGAAACTGGATGGGAAAGACGGTTCTCATTTTGCTACGGCAGAGAGTGTGGCGAACATTGTCAATGGAACAACAGCAGTAGGAAACGCTGAAAAGTTGGACGGACAGGATAGCACTTACTTCGCAACAGCCGATAGCGTAACAAACATTGTGAACGGCACAACGCAAGTAGGAAATGCACAAAAACTTGGTGGAAACACAGCAGATGCATTCGCAAAGAAAACAGACCTTACGAAGTATATGCCTGCGGTCGTTGTTGCTACGGACCCAGGTGTAGGTGCTTCTACATCGTACGCAAACGGAACACTTATCTTTGTAAAAGAATAGAGGTGGCGATATGGTAAGAAATGTTGCCAACGGAGTGACAGGTGGTATCGGTAGCATGCGTTATTCGGAGAATAATGTGGCTAAGAATATCCCGGTTGCTTATGTTGTAGAGAACGGCATTACCCACCTTGTATTTGAGGAAGATAGTGGCACAGTGGCACAGTATGGAAAGACTCTAAATCTTGCCACAGCAAGAACAGGTAGTGTGGCCGAGAATGCAGGGGATAACTATCTATTGATAGCAGGAGGTCGTGATGCAAGCGGAAACCATCTTAAAACGGTGGAAACGATAAATGGTTCTCTCACACTTGGGACCGCCGCCAGTACAGATTTTGTATTGGAGTCATCAAACGACATGCTAAAACACACAAGGACATCAACACATGCTTTATTTTTTGGTGACAGTTCGTCTTCCGAAGCAGTAAATGTGTATGACTCATCATTGACCAAAACGACACCGCACAGTTTTTATGGTTCAGACAGCATGATAAGCGGAGCGCATTTAAATGGAAAAGCATATGTTTTATGGGAGTATATGTGCAATGTTTTGGACGATGCCATGACCGTAACAGCAAGTGAATACACTGCTCTTTACATGGATGCTGATAATGCAGAGGCTGTTTCCATGTTGGACCACATATTGGTTTCCAGTTATTACAATTCTAATGGTGCTTATGTAAGCCATGTGGTTTCTATTGATGAATCACTTACTATGACGGATGTTGGAGACCTTACACTGGCAAGGTACAATGTCACTGGTGCGTACAACGGTAGCTGTGCGCTATTCGCAGGAGGTTACAGTCTTGATGGTCGTTCTGCATATTACAGTGCAGTTGATGCGTTCAATAATTCGTTGACTAAAGTTGCGGCAAGTGATTTATCGGTGGCAAGATATAGCATTGGTGCAACACGACTAGAAAATTATGCTATTTTTGCAGGAGGTTACAGTGAGAGCAGCACAGCATATCTTTCCCATTCGGAGGTTGATATGTATGATAAGGCATTAACCAAACAAAGCGTAGCGGCACTTCCTGAAAAGAAGCATTTGCCTGCCAGTGGAACGGTTGGCAATCATGCAGTATTCGCCGGGGGATATACGACAGGTTTTACTGCAACAAAAACGATAACTATTTATGATTTACAAAAATAGTAGAAAGGAGAATCAAAATGGCAAGGTATCAGATTTGGAACAGAACTGATAATGTAATTACACCTGATGGAAGGGTGTGGACTCCTGAACAGTGGATGGTCAAGCATCCCATTGCAGGTGTGGAGGGGGTAAAGGTTATCATCGGTGGCAGTGTCATCAATGGTAGTGTTTTGTATGAATACACCTCGACAATCGAAAGATATGAGAAAGCCGGGTGTGATTTCTCTTCTTGCGAGACGGAGCGAGATTACCTTGATGCAATTGAGGCCTTCGAGGATGCACAGAGAGAAGCACAGAAGGCAACGGTAAGCACCGAGGAGAGAATTGCCGCCGCACTGGAAGCACAGGTGATGATGTCAATGCCTGATGAAGAAACCACAGAGTAAAGGAGGGGAATCCACATGAATTTTGAAACTGTAAAAAGAAACTATAACAACGGTCTTTGGAATATTCAGCTTGTTAAGATGGCGGTAACCAAGGGCATTATTACTAAGGATGAATACAACGAAATCACAGGTTGCGTTTATCCGTCTACAAAGAAGGAGGGTTAAGGATGAACGCTATCAAAGGGGTATTCGTAGCAATCGGCGGTGTATTGTCCAGTATGCTTGGTATTCTGTACATCCCGGTTATTCTTATGGTACTGTGTAACGTGATTGATTATTTGACTGGAATCTTCGCCGCCGTGAACAACGGAAAGAAAATCAGTTCTGCCACAGGAATTAAGGGGATTTTCAAGAAGGTTTGTATGTGGTTATTGGTTATTGTTGGAGCAATCGTTGACGAGTTAATCAAGTATGCCGCAGCTACGGTTGGGTTGACATTCCCATTTGTTTTCTTGGTGTCCTGCATCGTTGCGGTATGGATTATCTGCAATGAGTTAATTTCTATTTTAGAGAATATCTCAGCAACAGGAGTGAAGGTTCCGGGATTCCTCATGAAGATTGTTCGTTACATAAAAGGTAAGACAGAGGATTCAGCAGGGATTCAGGAGGAGGAGAACAGTGAAAGCGCAGATAAGTGAGTTTATAGCATATTTGGAAAGCAAGGTCGGTTCTCCCTACTTGTGGGGAGGACAAGGTGAGTCTCTGTCCTACATCATCCGTAAGTATGCAAGGGCGAAGAGCCAATCGGACAGTGCCACAAGCAAGATGATTAAGTTTATGAAAATCGAGGATGTCGAGTTTTATGATTGCAGCGGACTTGGTGTCAATTTCCTGATGGATTATGGGGTCTTGAAGTCGGATACAACGGCAGATGGTCTGTACCGAAAGTGCGACAAGATTTCAAAATCGGATGTTCTGCCGGGGGACTTCGTATTTTTCGTTGAATCCGGCAAGGCAACGCACATCGGATATGTGGTAAAGGATGGATATGTCATCCATGCCTTAGACCAAAGCGTAGGAGTTATCAAAGAGAAACTGTCCAAGAGAAATTGGGTGTATGCAAGACCAAACTTTGCATTCGACTTTGATACCAAGAAGTATTATCCGCAATACAAGGGTAACACCGGTTCAATTGTAGAGATTATGAGAAGCTACGGAGAGGACAGCAGTTTCAAGTTCAGAAAGAAGGTAGCTGTTGCAAATAATGTAGTAGATGCCGAGGAGGAATACGAGGGGACCGCAGGTCAGAACACTGCAATGGTAACACTGGCGAAGGTTGGAAAGCTGATTAGACCATAGTCTTGCTCCTTAGAAAACACAAAAGGCAGGAGTTGTGCGCTCCTGCCTTTTGTATGGGAAAATCCATCTTACTTGACCTTTTTTGAAAAAAAATATATAATGCTTTTGAATAAAGGAAGAAAGGTGTGGTTATCATGTATTACACCCATGAATGCGTGTAGTACATGATTGCAACAGTGGGGAATATACAAGAAGTCAGTGGATTCAAGCTGACTTCTTATATTTTAGGGTATAACTTGATATCAAAATCCTTTCCCTTTGGTTCTGCATATAACTCAATCTTAACCAGTACCTCTCTCCATAAATCATTCTTCTGTTGCGGTGACATTATGTCATAGCTGTCAAGAAGGTGCTGAGTCTTCGGAATAATATCATTTGGGTTTTTGGTTTTCTTTTTCTCGATTTCAGTTTCGATGTTCTTCAGAGATTTCCTCATGGCTGTGATGTCTGCCTGCAGTTTGTCGTTTCTCTTAGAGAACATCTCGATGGTATATACACCCTTTTCCAGTAAATCGCATATCTTGTTCTGCTGTTCCTCTGCATCGGCAAGCTGTCTTTTTACGAGGTCAAGAGCGGATGTGTCGATAACTTCAGGAGCATCTTCTCCAATAGTCACCATATACTCCTTTAACCATATGCCCATCTCACGCACCACGGCCTCCTCAAACGGTTCTAAATAGATTGACCGACAATCACATTGCCTATTCGGGCAAGATAGCCTATATCGGACCGTAGGGCGCATAGAAGTGGTTCTTCTGATGATGGTTCTTCCGCATTTGCCGCACTTGACGATGCGAGAGAACGGATTACATAATTCCTTGTTCATTGTCACTGGTAGATTTTCCTTTCTTGCCTGAAGAGATTTCTCCCATTGTTCCTCTGATATAATCGGCTCATGAAGTCCTTCGTGCAGTTCATAGTCATCACGGTCCCTGATTCTCCTCTTTACAAGCTTTCCGTCCTTAAAGGTTTTCTGTGTCTTTTTGTATCGGTATCGTATTTTGCCAATATATACTGGATTCTTAAGAATCCTCTCTATAACGTGCCTATCCCATGACGAGATGGGATGAGAAGGTTGTATTCCTATGCTTTCCAGTTCACGAACAATCTTTCCGTAACCAAGTCCTTGTTCTGTGTATAGGTCGAAAATAAACTGTACAATCTTAGCTTGCTCCGGTATTATCCTTAAGCTATATCCCTTTACTCCGACCAGTTTGTACTTTTCGTAACCATACGGAGCAACAGAACCAACAAATTTTCCTTCGGATGCAGATGCCAATCTTCCACCAACCAAACGCTTGTTGATGGTTTTGAATTCGTACCGAGAGAACATAAACTTCATGTCAGTAAACTGTTCATCAGAATCATTTGACAAATCATATGTCTTTGATGGTGTTACTATCTTGCAGTTGTTTACTTGTAGGACTTGAGTTATGTAACCTGAGTCCATACTGTTACCTCTAGACAGACGGTCAATGTCCATACAGAGGATGCCTTCGTATTCGCCAGTATTCACGAGTTCAAGGCATTTCATCATCTGTGGTCTAGAACTAAGTGATTCCCCGGAAACCACTTCATCGAGGATTACCTCAACGTAAAGATTTCTGCTTTCCGCAAATTCTGTTAAAATCTTTTTGTGTCTCTTTAGTGTTTCCTCGATGGATAAATCTTCAAAGTCCCTATCCATCTGAGACTTTCTTAAATACATTATGTATTTCTTCACTAAATCACTCCTTTTTATCTTTTCTTTTTTGGTATGTACCCGGATAATAAAGCAACCAGTATGTAGCTTATGATAGAAGCTGCGACATATCCATAATATTTCTCGTCTTCAAACGGAAGAACTATTCTAAACATAATTGTTACGGCAAGCAAAGGTGAATATCCACACCAAAAATATTTTCTTGTTTCATTAAGAAAATTATCACTGAAACGGCAAGACTCTAGTATTTCCTTCATGGTTACTTTGCCAAAAATCAAGCAGAGTATGCCTCCTGACAAGAAGAAAAACATTATTCCTCCTGCTATTAACACAGGACTCATAATTAGTGCAGATACGACATTAACAAATCCCATACTATTGCCTCCTTATCATTTTGTATTACAAAATAAATTTTCTTTTGTCGAATAATGGCATTCGATTCCTTGATTTCCAATAATTCCCTATTGCTCATCGTTTTACACGATGATATAATTAAATTACCAGTTACATAATGATAGTGATAATCAGTTCCATAAAATGAAAATTTTACTTGAAAAAAGAACGTATGTTTGGTATAATGAATTATCGCTATCTTGGTTTGCTCGTGCGAAGTGAGGTGTACACATATGGACGAAGACAAGAAAATCATCCTCGAAATGCTTGAAAAAGCAGATGAACGCAAGATAAAACTTATAATCTGCTATATAAAAGCACTGCTTGGACTAGGTTAACCCCTAGTCCATTTTTTTGTCATATCCCACGATTTCCTTCGCTTTCTGCTCTAAGAATTCCCATTCGCTTTCATCCAGTTTCGATAACATTGCAATAAAGCGTTTCTTAAAGTTGTTCTTATCATCCATCTGAATCTTACCGATAAAGGTTGCAATTTCTTCATCGATGGGAGAAACGAGAAACATCTCACCTTCCCCGGAAGTTAGCCAATCTTTGTTCACGTTATACTCTTTGCAAATTAAGTGTATTGTATGTTCTTTTATTTCTGCCCTGCCTGCGCCTTCTAAATTTGCAACCATTGGGCGAGAAAAACCGATTCGCTCTCCAAACGCTGTTTGCGTCATACCTAAAGCAGTTCTTACTTCTTTGATTCGAGTATTCATTACATCCCTCCTTTCTGTTTAAATCAATCATAACATATTTTTGTGTGTTAGGCAACACATAATTTAAAATTATTTTCAAAAAATGTGTTGACACACACAAAAAAGTGTGCTACACTGTGTTCAGCAACACAAAAAGCAACAAACAAACTCGCACTAGAATTTACAACATAAATAGGTCGCAAACCTCATACAAATACCAATCAAACTCATTGGACACAACGGTTTGCGAGAGCAAGTCATTTTTGTGTGCGGTGAGTTTTTTTGATGAAAGGAGGAGTTTACATGAGCGAAAAGCAGAAGCAGATTTTAGAAACATTTGAAGAAATCATCCCGAAGATGAGCGAAATGGAACAGGAAAAGCTTCTTTCGTTTGGTGAAGGTATAGCTTTCGTAAAAGAGCAGAAAGAGCAAGAGAAGGGAGAGTAACATGGGGTACACTTGCACGATATGCACTGACTACGTTGATGAGTCTAAAACAGAAGAGATTTTAAAAAATTGTAAAAGAATCATCACCGAAGCATTGAGAGTGAGTGGTGATTCGGAAGGAGAGAGAAATGAAAAAGATACTGAATGTCCTGTTTAATTTTATCAGCATTTTAGCACTGGTAGTTTTTATGTTTTCCATCTGTGCATTGGATTCAGATACATATTTCTTCTACTGGTCTACCGCAATATCCTTTACATGGTTGGTAGTCGCAGGATTCAAGAGCGGAGTTATTGGAGGTGAGTGTGATGAGTTTACCTGATAACTACAGTTTATGGTCAGCACATGATGATGAGATGGAAGAAAGAAGGATGAGATTACCGAAGTGTTCTTGCTGTCACGAGCATATTCAGCAAGAGAAAGCGGTTCGCTTCGGAGACAAGTGGTTCTGCGAAGAGTGCGAGGATGAAGCATGGGAAAAGATTAAGGAAGAGTTTATGGAAGAGGTTGAAGAAGAATAGGAGGAAAATTCGATGATTAAACTCAACAAACCGGTAGAGATGTTGGAAGATATTTTAGAAAAACTTCAAGAAA
>JAEIGA010014200.1_pt1 | contig 12118 bp, 9 predicted proteins | sample 9270691 | NCBI WGS metagenome assembly JAEIGA01 (sample SAMN17057246, study PRJNA624740) | gut metagenome | biome: biome; isolation source: fecal sample | host: Bos grunniens | place: China: Xizang | collected 2019
CATCAATCATCTTACACTGCAAATGTACGAATAAACGCCGTTGTGTGCAAGTGTTTTCAAAAGTTTTTTGCAGAATATATTTATTAAGGTCAATAATATGGATGTTTGCTCATGACTCATTCTCTTGCGTACTTGTTCATTCCAAGAGGGGCAGTTTTGTTCGCGCGCTCAAGGGTATTTTAAGAGGCGGCAGTCTTATTCTCTTTTAAAATATTCTTCCTCTTGTGCAAGAGGAAGTACCCGCAGGGGGTAGGAGTTGGAATATATAGCAAGGTTGTTCTTGAACTCCCTCCGCTTCGCTCGTACCTCTTTCGAAAGAGGGACAGTTTTATTCACGTTAATGTGTCAATCTCCCAGCCCGCTTTGCATTGGCTGTATATCATAATCGCGCCAGTTGAAATCCTTTCTGTAGGCATCTACTGCGCTTGCCGGTACATATACCGTTACACCGAGCGCGTTGAATATTGCCGTTATACGTGGTGGGGTCATTGCCTTGCAATAGACACTGTGCAAGTTCTTGCACTCATAAAAAGCATAATCGCCAATCTCCTTGACTGTAGCCGGGATAGTAATCTCTTCCAGTGATGTGCAGTTATAGAAAACACCGCGCTCAAGCACCGTCAGTGTCTGCGGCAGGCTCACCTCCTTCAGTGCAGTGCACGACACAAAGGCGTCGCGGCATATACGCTCCACACCATGTGGGATAATGATACTCTCTACCGAACTGTTATCGACAAATGCGGCTGTTGAAATCGCTTTCACGCCGGGCAACGAAATCTTCTTGACATTGCTCATCCTGATGAATGCGCCATTGAAATCCCTGACAGTGCTTGGCAGGTTCATTGTTACAATGGAGTCGCAGTCGTGAAAAGCACCGTGTCCGATGACCTCTATGCCCTCGGGAATGTCGACCGACAGAATCCCGCTGCGGTTGAATGCCGAATCCATTATGGCAACCGTGCGGTATGTGTTGTTGCCAATGGTAATTTCGGGGTCAATGTATATGTTGCGGTCAATTCCTGTGCCTCCGATAACCTCGCATGTCAAATCCTTGTGCGACAGAATGCGGTATTCCACGCCGTGTAATGTTACCGATGTCTGCCCGTCGGTACAGCTTGCTTCATTGTCTGCCGATAGCATTACGCCTGCGGTAGTGGCTACAATGGCACATACCGTTGCAATGGCGGCAATCTTGTTTATTCTGCCTCTCTTCAAAAAGTGTATCGCCTCGTCGCAATTGGCAAAACGCCTCTTTTTTTCTTTATAAAGGCAACGTTGCATAAAGCTGCGGAGCTTGCGCGTAAACTTTGCGCCAGTACGTTCTTTAATGTAGCGCAACAGCATGCCCACCGAGTAGATGTCGCTCTGTGCGTCAATGGCATCCCAACGCTTCTCCTCAACCTCGGGAGCCTGGAATCCAGCGGTGTATCCGGCCGTGCGATGGTAGGCTGCATTGGCACAGAACCCAAGGTCGGTAATCTTTACATTGCCCCCGAACCTGGTAAGCATAATGTTCCCAGGCTTGATGTCCAAATGAATTATATCCCTCTTGTGTAGTATGGAAAGACCCTCAAGCAACTGAATCAAAAGCCTTTCAATGTTCCGGCCGTTGTGAAAGTATTGCGGGTCGCTTACAAGCTTCTCCTCAATATTCTCACCAAGGATATATTCCATGAGAATGTATGCATTTTCTTCTTCATCGCACAACCTGATATATTCGGGGATGTATGGTGTGGATAGTGAACTGCCAATCTCATACTCTTTCCTGAAAAGAGTGCGGTATTTGGGGTCGCCGATAAATTCAGCCTGCAACCTCTTCATGAAATAAAGCTTTCCCTTTATCTTTACAACAAAGGCCTCGCTTGTGCTACCTTTTGTCTCAAGGCGCTCAATGCTCTCAAATTCTATATCCTCGTTCAAAAAACCGGAATCGCTCATCGTGTCTCAGCTTGCTTTGTTTTGCTTTCAACTGTCTCTTCTTGCACCTTCGTGGTGTTGGTGGCGAGGAGCCTGAAGCTTATACCCATCTTTTGGCCGCATACATATCGGCACGGTGCGCCGCCGTCATGTATCAGCCTGTTAAGGTACAGTGGCTCACCTTGAGTTATGGTGTCCGCCTGGAATGTGTCGCCACAGCTCAGTTTGCTTTTGTGGCTCTCTGTTATTGAGAACATCTCGCATCCCAGATACTCTGCAATGATGTAGTGCCCCGGTTCCCAGGCAATGTGCAGCAGACTCCCTTTCCTCAATGTATTTGAAATAAGGTAGTCGCTGTTTATGAAACTGCTGTCAGTGTTGCCGTTCTGGTTCTTTATATACTGCTCATAGTTGGCATGCCCTGTATAACGTGCCAAAACATCGAGCGTATAACGGCGTGGCTGTACATTGTACTTGCCACCTGCAAGTTCACCCCAGAAACGGCGCAGTGTCATGGGGCTTAAATATGCTCCCGTCCTGTCCATTATGTGTGCACTCAAATACTCAAAATCGCGTTTCACAGCAATCTCGCGCATAGCAATCTTTTCAATATCAGCCTTCAGTGTTTCGTGGTAATTATTCTCTTCGTTTTGTGCCATAGTGCAAATTTATAAAAAATAGCACCATAATATGAAGTAAGTGATAGCTTAAAATTTATCTACTCTTCAAATGAAACGGAATGAAACTGTTTTGTTCGTTTTTATTTGTTTCCTTTGTGAAAATGTGACATCTTGATTTATGCTAATTTAAGCAACCTTAATAATGAAGACATATCTATTACAGGCACCTCGTGATTTTGTTGATGCCGGCATTCCCAAAGGTTATATGATTCAAGTCATTTCCTCACGTACCGGAACACAGCCCCATGTCTCCGAGGTGGCACAGGCACTGAGAAATGCCGGCTTTGGCCCGCGCGCCGAAAGCTGGGCCTCTCCCGGAAACTGGATTGTGAAAGAACTGAAATAATTAAAAATGGCAAGTTATTACGATACCAATAAAGCTACTGTCGCCAATTCAAAGGGGTTTAACATTGGCGACCGGGAGCAGCACTTCCCGTCCGAAGGACTCTATTTGGGCGAATTGACAGGCGGCAGCATTGAACTGCCGGCACTTTATGATATAAGCACAGGCAAGGGCTTGTGTTTTCTCTATAATAGTGAACTTGGCCAACGCCAGGCCAATGCCTGCATTGAGAGGCTGGTGTGGCGCATAGCCCTGTGCGTGCCATCGCACCTTTGCGATATTGTGATATATAACGGTGGCGACCCCACTGACGCCTTCCTTGCACATTCGCGCATGAACAAGTCACTCATGGGCGACCGCAAGGAGACCATCTATTTCGATGGTAATGCCGATGCGCTCACGGCTCTGCTCAACGAAACCTATGCCTCTGTAATTGAACGCATGGCTACCATACGCACCGCCGGCAAGCGCGACCTTGTCGAGCTTAACGAATCTTTGGGCTATGACGCAAGGCTCAAGTATCAGTTCATCATTCTTGCCGATTTTCCCGGCTATCTGAAGATGGAGGTTGCCAACCGTCTCTCGCAGATTATGGAAGTTGGCGGCAAGGCCGGTGTCTATGTACTCATGAGTTTCGACATGAATGCCGAGTTTGTCGATGCCAACACGACCGAGAATTTCAACCCCTCGCGCCTGTTGACAAATATGCAGTTGCTTGTGCCACAAGGAAATAGTTTTGCGTTCCGCAATTCGGGGCACGACGAGGTGTTCAACCGTTTCAACTTCATCCCCGATTGTGCACAGATGAGCCCCGAGGAGAATGAGTATTGCTTGCGACAGACCAACCTCTATGTCGAGACTGTCAAGGAAAAGGTAAAGCCTAAAATCCTGAAGCAGGATTTCGACCGCATTGAGGAAGATACTTATGAGCCGGCCATTTCAGAGATAAGTGTGACAGTCGGTCTCGATGTGAGGGATAAGCATCCGGTGACATTCCGCTTTAATTCCGGTGATTATATCCATGGTTTTATCCTTGGACAATCGGGCTCCGGTAAGTCGGTGTTGTTGAACAACATCATAGCCAGTGCCATCCTCAAATATTCGCCACAGGATCTGATGCTTTATCTTATGGACTTCAAGGGCGTTGAGTTCAACCGTTATCGCGGGCTTAAACACACAAAAGCCGTCCTTGTTGACAATAGTGATTCCCAAATGACATTAGAGGTCTTGCGCGAACTTAATGAAGAAAACAATCGTCGTGTAGAGTTGTGGCAGAAGGAGGGGGTTAACACTATCGACGGCTATAACAAGAAATACCCAAACAACCGTCTTCCCCAGGTGCTGTTTGTGGCAGACGAATGTCAGGTGATGTTTAAGGAGTCTACCCAAGGCACGGAGCGCCTGATAAGCCGGGAAATTTCAGAAATATTAAACACTATAGCCACACAAGGCCGTAGCCAGGGCATACACATGTTGTTGGCAACCCAGCAACTCGGCGAGATAAACATTTCAGGAGAGATATTGAAGAATCTCACCGAGTGCTTTCTGTTGATGAGTGCACCAAGCGACTCTGACCGCCTTGTACCCGACAGTAGTGACCTGACAAGCAAGCAGATGACAGGTCTTGCATGTTATTACCATAAGAGGGAATTGCAAAGCCAGGTACAGACGTTCTATGCAAGTAACGAAGAACTTGAAGCGGCAATATCCTCGGCGCAAAAAAAAGCAGCATCCTTGCCTGGCAATGGCGAACACTACTTCTGTGGTTCATCGCTCTATTATCTTGAACAGGACAAAGATGCAATATCCCAAAACGACTACGATATCCCAATAGCCATTGCAGGTAGGAACATAGGTATTAACTCCTGTGCTACAACATTGCCGATACACAATGATTTTTTGGAGAATATCCTTGTTTTTGGTGCCAACAAACAGGAGCAGGCAACAGGTGTTGCCATGAATATTTTGGCTTCGCTTATGATGTCATATAAGCAACAGAATATTGCTTGTCAATTCATTGTTGTAGATTGTCTGGTTATGCAAAAGTGCAGATACAAGAGTATCCTTGATGTTTGGAGTTCCAAAGGACTTTGTCGGCTGGTTCCTCGTCAAGAAAGTGGCACCGTGCTGCACGACCTCGTCGATGATATCTCAAACAATATTGCGCAACCTACAATCCTGGCCATAATAGGACAGGAACGATTTATTGAAATGAGACGCAAATTACCGCTCGATGCTCAATCCTCCGTTGGATTTAATCTTGGTGACATGGGCGATTTTACTTTCGATTCGTTCGACCCTATTGCCGACATTGAGGTCGATGAAAATGCAGTCATCCCCGAATTGACTGAGGAGGAAAAACAACAGATATTGGAGGAACTGGATGGTACAATTACAGAGACATCACAATCCAATGAAGAACCGGAGGAGAAGAGCCTTGCCGACAGAATGACATTCCCCAAGGCACTTTCATATATTTTGGACGAAGGTCCCTTGCAAGGGGTTCACACCTTGTTGCTTGTTGACAAACCAGGTAACATACTGTTCGAAGGCGATTACGATGTTAACGATGCCGACAAGTTCCGTCATAAGATTATCCTTAAATCGGAAAACAAGTTCCTTAGCCCGCTTCGCTTCAGTCAAGATATTGATGTGGAGCAACTGAGTGACAATGAAAAGCATTTGCGTGCATACTACTATCCCGATGGAGATGACCCCGTGCTTTTCACTCCATTCCAAATGCCCGATAAAGATATAATATAAATAAACATTAAAGAATTCAATTACTATGGCAGACAACAGTATGATGGGTAATGTTACCCAAGTAGAACAGTATGGCAAAAATCTTGGTCAGGTGCAGCAGCAAGTGCGCGAAATCTTCAAGAAATTGCAGCAGCAGACGAGAAGCATTGGCAATGTGTGGAAGGACGACCAGTTCAAGAATTTTGAGCAAGAATTCAATCAGAATATTGTAAAAAGCATAAATGAAACAACTGCAAAAATGGAGTTGATGTCCAACTATGTAAAGAAGATGGTGGAGATACACCGCCAGGCCCAGAATCAGAAGATTTACTAATTATTAAGGACTACATTCTATTATGGCAATAGATTATTCTTTCCTTGAGGGAGTTGCGCCACAACAGGCGGCTCCGCAAGACGATATGGCAAATGTTACCCTGCGTATTGATGCCGATGCATTGTTGCTTTGCGATGGCGAACACATAGATATTGAGTTGAAGGCGGGCGTTGTGAAGAAGACACAACTGCCGGTGGGTGAGCACCTGCTCGAGTTCTTGAGTGAGGAGAACCCCGATGCCAAGGTTGAAAAGGTAGTAGACTTCCCTGTTGCAGGCAAGAGTTACCTTGTGATGGTTAGTGGGCTGAAAGAGGCACTTGCTCAATTTGAGACCAAGGCGACTGTTGCTTTGGGCGCTAAAAGAGTGTTCAGGCTTATAATCAACGGCTACGAGAATGAGATGAGTGCAATGATGGTTGTACGTAACATTCTTGGATGTAGCATAGCCGAAGCGCGTGCAAAGCTCGCCGGACTCCCGGCCGTGGTAATTGAAAGTGAAGACAATGCCAGGGTAGAGGCTCTTGCCGGCCAATTTGCCAAAGGTAATGTCGAAGTTGTTGTAGAGACCCGCAACGGCCATGGCGAGTTGGTCGAATCGGACTCTTATGAGACTGTCGGCACAGGTGGTGACTTATACTTCAACACCGGTGAAGATTATTATGAGAAAAAGAATTATGAGGAGGCCGTAAAATGGTATCGCAAGGCTGCCGAGCAAGGTGATGCCGATGCTATGATTAAACTTGGAGAGTGTTACTACAATGGCAATGGTGTAGAAGAGGATGAAGAAGAGGCTGTCAAGTGGTACACCAAGGCTGCTGAGCAGGGTAATGCCAATGCCATGTATAAACTTGGAGAGTGTTACTACAATGGCAATGGTGTAGAAGAGGATGAAGAAGAGGCCGTTAAGTGGTACACCAAGGCTGCTGAGCAGGGTAATGCCAATGCCCAGTATGAACTTGGATACTGTTACTACAATGGCAATGGTGTAGAAGAGGATGAAGAAGAGGCCGTTAAATGGTATCGCAAGGCTGCCGAGCAAGGTAATGGCGGTGCCATGTATAAACTTGGAGAGTGTTACAAATATGGCCGTGGTGTAGAAGAGGATTATGACGAAGCTGTAAGATGGTATCGCAAGGCTGCTGAGCAAGGTAATGCCGATGCTATGTGTAAACTTGGAGAGTGTTACAAATATGGCCGTGGTGTAGAAGAGGATTATGACGAGGCAGTAAGATGGTATCGCAAGGCAGCAGAGTTAGGGCATGACGGGGCTGAAGATATGATTCGTTTTCCCGAGTTGGAAAAGGCTGCCAAGCAAGGAGATGCGAATGCTATGTATGAACTTGGAAGGTGTTACATAGGCGGTAAGGGTGTTAGACAGGATGAAGCAGAGGGCTATAGGTGGTATCACAAAGCTGCCGAGCAAGGTAATGTTGATGCAAAGAAACTTTTTGAAATCAATGCTTATTATGTTCCCGAGTTGAAAGAGTCTGCCGAGCAAGGAGATTGCTTTTCGATGAATCAACTTGGAGAGTATTACTTATACGGTCTTGGTGGTGAAATTGATCATGAGGAGGCTTTAAAATGGTATCTCAAGGCTGTCGAGCATGGGTGGTACATAGATATAGTAAAGATGCAAAGTCTAATGAGATGTGCCTATGACCAGGCTACGGATGAAAAAATTAACTTATATGAGAGAATTTTAGAAGCCCAAGGAATAGAAATTAATAAATAATGTGTAACTATTAGTGATGCGAAGAACGCATCACTAATAATTGCCAATAATAAAATAATAGAATATTATGTTACCAGAACAAGTTAAAACTCTTATTGAGAAATATTGTACAGGCGTAAAGCCGAGTGATGAACAAATTGAAGAAATTTTTGATGCTGCATTTGCTGCCGGTGCCGATTCTACAGAGGTCGGGCAGTATATGGAGATTCTCTCCAATGGTCCCACAAGGGAGGAGATAGAGGCGCAAAAAGCAGCCGAGGCAAAGCGTAAAGCCGAGGAGGAAGCAAAACGCAAGGCCGAGGAAGAGGCAAAGCGCAAGGCTGAGGAAGAGGCAAAGCGCAAGGCCGAGGAGGAAGCAAAGCGCAAGGCCGAGGAAGAGGCAAAACGCAAGGCCGAGGAAGAGGCAAAGCGCAAGGTCGAGGAGGATGCAAAAGCAGACTTCAACACCGGTGAAGATTATTATGAGGAAGAAAATTATGAGGAGGCCGTAAAATGGTATCGCAAGGCTGCCGAGCAGGGTAATACCGATGCAATGTATAAACTTGGTATGTGTTACTTGGCTGGCGATGGCTTGGAAATGGATGAAGGAGAGGCTGTTAAATGTTTCTTTAAGGCAGCAGAGCAAGGGCATGCCGATGCCACGTATGAAGTTGGTGAGTGTTACCTGAACGAACGTGGTGTAGAATGTGATTGGGATGAGGGTTATAAATGGTATCGCAAGGCGGCAGAGTTAGGGCATGCCGAGGCTATGGAGTTTGTTGAAAAAGAAAAGCGTTATGCTGAGTTGGAAAAGGCAGCCAAGCAAGGAGATGCCAATGCTATGTGCCAACTTGGATATGGTTACCACTGGGGCACATCTCCTTACGGCCGTGATGAAGAAAAGGCCGTAAAATGGTATCGCAAGGCGGCTGAGCAAGGTGATGCCGATGCAATGTGCGAACTTGGAAATTTTTACATATTCGGTAGTTGTGGTGTTGAAAAGGATAATGCAGAGGCCGTAAAATGGTATCGCAAGGCTGTCAAGCAGGGTAATACTGATGCTATGTACAGACTTGCAGATTGTTACAAAGACGGCGATGGTGTAGAAAAGAATGCAGAAGAGGCTTTTAAATGGTATCTTAAAGCTGCCGAGCAAGATGATATAGCTGCACAAGCTCGCGTTGCAGAGTGTTACAAAAACGGCGATGGTGTGAAAGAGAATATAGAAGAGGCTGTTAAATGGTATCGCAAGGTGGTTGATTGGGAAGATGAAGACTATGATTATGAAGATGAATTGGCGGAAGCTGAACGCCTGGCCGAAGAGAAGCGTAAGGCTGAGGCTGAGGTAAAGCGTAAGGCTGAGGCCGAAGCAAAGCGCAAAGCCGAGGAGGAAGCTGCAAAGCGTAAGGCCGAAGAGGAGGCAAAGCGTAAGGCCGAGGCTGAGGCAAAACGCAAGGCCGAGAAAAAAAGAAAAATAAAAAGGTGGAGTTTTCTTTTTCTTGTTGTTGCATTGCTGTTTGTGATGGTGTCAAAGTGTAGTTGTGGTGATGACCGTCGTGATAATTCATATGAAAAAGTTTATGATTCACCTGGACGTGGTGCTAAGTCACCTGAACGTGGTGCAAAGCCATCTTACCAAAAATCACCAGTCAGTGGTGATGCATATGATTGCGATGATACCAGTGATGAAATAGATTATGAGTTGGAACTGGAAAAATATCAACAGGAATATGAGAAGAAGATGGAAAAGATACAAGAGGAATTTGAGATGGAGATGAGAAGTCTTGAAAACGTATTCCCTGTACTGTAAGAATTTATTTTAAATTATATGGCAATAGATTTTTCATTCCTTGATGCTGCTGTGGTACCACAGCAGCATCATCCACAAGATGGTGTGGCAAATGTGACCCTACGTGTTGATGCCGATGCATTGTTGCTTTGTGATGGCGAACACATAGATATTGAGTTGAAGGCGGGTGTTATAAAGAAAACGAAGTTGCCGGTGGGGCAGCACTTGCTCGAGTTCTTGAGTGAGGAGAACCCCGATGCCAAGGTTGAAAAGGTGGTAGACTTCCCTGTTGCAGGCAAGAGTTACCTTGTGATGGTGAGTGAACTGAAAGAGGCTCTTGCTAAATTTGAGACCAAGGCTGCTGTAGCGTTGGGCGCAAAAAAAGTGTTCAGGCTGGTAATCAACGGCTACGACGATGAGATTAGTGCTATGATGGTTGTGCGTAACATTCTTGGATGTAGCGTAGCCGAAGCGCGTGCAAAGCTCGCCAAACTCCCGGCTGTGGTAATTGAAACAGAAGAAAAAGCCAGGGTAGAGGGTCTTGCCAGGTTATTCGCCAAAGGCAATGTTGAGGTTGCAGTAGAGACCCGCAATGGTCTTGGCGAACTGGTGGGTTCTGACTCTTATGATACGCAGAAAGAGACCGAAGCAAAACGCAAGGCTCAGGAGGAGGCTGACCGCAAGGCTGCCGAGGAGGCAAAACGTAAGGCCGAAGCCGAAGCAAAACGCAAGGCCGAAGAGGAAGCAAAGCGCAAGGCTGCCGAGGAAGAAGCAAAGCGCAAAGCAGCACAGGAAGCTAAACACAAGGCTGCTGCACAGGAGGCTAAGCGCAAGGCCAAAGAGGCTGAAGAATTCTACAATACAGGTGAAGATTATTTCTACAGGCGTAATGGTAAGATAAAAAATTATGAAGAGGCTGTCAAATGGTACCGCAAGGCAGCTGAATTGGAACATGCCGGGGCGCTGTATAAACTTGGAGAGTGTTACGATGAAGGCTATGGTGTAAAAACGGATAAAAAAGAGGCTGTCAAGTGGTATCGCAAGGCTGCCGAATTGGGACATGCAGACGCCATGTATGCACTTGGATGTTATTACGGTGATGTCTTTGGTGGGACATATGATAGAAATGAGAATTTAAAATGGTCTAGCAAGGCTGCCGAGCTATATCGCAAAGCTGCCGAGCAAGGGGATGTCAATGCTCAGTATTCACTTGGATTTTGTTATTTTGTTGGCGCTGGGGTAGGAATAATTGATTTCAAATTGGCTTTTGAATGGTTTTTAAAAGCTGCCGAGCAAGGGAATGCCAGTGCTCAGTATCGACTTGGAGAATCTTATAACTATGGCTATGGTGTAGAAGAGGATAAAGAAGAGGCCGTTAAATGGTATCTTAAAGCTGCCGAGCAAGGGTATGCCAAAGCTCAGTATGAACTTGGAAACTGTTACTACGATGGCCGTGGTGTAGAAGAGGATGAAAAAGAGGCCGCTAAATGGTATCGCAAGGCTGCTGACCAAGGGCATTCTGATGCAAAGTATTGCTTGGATAAGACGCAGTTTAAATTTCTAAAAATAAAATAAAAGATGGCTGAGTATTTTATTAAGGACGGAATAGGGCTTGTTCCGGAGTATGTGAGAGACATTGCAGATTCTGCTTTTTCAGAATTGAAGTGGTTGGACAGTGAGGAATTGACAGGAGTGGTAATCCCAAATTCTGTTGAAAGAATAGGAAAGTCGGCATTCTTCGGCTGTGAAAACCTCACTTCGGTAGAATTGCCTAAGGAACTGAAGGTTATTGGTGAATATGCATTTTATGGTTGCAAGGGACTTACATCAATTGTAATCCCGGATTCTGTAACGGAGATAGGACAGGGTGCTTTTATGTGTTGTGATTCTCTCAAGACCATAACATTGCCTGCATCCATTACAAAAATGGGAATCAGTCAGTTCTTTTACTGTTATGCTTTGGAGACCATTTATGTACCGAAGGGTATGGTTGATTTCTACAGGAAACTGTTGGTTGATGATACCGAATCTTTCTTGGGTACTCTTGTCCCACAAATTCTACCTTTGCCATAATCAGGGTCAACATAAATATTATTACCTGTTTTTTAAAAAAAGTTACTCCAAAAAATGAATTTTTTTTTCTTGGTTACTATATTGTAGTGTAAAACTAAAAAAAATGTAATATGGCAAAAAGAAAATTCAAATCCCTCTCGGAACCGGGGTGCCTGGAGTGGATAAAGGCAGAACTCGATTATGAGGAATCGATACAGACTATCTGGAGTATCACGAACAACATTATAGGTTACTCCATGATTGCGGCATTCATTTGGTTTGGGGTGTCTCATGGGTATTGGGGCACCACGCAGATGAATGTGTTCTGCATTGCGGCGGTGGTCTATTTCCTGAGCAAGTATCTCTATTATCCTTTTGTCAAGGATATTATGTGGACTGAGCTGAAAGCAGGTGGAGGGCAAGAGACTTTTGTGAGTATCCTTGGTTGTTGCGAGGTGTTGTACGGACGTTTTAACGGCAGTGGATGTTATAGCTTTTTCAGTCTGTTCTACATTCCGTTGATTCCTCTTGGCCGGTACCAGCTCTATGC
>JAEIGA010014201.1_pt1 | contig 12118 bp, 8 predicted proteins | sample 9270691 | NCBI WGS metagenome assembly JAEIGA01 (sample SAMN17057246, study PRJNA624740) | gut metagenome | biome: biome; isolation source: fecal sample | host: Bos grunniens | place: China: Xizang | collected 2019
GTTTTTTGGAGCAGGCGCTTCAGAAATAATCATATCAAGAAGCGGACGCAAGTCTGTGCCACGCTCGTTTGGATCGAGTGACGCATAACCGTCTCTGCCCGACGCATAAACTACAGGGAATTCGAGTTGGTCATCGTCTGCGCCAAGTTCGATAAACAAATCAAGGACTTCGTCAACAACCTCTTCAGGACGAGCGCCGTCTCTGTCGATTTTATTCAAAACCACAATCGGTTTTTTGCCAAGTCCAAGTGCTTTTTTAAGCACGAATCTTGTCTGTGGCATACATCCTTCAAACGCATCTACCAAAAGTAGCACCGCGTCAACCATCAAAAGGATTCGTTCTACTTCACCACCGAAATCTGCGTGTCCCGGTGTGTCCACGATGTTAATTTTGTGGTCTTTGTATTCGATGCTAGTATTTTTTGCAAGAATTGTAATTCCTCTCTCACGTTCAAGGTCGTTTGAGTCCATAACTCTTTCTGCAACCGCTTCGTTTTCACGAAACGTACCCGATTGTTTTAACATCTCGTCAACAAGTGTTGTTTTGCCGTGGTCAACGTGAGCAATGATTGCAACGTTTCTTAAATTTTCAGTCTTTGCCATTTTAATTTTCTTTCCTTTTTATAAAACATATCTATACATACTTATACATAATACATTATAACAAATTATAGAAAATTTACAAGTTTTTTATGAGAATTTTATACCGAAATTTGATAAAAATAACGTTAAAAAAGTTTTTAACAGTTTACATAAAAGTCAAATGTTAAAAACTATGTTAAAAATGTTAAAATCTTTTCCCAATTTACAAAGGTTTTTTGCCACAAAACAAACATTCGATTTACATAACAATATTTTTTCAAAAGTTTTCAACACACAAAATGTTGAAAAAAGTCGACGTTAATTTTGGGATATACTTTTTGCGATTTTTTGGAATATGGGAACGCAATCTTTTGAGCCTGACGAGCCGTCTTCGACCATTACAACTATGGTGTAATCCCCACTATCACACTGCAAAAATCCGCCAAACCACGTCTGATAGATGTTTTTGCCCTGTGCGTTGTAAATTCCTGTTTGCGCGGTCGCGGTTTTTCCGCCGACTTTAGCATTTTTTACACAAGCGCCTTTGCCCGTGCCGTTTTGCACTGCATTTACCATATACTCTAAAAGGGTATTTGCAGTCGGTTTTGATAAAATATACGTGGGTAGGTTTTGCTTTTCAGAACTAATCAGTGCGCCGTTTACGTCGCACTCTCCTTCAATAAGCGAAGGCAAAACATATTTTCCGTCGTTGCAAATAGTCTGTATAACAGACGCAATTTGCAAAGGAGTTGCGAGTAAACTGCCCTGACCAAACGAGAAATTGGCGAGTGTAGTAGGATTTTTGAGTTGTTTTAGTGTTGGCAAAACTCCGCTTGAGCACTCGATACCGCTAGCGAGTTTCAGACTACTTCCAAACCCAAGGTTTTTGGTAAATTCGAGTAGATTTTTTGCGCCAACTTTTTGCGCCAAACGCACAAAATAACAGTTACAAGAAACGGCAAGAGCCTCTTTCATACCCACAGCGCCGTGCGCATTTATACACGAAAAGGTGGCGTCATCGACGTCTATTTTGCCCCTGCACTCATATTTTAAATCAATGCCGTTATTTAGTGCGCACGCCGCCACACAAAGTTTAAAAACCGAGCCACAGTTATACCCTGAAATCGCGCGGAATACAAAAGGTGAATTTTCATTTTCAAGTGCATCGGCGATGGAGTACTGCGAAAAGGTAGGGCTACTACAAAGCGCTTTGATTTTCGCGGTTTTGTTATCAAGAACTACCACCGCCCCGCACTTATCCTGCAAAGCGTTTTCGCAAACTGATTGGAACGACTTGTCTATGGTTAATTTTAGTCCTTTTTGCTTTGTTATTAAATTATCTGCGATTTGACTGTTTGCAATCACTGCGCCTGTTGCATCTATATCAAAAGTAACCTTGATTTTCTCGCCACAGAGAAGTTTGTCATACCCTTTTTCAAGTCCGCTCACACCTTTGCCCAAAGAGTCAACGTAGCCTATAAGATGCGCCGCAACTTGACTGTATCTTCTTGGAATACTTACCACTTCGACTTTGTCGCTTTTAAAGTTTTTGTCCACTTCTACCGCCACTGGATAGCCACTTTTAAGCGTGTTTTCCTGCTCGGGCGAGAGATATTTCCTCACTGCGTTTACCGCTTTTGCGCTCGGTGGCACACAGGCAAAATACTGCGTGTCACAATTTGTAAGCCGTCTGCCTTTGCAGTCGTATATCGTGCCTCTCGAGTGACCTATAACAACGCTCTTTTTCGACTGCGTGTGTGCTACAGCAGTTATTTTTTCATCGGTAATGATAAAGGCGAGTCTGAGTAAAGACATCGAAAAACAGATTGCAATTACCATAAAAACTCCAACTATTCTTTTCAAAAAAATCATCTCCTAAAACTATTTTTGACACTCTCACGCATATTTAACAAAAAAATTGAGAACACTACTAACAAATAAAATAAGGAGAACAAGAAAAATGATGATTATTGATAGAATCGCTTTAATCCTTACCATCATTGGTGGTATCAACTGGGGCAGTATCGGTCTTTTCGGATTTGATATCGTCGCTTGGATTTGTGGCGGACAAGAAGCACTTTTTGCAAGAATAATTTACACAGTTGTAGGAATTAGCGCACTTTGGTGCATCTCATTACTTTTCAAAGACAGATGCTCTTGCGGTGATGAATAATTTTTGCAAACAAAAAAGCAGAAACGAATTTTCGTTTCTGCTTTTTTTGTTTTTTATTCTGCTGAAGGGAGTGCGTTTTCCCCTGTCATAATTTCTACAAATTCTTTAGCATCGAGTTTCTCATTCTCAAACAACGCTTTTGAAACTTCGTGAAGTTTTGCAACGTTTGTGGTAAGAATTTCTTTGCCCTTGTTGTATGCTTCGTCGATAATCTTTTTAATCTCTTTGTCAATCTTTGAAGCAACTTCCTGTGAGCAGTTGTCGGTGTGTCCGTAATCTCTGCCAAGGAACACTTCGTCGTTAGAATTTGAATAAAGAATTGGTCCGAGTTCATCGCTCATACCATATTTTACTACCATATCTCGTGCGATTTTTGTAGCGCGTTCGATGTCGTTTGAAGCGCCTGTTGAAACGTTGTCGCCGTTGATAATCTCTTCTGCGATACGTCCGCCAAGAAGCATCACGATTTCTTCCTTCATTTCATTGCGATATTTGGAGAATTTATCTTTGTCAGGAAGTGAAATTGTCATACCAAGCGCACGACCGCGTGGCACGATTGTGATGTGGTGGATATCGTCTTGTGTTGGTAAGAAGTATCCTGTGATAGCGTGACCTGCTTCGTGGTACGCAGTGTTCATTTTTTCCTTGTCGGTCATTACCCAACTTTTCTTTTCAGTACCTGCGATAACCTTGATAGTTGCTTCTTCGATAACCGCTTCAGTAATCGCTTTTTTGTTGCGTCTTGCAGTAAGAAGCGCCGCTTCATTAAGAAGGTTTTCAAGGTCTGCGCCTGTGAAACCTGCAGTTGATTTTGCAATAGTTTTCAAATCAACGTCAGGTGCAAAAGGCTTGCCTCTTGAGTGTACCTTTAGTATCTCTTCTCTGCCCTTTACGTCAGGGTAATTCACAGTAATTTGTCTGTCAAATCTGCCCGGACGAAGTAGCGCTTTATCAAGAATGTCAGGACGGTTTGTAGCGGCAATTACGATTACACCTTCGTTTGCGCCAAAGCCATCCATCTCAACTAGTAATTGGTTAAGTGTTTGCTCACGCTCGTCGTGGCCACCGCCAAGACCTGCGCCACGCTGACGGCCTACCGCATCAATTTCGTCGATAAACACGATAGCAGGTGAATTCTTCTTCGCAGTTTCAAACAAATCACGAACACGCGAAGCACCTACGCCGACAAACATTTCCACAAAATCCGAACCTGAAATTGAATAAAACTCAACACCTGCTTCGCCTGCAACGGCTTTTGCAAGTAAGGTTTTACCTGTACCCGGAGGGCCCACCAAAAGCACACCCTTTGGAATACGCGCACCAAGTTCATTAAACTTTTTAGGTTCTCTTAAAAAGTCTACGATTTCTTTTAACTCTTCTTTTTCTTCGTCGGCTCCTGCAACGTCTGAGAACATAGTTTTCTTTTTCTCGTCAGACGAGTTTTTAAACTTCGCTTTGCCGAAATTGAGCGTCTTGTCTGCGCCCATACCGCCGCCCATTTTTCTGGTAATCAAAATCCAGAAAACGACAACAATAGCTACTGTAAGAAGCGTAGGAATAAGGCTAATAAGCCAACCGCCTTCGCCTCCGCGCTCAAGGTCATATTTTAGACTGATATTTTTCTCTTCTTCGATTGCTTTTATGTCGTATATAAAAACTTCTGAATCTGCAACTTCATAAACTTTTGCAATTTTCGAGCCTTTTTCAACATACTCTACTTCGCCTGAAGCGATGTTTAATGTAAACGAACTAATCTGCTGATTTTCAATTTTTGAGACAAATTCAGAATACGTCATATCATCGTTTTTTAGTGAGCTGCCCCACATAGATGCAATACCGAAGATCAACACAAGCGGAATTGCTACGTAAAGCAAAATATTTTTTACTTTTTTATTTATGATAATCGACCTCCCTGTTGATTATAATAACTTTTTTTGTATCTTTATTCGGGCTAAACGCATCAGCAACACCGATGTTTTCAACCCACACGATTTCTCCGTTTGATTCTAGCACGGCGAGACGCACACGCTCATACAAACCAATCTTTTTCTCTGTAAAAATCGCTTTGACCTTTTTGTTTACTCGTCTTCCCCTTTGCACAATTCTGTCGCCGGGTTTTCTCGAGCGTAAAAACATGCTATGACAAATTTTATCATAATCAATCGCATTATTCAATAACAAATTATGAACATTTTGTTTATTTTTATATTCATCAAGGTCAACCACTCTAAAATAATAGGTGTTATACGGTGTGAGTGTTTTCTCTTCTACCTTCACACAATACTCTTTTTGAGTTTCTGTTTCTATTTTTGAGAATTTAAGTTTATTATTTTCAATATAGCAAAAATTATCAAGCGGAAGTTGACATTTTGAGTTATTCTTTATTACTTCTACGCATTTTTTAATGTGAAAATTATCAAGGCTAATTCCAATTTCTCTTTTTGCCTTGACACTTACGTACTCACACAACAAAACTTCATCTTTTTCTCTAAGTTGCTCTACTGTAAGCGTGTCAAAATCGCTTACCTGTTTTTCTATAAAAACTTTTGTTGCATTCGCGTTTTCAGTCAGTCTTTTGACCGCCGTCAAAAACGCAGGGTTAATCTCGCGTAAAACAGGCACGACGTGGTGTCTGATTTTGTTTCTTGAATACTCATCATCAAGGTTTGTCGAATCTGTGACAAATTCTTGATTTTTGCTTTTTAGATATTCTTCGACTTGTTCGCGGGTGCATTCGATAATCGGGCGAATTATGTTTTCTCTTACAGGTGGAATCGAGCACAAACCGTTGATGCTACTCGAGCGAGTAACGTTTAAAATTAGCGTCTCTGCCACGTCGTCAAGTGTGTGCGCAGTTGCAATTTTACCGCCGTTTGCCACTTGTTTAAGTTTTTGGTATCGCACTTTTCTTGCGGCTTCTTCGATAGAAAGTTTCTGCTCGTTTGCTTCTTTAGGCACGTCTATTTCAAAAACTTCAAACGGCACGCCAAGAGTTTTACACAAATCCTTGCAAAACAAAGCGTCTCTTGTCGCTTCGCCACTTCTTATTTTGTGATTGATGTGCACCGCTTGTAAACTAATATCAAATTCTTTTTTTAACTCTAGCAAAACTAACAACAAACAAACAGAATCAGCACCACCGGATAATGCTACGGTGATGCTGTCTTTGTTTTGTATCATTTGAAATTTGTCGATTGTTTGTTTTACTTTACTTTTCATTAGTCCTCGTGATAATTATCAGGTGTAGTAAATCTTGTAAAGTCAGGGTCAAAGTGCAGTTTTGCAGTACCAACCTGACCGTGACGGTTTTTGGCGATGATACATTCTGCTGCATTTTGGTTTATATCTTCAGGGTTATCACTTTCTGCAGAGTAGTAAACGTCACGATAGATAAACATAACGATATCTGCGTCCTGCTCGATAGAACCTGAATCTCTTAGGTCTGCAAGTTGTGGTTTGTGCGATTTACCGCGCGCTTCAGTAGAACGAGCGAGCTGTGAACAGCAAAGAATCGGCACACCAAGTTCTTTTGCCATAATCTTTAGACTTCTTGTGATTTCTGAAATTTCCTGAACTCTGTTGTCAATCTTTCTTGCAGAGTGCATAAGACCAAGATAGTCAATAACCACAAAATCCGGCTTTGGATTCATTCTGCGAAGTCTTGCTTTCATTTCAGGAACTGTTACGTTGGAAGATTCATCAAGATAAATGTTGCAGGTAGACAAAATGCCTGTCGCTTGAGTGATTCTTGACCATTCGTTTTTGTCGAGTTCACCTGTTCTGAATTTTGTCGACGGGATAGCCGCTTCCGAAGAAATAAATCTTTCAACAAGCTGTTCACGCGACATTTCAAGTGAGAAAAATGCAACGCATTTTTTGGATTTTAATGCAACGTTTCTTGCAAAGTTTAGCGCAAGAGAAGTTTTACCCATACCAGGACGAGCGCCGAGAATTACAAGGTCGGATTTGTGGAAACCGTTGATAAAATAGTCAATAGATGAGATGCCTGTAGGCACACCCATAAGTTCTTCCTTGTATTCCGGTTTGTTCATCTTGTCAAATTTCGGGAAAGTCTCTGTGGCGAGGACGTCCTTAATATGCACAAGACCTGAAATGTCTCTATCCTGACGAATCTCATAGATTGTCTGCTCTGCAGACTCAAGAAGCATATCTGCGTTGATGTTTTCATCGGTTGCTTCGTTGATGATGTTTCTTGCCGCTAGGATAAGTGAACGAACGTAATGTTTTTCTCTGACGATAGATGCATAAGAAGTAACGTTTGCACTTGTCGGAACGACCTGCGCAAGGGTAAGCAAATACGCTTTTCCGCCTGCGTCGTCAAACACGTTGTTCTTTTTGAGTTCGTCTAAAACTGTGATAACGTCGATTTTTTTAGAAAGCGCGTCTAGCAACCATATACAGTCCGCTATCGCTTTATGTTGCGGGAGATAAAAGTAGTCGGGTTTAATGATTTCCGCTACCGATGAAAAAACTTCAGGGTTGATAAGCAACGCGCCAAGAACCGCTTGTTCCGCATCGTTTGAAAACGGCAAAAGCTGACTGTCATTGCTTAAAACTTCGTTGTTTTCCATTTTTCTCTCTCCTTTTCTTTGTTATTTTAATTTCCTTTTATTCTGCTATAATCTGTACCTTTAGTGTAGCAACAACACCTTGGTAAAGTTTAACGTCAAAGTTGTAGGTTCCTGCTTGTTTCATCTCAGGAGCAGTAATCTTTTTCTTGTCAACTTCGATTGAAAATTCATTTTTTATAAGAGTGGCAAGTTCTTTGCTGGTTACCGCGCCGAAAAGTTTTCCGTTTGCGCCACATTTAACCTGAGTTTTTAGTGTCTTGCCTTCAATCTTCTTTTTGTTTGCTTCGGCAGCACTTTTCTCTTCTGCCTTGTGGTGCGCTACTGCTTCGTTTTTGCTTTTTAACTCGCTCATGTTTTGAGCGTTTGCTTCTACTGCTTGACCTTTTTTAAGCAAAACGTTTCTTGCGTAGCCGTCGGATACTTCTTTGATTTCACCGACTTTGCCAAGACCTTTTATATCTGCTTTTAATATAACTTTCATAAGTATTTGCCTTTCTTATTGTTTTTCTTTCGCTGCGGTTTGCGCATCGGCAATAATTGAATAAAATTCTTCTGCACTACTACACTCAACCTGTGCGGCCGCCATAGTCTGATGTCCGCCACCGCCAAGGTGTTCCATAATAGTTTGCACGTTTACTTTGCCAAGACTTCTTGCGGAGATGTTTACCTGATTTTTGTCGGTAACAATCGCTACAAACGAGACGTCAACACCTGTAATGCTCAAGAGTTCATCCGCGGCTTGTGCAGCGGCAATTCTAGAATTGCTTGTTGATTCATCACAATACGCACAAGCGTAGTTTCTGATAACTTTTGCGCTTGATACAATCTTTGATTTTAATGTGTAAGTATCCATCGACTCATCAAAAAATTCGCGTACGAGCACTGGGTCTGCGCCTTTTTCTCTAAGGTGAGACGCTGCTGCAAAAGTTCTTGAAGAAGTGCGAAGCACGAGATGCTTTGTATCTAGCATAATACCTGCTAAAAGTGCGTTTGCTTGTGATTTTTCCCAAGCATCTACACCGATATATCGAAGTAGTTCTGTGACCATCTCACACGCAGAAGAAGACGACGGATCGTGATAGAAAAGAATTGGATTTTCAATAGTGCCGACAGTTCTTCTGTGGTGGTCGATTACAACCACGTCAGAGCATTTTTGGAAAAGCGCGGTTGATTCAACGTTTGCGCTTCTATGAGTATCCACCACTATAAGCAAGGTCTTTTCGTTAACCTTATGCATCGCTTCGTCGCCATTTAATATAAAGTCGTCGTTTGGTTGAACTTTGGCAGTATAGCGAATGAGTGAAGAAGCAAGACTCGCTTTGTAGTTGCAAACGATGTTTACGTCTTTGCCCATAGCTTTTATAGCGCAGTAAAGTCCGTATGACGCGCCAAACGAGTCCATATCCGAAAAACTATGCCCCATAACAAGCACGTTTTCGCTATTTAAAATGAGTTTTTTAAGTGTATTTGCCACAAGTCGAATTCTAACCGCAGAGTTTGCAGGACGCGATTCTGTGACACCGCCAAAAAATTCAAACTCGCCCGAGTTGTTGATAACCGCTTGGTCACCGCCGCGACCTAGCGCCATCTCTAGCGCAGAATCTGCAAGGGCTACACATTCAGAAAAATTGTTTGCATTGATACCAACACCAATAGAAAGTGTCGCTTCTCCGCGTTCGCCAAAATCAAGGTTTCTAACCTTTGACAAAACTTCAAACTTTTTCTGCAAAATTTCCTTGTAGCCTTTGTAATCAAGAAGCATAAAATACTTTTCTGCAGTGATTTTTTGAAGATATCCTTTGGAATCTATGTCCATTTCTTCAATCTGTCGCTCGATTGCACCCAAAATTTCGTTCTTTTTACTTTCAGGGGTGTTTTTAAGCAACATTTCAAGTCCGTCAATGTTGATAAAAAGTACACAAGGACGGGAATTTTCATATTCAATTTTTAGTTGTGAAAACGCTGTGTCATCGTAGAAAAAGTAGATGTACTGTCCTTGATAATCTCTTGTGCAATTAAGCGAGTATACATTAAAAAATTGGTTGTTGTACTCAACTCTTGTTTCGTTTTTAGCCTGAAGTTGTAGTTTTGCATTGTCATCGAATATAAATGAACTCTCACATCCGAAAACGTCTGCGCCTTTAAGCACGTGGTTTCTAAAACTGTTGTTGTACCACACGACTTCGCCGTCTCTGACTACTAACATCGAAAGCGGAAATTCGTTCATCGCGCTATCGTCCGCACTGCTAATGTGCTTCGCTGCGGACAAAAAATATTCTCTTATGCTTTTTCTGGCAACAAGCACACAAGCCACGCTTGTGATAACAAGCGACAACACAACCAAAACGACAATCAAAACACTTGAAAAATTGTCATACGAATTGGCAAACGCTAGTGAAACCGTTGCAATAACCAAAATAACTGCTAAAATGACAAGTTGTATTTTGTAGAAAAAATTCTTTTCTCTCAAGACCTACACCTGCCTTTCTTTTTTCACTTAAAATTTACTCTATAGTAATATCGTCGGCAAAATTGTTCATAAACTCGTCCAAAGCATCATTTGCAACAGGAGTTTGCTCCTTTTCTTTGTATGGACCGAGTCCGTAGTTTTTACCGGTAATTTGTAAAACTGCTTTTCTGATAATCTCTTTGTAATACTGATTATCTCTGATCAAATTCAAAAACATTGGGTTAGGCGCATCGATTAGCACTCGATTTCCGCTAATAAACGCACGTGAACTATCAAGCACCGAATAAAGCGGAGAGGACTCTTTTTCAATAAGTTCTTTTACTTCAACCCATTTTGTAAATCTCTCTGTTTTAGGTTGCTCGTCTGCTTTTGCAGGTTGCTGTGCAATAGACTCTGCTTGTACAGGTTGTGCTTTTGCAGGTTGTTCAAAAGTTTTAGGTTGAACCTTTTGCTCGCTGACTTGCTCTGTGTCTGTTTGCGGTTGTATATTAACATTTCCGAAAGCCACTGCATCTTCGAGCGCGCCAAGGCGTTTTACAATCGCTTCAAGCGAAGTGCTTGTTTTGTCGGTACAAAGTTTTATAAGCGTGGTTTCTGCGCAAATACGCTTACTGTTTCCGCCTTTCATCGCTTCTAAAGACTCTGACAAGCAAGAAGAATTGTACATAATATCTTCGAATCGAATTGTTTTTGCTTGATTAAAAATTTTCTCGATGTTTTCAGCAGTACCCGTGATAAGTCGAGCATAATCTTTGGAAGTTTTTGCAACGAGCAAATCGCGGTAGTGCGCGATAAGTTCGGTAAAAAGTCGCTCAATATCAAGAGATGCAGAATAAAGTTTATCAAGTAGTTCGAGCGCGCCTGCCGAATCTTTTTTCTCGATAAAATCGATAAAATCAAAAAGGTGTTCCTTGCCCACAAGTCCCACACACTCGGCTACCGCTTTTTCGGTAATCTCGTTTGAGGTACCTGCGCAAAGGTCGAGCATACTCAAAGAGTCTCTCATACCGCCGTCGGCAAGTTTAGCAATGAGCGTTGCGGCATCGTCTTCGATTTTCAAATTTTCTTGCCCACAAACGTATTTGAGTCTTGCCACGATTATATCAATCGGTATTCTATTAAAATCATATCTTTGACAACGTGAAAGAATTGTAGGAGGAATAGCCCACACTTCAGTAGTTGCGAGAATGAAAATCGCGTGTGCAGGTGGCTCTTCAAGGGTTTTTAGCAAAGCGTTGAACGCTTCCTTGGTGAGCATATGCACCTCGTCGATGATGTAAACTCTGTATTTTGAATTTGTAGGAGAATACTCAATCTGCTCCTGCAAATCTCTGATATTTTCAATCTTTCTGTTGGAAGCGGCATCAATTTCGACTATGTCAAGGTTTGTGCCGTTATCAATGGTTTTGCACACTTCACATTCGTTGCAAGGGTCGCCGCCGATATTGTTAAGGCAGTTTACCGCTTTTGCAAGAATTTTTGCAGAAGAAGTTTTACCCGTTCCGCGTGAGCCTGTGAACAAATAGGCGTGAGTAAAACGGTTCTGCTCAACCTGTGTTTTTAAAGTATTTGAAATGTGGTCCTGACCACACACATCACTAAACGTCTGTGGACGATATTTTCTGTACAACGCTTGATGCATCTTCGTTTCACTCCTTTTGTCTTTTGAGTTAAAAAGCCTATGTACTTAAGTCTGCGGACATCAGGTTGGACTGCGGCACACGGGCGCATTTGCTTAATGCTGCTCGGTTCCCCGCCTGACATGGTTCACAAAGGTCCGTCGCACAGGACCCGAAATCCGCATACTTAAACGCATAGGCTTTACTTATATTTAACGGGTAGTAATTATTATAATACACGTCTTATAAATTTTCAAGCATTTTTTATGTTACTCTGACCGACTTTTGTATTAGTCGGTCAGAGTGTTATTTTAATTAAAGTGATTCAACGATTTTTTGAGTATCTTGTGCGATAACCATTTCTTCGTCAGTCAAAAGCACGTATGCTTTTATCTTTGAGCCTTCTTCAGAAATAATGCCTTCGTTACCGAATCTAGCATTATTGTTTTTATCTTTATCAAGTTGGAGTCCTGCGAATGAGAGACCTTCGCAAACAAATTCTCTGATGTCTGCGTCGTTTTCACCAAGACCGCCTGTAAAAGCGATAGCGTCAACTCCGCCGAGTGCAGCGATGTATGAACCAACAACTTTAAGAATTTGATATTTTAAGATTTTTCTAGCAAGAATTGCTCTTTCGTTGCCTTGTTCTGCTGCGGCTAAGATGTCTCTGTTGTCACTTGAA
>JAEIGA010014202.1_pt1 | contig 12118 bp, 11 predicted proteins | sample 9270691 | NCBI WGS metagenome assembly JAEIGA01 (sample SAMN17057246, study PRJNA624740) | gut metagenome | biome: biome; isolation source: fecal sample | host: Bos grunniens | place: China: Xizang | collected 2019
CCAATAGAAAATAAACCTGTAATAAAGAACTCATAAAACAAATGAATAAAAATCATGATGCAGCACCTTTACGATTCTTAATCAGTATTCCTATAACCCCCGCTGTAATGACAAATACTAATGGGGAAAATGTCGTACATGCAGATAAAAGCAAAACACTTATAAAAATAAACGCCGTTGTAAAATCCATTACCGAGCTTTTCAATAACTTTCGCACCGCGTTTATAATCAGTACACAAACGCAGATTTGGATGCCAGCAAAAGCATCCTTAACGATTTCTAAATCCGCAAAGTTTTGAATGAAAGTCGCAATAATAGTAATAATGAATATTGAAGGTGTTACAAATCCAAGCGTTGCTGCTATTCCTCCGATACTTCCTTTTCGCTTTTCCCCGATAAATGTTGCGGTATTAACCGAAATAACACCCGGTGTACACTGTCCAATGGCGTAATAATCTTCTATTTCCTTTTCTGACGCCCAATTTCGTTTTTCAACTATTTCTCGGTGCAAAAACGGAAGCATTGCATAGCCTCCTCCAAATGTTACCGCACCTAATTTAGCAAACGTGAAATATAGCTGAAGTAATTCTTTCATTTAATTTAAAACCCTTCCAAATAAATATGCTGATTTATGCTATGTATCCATACTATAACCAGCAAATTACATTCTATCATTGCATAGCCATCATTTATTCAATTAATCACATATTTAGAAGCCAGAGTGCTCATTCTTTTTCAGACAAAGTGAACGCGCTATAATGTAGATATTAAAGCTTTGGGAGGACAATAATGGAGAAAATATATTTCGCAGGCGGTTGCTTTTGGTGCATGGTCAAACCATTTGATTCATATAAGGGGATTGAGTCGGTTATTTCAGGTTATATGGGCGGCCATATTGAAAATCCTACCTATGAGCAAGTAAAAAGGGGAACAACGGGTCATTATGAGGTAGTGGAGATTACATACAAGGAAAGTGAATTTCCATTGGATAAAATTCTAGAAATTTATTGGCCGCAAATCGATCCAACTGACCCCGATGGACAGTTTCAAGATAGAGGACCACAATATCGAACAGCTATTTTTGTAACGAATGAAGCACAAAAAGCAGCAGCAGAACTTTCTAAAACACAACTTGCGCAATCAGGAAGATTTTCAAAGGATATTGTAACCGAAATTAAAAAAGCTACGATTTTTTATCCAGCAGAAGATTATCACCAAGACTACTATAAGAAAAACCCAAAGCATTATAAAGAAGATCGACAAGCAAGCGGTAGAGACGAATTTATCGAAAATATGTGGAAGTAATAAAATCTAGTCTTCAAAAAATAGGACAACTTACACGCTAATCGTACAGATATTAATCAACTAAAAGGGAGGATGAATTACTCCCTTTTACTTTTGCCTCAACTTAACTACCTTAACATCCACCGCGCATCCTTTTGCTCTTGAATTATATGATGGAAGCCCTATGTGACCATTATCTCTTTTGAATAAAGGAAATAATATCAATATACACTGCTGTCATTTCTTCAGGCGTTTTATCTAAACCATTTTGAACCCATTGCTCAATTAGTCCTAAAAAAGCAGACGTGATAAATGATAAAAAATAATCCATTGGAGCTTTTAGGCTTGCGTTGATGATTTCATTATTCTCTAAATGAAGGCGCACTTTTTCAGAAAAGGCATCTCTAAATCGAATATGAAAACCCGCTCTACCATGGTTACTTAAAAATATTTTTAATAATGGCAAATGCTTTTTAATAGAGCTGAATAGAGTGGCGGCAAATTGTTCTTGTCCTTTCTCAAACGTGTGTGTAGATAAATAGTGTGATTGTAGCTCATCAATGTGATTTCCTATATCTCGAAACAATTGTTGCTCAATTTGATCCAGCAAATCGAATTTATCTTGAAAGTGTAAATAAAATGTCCCACGATTTATTTGTGCAGTTTTCGCAATATCCCCTATTGTAATAGCTTCAAAAGATTTATTCTCTAAAATTTGGACAAATGACCTTTGAATAAGTTGTTTAGTTCTTCTGTTTTTCTCTTCATATACACCCACAAATATCACCCTTTTCCTAAAAATCAAACAATATTTTCACTTTTGTTCATTGCTTTCACTTATTTCTAGATTATAAAATGAATAATTATTACTGAACAACATGTTGAAAATTTAAAGGGGATGAAATCTATTGAGATTATTTAAAGAAAAGTTAGCTTGGGCAGCTCCTATTGCAGTTATCTTAATTATTGCTCTATTCTCAGTAAACTTATTTGCCCAAGGAAATCCAAAAGTAAAGAATTTACCTGTTGCATTCATTGTAAATGATGCAGGCGTACATGTAGATGCTGTAAAAGCAGCTGTTGAACAAATGAGTAAGGGCATTGACGGTGAAGAACCGATGTTAGCTTTTACAGATGAAAAGGAAGCAGACATTGAAGAGTTATTTGATAACAAAAAATATTACGGAGCACTAGTTATTCCCGAGGGTTATAATGAATCGCTACAAAATGCAATGACAAATAACTCTGCGGCAACTTTACAAGTATACATTAACCAAGGCTTCAATATGACAGGTGCAAATTATGCGAAGACAGCGTTAAATTCCTTAATTGCACAATTAAGCAGTCAGTATTCTGCAAACTTTATAGCGCAAATAGGCAATCAACAAATTGATGCTAGTAAAGCAGCTGTACTTGTGAACCCGATTGTTTCAGAAGAGAAGGTATTCAATGCCATTACTGCCTCTACAGCAAATGGCAGTGCCCCAACCTTAATGGCGGTGCCTGCTTGGGTAGGTGCATTAATCGGTGGCTTCATTCTATTTTTAGTGACGTCAAGCATCTATAAGAAGGAATTATTAAACCGTAGACAAACCTTACACCTGATGGGTGGCCAAGCGTTATTCGGAATTATTATTGCCCTCTTCTCAGGATTTACTGTTGCAACACTTGGCTCAATTGCTGGTATTAATATGCCTAGCTATTTCTTAGTTGGTTCTTTCGTATCGTTTGCAGCATTCTGTTTCTTTTTATTAGTATCAGGTGTTACTGCATGGATCGGCAAACCAGCCATTACATTATTCATGGTTGTAATGTTATTAGGTATGGGTGTTTTAATGACACCAAAAGAAATGCTCCCTGATTTCTTCGTAAACTTCATTCGACCTTGGGTACCTATCCGCTTTGCTTCTGAAGGATTACGTGAAATATTCTACTTTGGCAGCGGATTCTACACGGGACAATCATTTAACACTATTTTAGGAATTGGTATTGTAGGCTTATTGATGTACATTCTGTCTATTTTTAAACCCGTACGTCCTAAAAAAATTAGTTCTAAATAAGCGATATCAAACAAACATCCTATTTCAGTTTGTTTTTCGACCAATGGATTTATTATTGAATATGTTAATATGAAGAGCCAACCATTTGCCGGTTGGCTTTTTTGTGCTTATTTATAGATGCATTCCCACCAGCAAACTATAGCCATTGTTTTTGGTCCCATGATCAATTAAAAAATAATCCGTCATACTAAATCAACTCAAGCAATAGTTTCTAGACTTTATCTATAAGTACATTTTCTATTTATAAAAGTTGAATATATCATCTTTAGCTTCGTGAAAATAGATGAAACCCCATGTCCTTTTTCTATTACCGTACATATGATACTTCATATTGTAACTTTCAGAAAGGATGATTCTAGTGAAAGTAGTTATTTTATGTGGAGGAAAAGGATTAAGAATGAGGGGGTTAGCAGAAGATGTTCCCAAAGTATTAGCTAAAGTAAATGGACAACCTATCATTTGGCATATTATGAAACATTTTAGCCGTTACAATCACAATCACTTCATTCTACCGGTAGGTTATAAAGGAGATCAAATCAAAGAGTATCTAATGGATTATTCTTGGAGACATCATGATTTTGAGATGAACCTTGGTGAAAATAAATACAGTCTTTTGGATGAATTGGAATCTTGGAAAATTACATGTGTTGATACGGGTCAAGATACAATGACAGGTGCCCGAATTAAAATGGTGGAGGATTTTGTGGATGATGATACTTTTTTTGTGACGTATGGGGATGGATTAGCTGATATCGACTTGGATGAATTGCTGAAGTTCCATAAGCAAAAAGGAAAAACAGTCACATTAACCGGTATTAAAAAGAATAGCCAATATGGAGTATTGACTGTCGATCAAGGGATTGCAACTAATTTCACGGAAAAACCTATGCTAGACGATACAATTAATGGGGGATTCTTTGTTTGTAATAAACAATTTTTTAACTATTTATCCGAAAATCCAGAATGCGTACTTGAAGAGGAACCTTTAAAGAGCTTAGTAAAGGCTAGAGAATTGGCGGTTTATGAACATGATGGATTATGGATTTCCATTGATACTCCAAAGGATTTAGAAGAAGCGAATCGATTATGGACTATTCCCCAATAAAGCCCAAGTAGGTAAAAGGAGAAATGTAGATGTATAACTTTTATGAGGATATGAGAAAAAAATTAAAAGACTACTATAGTAAAACTCAAAAGAAATGGGAGGAAGGAACCCCTATTAATGATTCAGCAGGAATGCAGAATACTATCGCCAATACAATCCTAACGACCACCAAAGAGAAACGCGAAATGACAATAAAAAAAACGAACTACAATTTCTGTATCATGTCAGGGAAAGAGTATTGCCTAAAGGTAATCACCTTCCATCACTCGTTAAAAAGGCATTGCCAGAAATTTAATCTTTGGATTTGTTGTATGGATGAATTTACTTTTTCTCTTTTGAAAAAGCTGCAATTAGAAAATGTACATCTTATGCAAGTAGAAGAGCTTGAAGATGATATTCTCCGTAAAGTCAAACAAGAGAGAAAGCCTAATGAATATTGTTGGACGATTAAGGCCCCACTTGTTGAATATTTATTAGTCAAGTATAACCTAGAAAAAATGATTTACTGTGATGGAGATCTCTATTTCTTCTCCGACCCGTCAATTATATTTGATGAGTGGGGAAGCAACTCTGTTTTATTGTGCCCACAACGGGATCTGGACTGGGTAGAACAAAAATATGGTAAATTCCAAGCAGGATTAATTGGATTTAAAAACGATTCTCACGGTATGGAAAGTTTAAGATGGTGGAAGAAAAAGTGCATCGAGTGGTGCAGTCATGAGGAAAATAATGACCGGTACGGTGACCAAAAATATCTCGATCAAATTCCTCTATATTTTCAAAGAATTAAAATCTCAGAGCATTTAGGTATTAATGCAGCTCCATGGAACTGTGTTTATAATAATAACTTTGAGATATCTAAGAACAATCAACAAGTTTTTATTGAAAACCAGCCGCTTGTAGTCTTTCATTTCGCCTGCCTCTCTATTTTTGACTTCGATAAGTTTGATTTATGGTCATTGGGAACATTACAGATTCCAAGTAAAATCCTGACTCAAATCTATGCTCCTTATTTAGAAGAACTTCAATTAGCTATGGAGGAAGTAAAAGCTGTAGACCTAGATGCATTGAACTATTGTCTCAAAGAGCAGCCTTATCACACAGCTAAAACACTTTATCATGATACTAGCCTCAGACGTAAAATGGACCAATATAATGATTTCTACCATTTTACTATCATACTCAGTCAAGAATATTTTTTAAAAGGGCTCACTCTTTACTTTTCACTAAAAAATCAGATGGAAAACTTCCATATGTGGATTTGTTGTATAGACGAAGTGTCCTTCAATCTGACTCAAAAAATGAATCTCACTAATATTACTCTGCTTAAAGCTACGGATATAGAAGACGAATATCTCTTGGCTGTAAAAGGGCAAAGAACGTTACAGGAATATTGCTGGACATTAAAAGCTCCATTATGCCAGCATATATTAAACCATCATAGTGAAGTGTCTCAACTCTTCTATTGTGATAGTGATTTGTATTTCTTCTCAAATCCGAAGCCACTTCTTGAAAGCTGGGGTCAACATTCTATTTTTATTTGCCGCCAAAGAGGCACCGATGATCTCGAAAAAATTCATGGGCAATACCAGGCAGGCTTAATTGGATTTAGAAATGAAGAAAATAGCAAGAAGATACTCAACTGGTGGAGAGAAAAATGCCTAGAACGCTGTTCAGCCACGTATGAGCCTCTCCATGGAACGTGGGGGGATCAGAAATATTTAGATGCAATCCCTCATTTATTTTCAAATATCAAAATAAATGAGGACCCAGGAGTCAATAGCGCACCTTGGAATTTAGTCATGAATAATCGTCAACCTGTATTAACCAATGGTGACAAGGTAACGATAAATGACCAAGACTTAATCGTTTATCATTTTGGTAGCCTATTAATTATCAATGAAGACAGCTACGATTTATGGAAACTTGAACAATTAGCATTTGAACCGTCTATTATCTCGAACATTTATGAACCATATATCTATCAATTAAAACAAACAATTAAAATGGTGAAGAAACAGCTGAACTCCAAAAACCTTTCTCCCCTTTTTTCCACCGTTCCAGCTGATTACAAGATAAAAAATCCCTTCCAAACAACACGAAATAATAAAAAGCGATTGTCATCATCATGAAAAAACAATCCTTTGAAAATAAAAGAGTCCTAATAACTGGAGGCTTTGGCTTCATCGGTTCACATTTGGTTAGAAGACTACTCCAAGAAAAAGCACAGGTAGCTGTTCTTGTCCGTGAAACTTCAAGTCCATGGAGAGTAAATGACCTACTAAAGGATATCCGAGTTTTCATAGCTAATATTCAAGATACGATGTCCGTATTAAACGTAGTACTTGAGTATTCCCCGGATTATATTTTCCATCTAGCAGCGTATGGAGTCATTTCGAGTCAAACGAGCTTTAAGGATGCCCTACAAATAAATGTCCTTGGAACCGTCAATATCGTGAATGCTGCTAAAGAAGCTGGCTGTGAAAAAATGATTAATCTTGGAAGCAGCTCGGAGTACGGTGATAAAGGCACGCCGATTCACGAGGAGATGGTGCTTGCTCCAGTAGATATATATGGAAGCACAAAAGCCGCGGCGAATCTCATCGCTCACCAAATCGCACAAGAAACCAGTACACCCATTGTGACATTACGACCATTCGGGATATTTGGGGAAATGGAGGATACCCATAAATTATTCGGTTATATCATCAAAAGCCTGGTAAGTAACCAAGAAGTTAAGCTTACTTCTTGTGAGCAATTCAGAGATTACTGTTATGTAGGAAATCTCATCGATGGTATGATCTTGGCCGCACTTGAACCATCCGTCAAAAATGAAATTTTTAATATCGGTAGCGGACAAGCTTTTCCTTTAAAGCATTTTGTTACATTGATTTTTAATAATATCCAAACACATCAGAAGCCCCAATATGGTGCTATTGCTGACCGCATTAATGAACGTAATTGTCCCCTCCCTGATATTAATAAAATTAAAAAAAGGCTTGATTGGAAACCTGAGATCACTCTTGAAGAAGGGATAATAAAGACCATCAACTGGTATAAACAAAACCAATGATTCAGAAAGTGAGTGTAAAAATATGTTTGGAAATCTCAGTAAATTAAAAGATAAAACCGTTCTGGTCACAGGACATACAGGATTCAAAGGTGCGTGGCTTTCTATCTGGTTAAATGAAATTGGAGCAAGGGTAATTGGTTATTCACTTGACCCAGTCGGAGAAAATAACCTATTTTTGTTAGCCAATTTACAAGACAAAATCATCGATATTCGCGGAGATATTAGAGATTTGGAGAAGTTAAAGAGCATATTCGACCAGTATCAGCCTGAAGTTGTTTTTCATTTAGCAGCACAGCCATTAGTGAAATTCTCCTACGAGCAGCCTGTATACACCTATGAAGTAAATGTATTGGGTACTCTGAATATGTTAGAAGCCATTCGTCATTGTGACTCAACTAAGGTTGGGCTAATGATTACGAGTGATAAATGCTATGAGAATAAAGAGTGGGTTTGGGGTTATCGTGAAACTGACTCCATTGGTGGACATGACCCGTATAGTTCTAGTAAAGGATGCTGTGAAGTATTAGTGTCATCCTATCGGAACTCTTACTTCCCTGTGGAACGGTTTTCTGAGCATGGGAAAGTAATTGCTTCTGTTCGGGCAGGAAATGTAATTGGCGGAGGCGACTGGTCTTTAGATCGTATTATTCCGGATTGCGTAAGAGCATTAGAAGCCAATCAAAGCATTGTCATACGAGCCCCTAAATCCATCAGACCGTGGCAGCATGTTCTAGAACCGCTTGGGGGATATCTTATTCTTGCCGAAAAACTCCTAGAAAAAGATACTTTCTATTCTGGAGCTTGGAATTTTGGACCAGAATCAGATAATATTATCACAGTTGAAAAGCTTGTTTATGCACTTCTTGAACAATGGGGAAGCGGATGTATGATAAAGGATGAAAAACAATCAACCGTACACGAAGCAAAATTACTAGGATTAGATATTAGTAAAGCGAAATACCATTTAAATTGGCATCCTAAGTGGAATATTACTAAAACAATTGAGAAAACAGCTGAGTGGTATAAAAACTATAAAAAGACCGATGTCTATAATCTTTGTGTACACCAATTAAATGATTATTGTAATGTCAGGAAATAATGCAAACAAACTCTGCTTGGATATGCATTGAGCAATAAAGGACTATTAGGACTACTATTTGAGTCCATCCCATAGGATGAATGAAATATTGTCCGGAAATAGGTTCACTGTAAGAATAGCGAAATAGCCTAGCTGAAAAGCTAGGCTATTTCTTTATTTGGTCTCAGACTTCCCCTTTATATATAAAAAAACGCGCTTACTTATGGTACGGTTCTCCGTAGCAGTCTTAAGTGCGGTTTAAATGTAAAGTTAATATGAGCGCCTTCTCTAATGCCACTCTATAAACAAACTTAGAGGATTATTAAAAGATCACGTTATAAAAGATGGAAATTATGAAGACCTATTTTACTTTGGCATTATTAATACACATGAAAATCACGAAGATTAAAATAATTAAATGGAAAAACAATCGGAAATAAGTAGATAAATCAGATGACAAGATAGAATATTGTAACAATATCGTTCTAGCTGGTTCTTTTGGAAATAATATACTTCCCCCTATCACAAATTCAGTCTAGATATTGGAAAAAATTTCTTAAGTTTAGTGAACGGTCTATCCTTAATGCATTAAGAGCACTGATAATTGGTATCCAAGGGTATACAGCCTTTTAAGTATGCACCACCTTTTGGGTGATTTCCTACAACTAGGTCCCCGCCATGCTGTTTAATAATTCGCTGAGAAATAGTTAATCCTAATCCGGCTCCTCCCGTTGAGCGATTTCTTGATGCTTCGCCTCGATATAGCGGTTCAAAAACTCTTTGCAGATCCTCTGCAGAGAACCCCTCCCCTGTATCTTGTATCGTAAAGATCACACAGGTTTCATCTCTATTGCAATTGATATAAATTTCACCATTTCTAGGTGTATGTCTGACCGCATTATCTATTAAGTTATTCAATGCTCGCTCTAATAAGTGTGAATCGCCCTTAATATTACAATCACTTGTCAAATTATTTGCAATGATAGAGATATCCTTTTGCTCAGCCCGAGGGCTTAAGCTTTCAATCGATTTCTTGAGAACAAGTATCAGGTCAACCCTATTTTCGCCACGTACCATTTCTTGGTACTCTGTCTTCGCAAACGTGAAAAGCTCCTCTACAAGTCGGTCCAACTGCGCTGACTTCTCCTTACAAACTGCCAAATACTTTGCTCTCTTTTCAGGCGAATCAGCAATACCTTGCTCTAGGCCGTCTAAATAACCTCGTAAGGCAAATAACGGTGTCCGTAAATCATGCGCAACAGCAGCAATCACAAACCTCCGTTCATCTTCCAATTCAACTTGTTTCTCAAAAGATTTTTTTAAACTATCGACCATAACATTAAACCCATCATGCACTTCAGAAATTTCTGAAATCTTTGAAGAAGGGATTTGGATATCTAAATCTCCATCTGCAATTTGACGAGCACATAGGCTCATTTTCTCTAAAGGAATGAGAATATATCTTCGCATTGTATAGGCCACAATCAAAAAGGCCAATAGTAGACCCGTAATTCCCGCAACTATTTGAGTAATTTTTGAATTGGTCGGAATTCCAAGATTGAATGACTTTGTTTCAAGAAAATGCCCACCTACATAAAATATCCACGGGAAAATAAGTATAATAAATAAACTAAGAATGGTAAATTTACGAATGCGAATAGTTTTCACTTTTTTCTCCTTTGAAGCGATAACCTATACCCCATACGTTGACTATAAATTGGGGATTATTCGGATCAGCTTCAATTTTCTCCCGAAGTCGGCTTAGATGGACACGAATAGTATGTTTATCACCAATCCCTTCCCAAAATTTTCTGAGTAACTGGTCATATGAAAAAACATATTTTGGATGTTCCGCGAACAGTTGCAGCAAATCATACTCTTTCGGCGTCAGTGATATGGATTGCCCATCTATAAATACTTCTCTTGTAGACAAATCCAATAAGAGACGTCCATAATCCAAGACCTTTCTGAATTCTTGCTTAGAACTGGATCGCCTTAATACAGCCTTCACTCTTGCAACAATCTCTCCCGGCGAAGCAGTTTTGACTATATAATCGTCTCCTCCAAGTGCTAATCCGCGAATTTTATCTACATCATCACTCAGAGCACTCAAAAATAGAATTGGGACATTACTTTCCATACGAATCTGCCGACATAACTCAAAACCATTTTGACCCGGCATCATGATATCTAGGACGAGGCAATCAATTGTACTTTGTTTCAGGGCGACGAGTGCCCAAGTAGTGTCATAAGCCGTTTTCACATAAAAGCCTTCATTCTCTAAGAAATCTCTCAATAGTTCAACAATGCTATTGTCATCGTCAACGACTAAAACCGTATATCTTTCCATTACGAAAATTCCACCTTTCCTCAGACGACTCCCATAGATACAAACTAACAAAAATTAAAATATAGTTTTAGTTTATCACTTTTTCAATAAAGATTAAGTTTTCTGATGAATTGTGATGATTTTGTGATTGTTTTATACCCTCTTTTGAGACATTCAAAGGTTATTCTTTCATTGTGGAGCTATCATCATCTATTTGAAATGTTTTACTCCACACTTTAACTATATTAAGGGAGGATTTACAAATGGGTATTGAAGATCAAACTTTCTCATTCTTTCCATTCGGTGCTTTGTTTTGCCTTACACTATTCTGTATTGTAGCGGTTCGCATATACGCAATACGCTGTCGTTATATGCATTCCAAGCAAATTGACCGTCTTAAAGACCTTGTAATTGAGGGTGAGCTAACTGAGTCGGAATATCAACGACTGAAAAATTTACTTACAAAGTAAAGACATTATCGAATTAAAATCATTTTAAATGGAGGTAATATTCTGTATATCCAAATTGTGTTGTTTGATGGATTTGATTTATTAGACGTTATTGCACCTTATGAAGTGTTTACTGCTGCAGCGATGTACGCAAATGAAGACATCACCGTTCAACTCGTTTCTCCTGAAGGGGAACGAATGGTACCAAGCGGGGTAAATCACTTACCTATTCAAGCTAGCGGTAAACTTGATATAAACAGTAAAGGAATTATTCTTATTCCAGGAGCATTTGGTTCGATTCACGAGGATGGACCAGATTCGATCCCAGCTAAATTACAACAAGCAACGGAAACAGAGTTAAGTAATTTACTCATTGAAGCCATTAAGAAACCAGATGTATTGCTTTCAGCAGTTTGCGGTGGTTCTCTCATTTTAGCAATGGGTGGATTGTTAGAAGACCGGCATGCTGTTACCCACCACATGGGGATGGGGCTTTTAAGTGCTACAAATGCGATTCCGGTTAATGCTAGAATTGTAGATGATGGGAATATTGTTACTGGCGGTGGCGTTACTTCGGGACTCGATGTTGCCCTTTACCTAGTTGAGCGAGAATTAGGTCCCCGTATAGCACACGCAGTGGAGCAACTGTTAGAGTATGAACGCAGGGGTACGGTTTGGAGAGCAGAAGGAAATGTACCGAGAGAAAATCAACAAAAAAATATAATTGAACCGACAAGTAA
>JAEIGA010014203.1_pt1 | contig 12117 bp, 12 predicted proteins | sample 9270691 | NCBI WGS metagenome assembly JAEIGA01 (sample SAMN17057246, study PRJNA624740) | gut metagenome | biome: biome; isolation source: fecal sample | host: Bos grunniens | place: China: Xizang | collected 2019
GAAATTTATCAAAAAGCAGTAAAAGATTTAAATCTTTTGCCAGAAAATTGTTTGGCGATTGAAGATAGCCTTAACGGAATAAAAAGTGGAACTTCAGCAGGATTAAAAGTTATTATGGTGCCAGACCAAGTAAAACCTAATAACCAAATAAAATCTTTAGTTTGGAAAATTTTTGATTCGCTAGAAGATTTAAAATCAATTCTTTAATCTGTTAACAAAAACAAGATTTTACAAGCAATCTGATATCGCTTGACTTTCAATAAGATTTTATGATATTCTATTAAAAATAAGGGCCTATAGCTCAGTTGGTTAGAGCTGCGGACTCATAACCCGTAGGTCCCTGGTTCAAGTCCAGGTGGGCCCATAGAAATAGCACCTAGGGGTAGGTGCTATTTCTTTATATTACAAGCATTTATAAATCTGTCTGACTTTCAGAAGTTTTGAAATGTAAACCGAATGTAAACTCGGCTATCAAAATTCTAGGAGGTTTGTATGGATTATCACATTTTCAAAAAATCAACAAAATCAAAAAACAAAACTATTCATCGTTGGTATTATTACTTTATCGATGTAATTTCTGGCAAAAAAATTCAAAGAGTATGTAAAGGTTGTAAAACACAAGCTGAAGCCTATGCGTTTGTTTCTTCTCTACCGTCTCTTTATGAATCAACCAAAGTCACAATTGCAAAAATCGCAGAATGGATGTATGTTCCTGGAAGTGAACATATACAACGACAAGAAAAATTAGGGAAATCACACAATCTTAAAACCTTAAAATCTAAAAGGTTTCTTCTCGACATTTTCATCGAACAGTTTGGAAATCTTGAGTTAAAAGAACTTACAATTCCAATGGTGATGAAATTTCTTATGAATGACAATCATTCGGGAAGTTGGAAGAATAACTTTTTGACTGTTGTGGGCGAAGTATATGCTGAGGCTCCTTTTTATGGCGTACCTTATGTTGCAACTCCATCATTTCCAAAGTTTGCAAGAAATTCAAAAAAGAAAGATATCTTTACGACTGAAGAACTAAAAATTCTTTTTGAAGAATCATTATGGTGTAAATTGAATGAACAAATGTATTCGAAGCAACCTCAATATGATGAAGGCTATCAGTCTATCTATCTTTTGTTTTTAACAAGTATGAATTGCGGATTGCGTTTAGGAGAAGCTATCGGATTAAAAGTTCGTCAAATTTTATTCGATGAAAAAATGTTAATTATCGATGGTTTTTATCGATATCAAGAAAAAGAAAGAACTACTTTTAACAAATGTGGATCAGAAACAAACCAAAAAATTCGAGTTGTTCCTTTGAGTGATTCTCTTGTTCTAAAAATTCAAAACTTTATCGTTGAAAATAATTTATCTGCTGATGATTATTTATTCTCGCGATATGGGAAACCAATTAGAAAACACCTTGCAGAAAAATGGTTTGCCAGAGCGTTGGAACTTTCAGGAATAGATGTAGGAGAGAGAAAACTTACACCACATTCTCTAAGATACACTTATGTTACCAGATTACGAAGAAATTTAACTGGTGAAACTGTTCAAAAACTTGTTGGACATACTTCAATAGCAATGACTGATTATTACACACATTCAGCAATTCCTGAATTATGTGAAGCTATCGAACCTGCAAGAGACGCAGTAAATTCTTTGTTTAATTAAAGATTTGATTGGTAATAAAATTTGACAAATGAATTTTATTGGAGTATATTATTATTGTTCCTGTTTTGGGAACTTTTCTAAAGGAAAATTATGAGAATAATTGCAAGAAAAACTCTTGTTGATTATTGGACAAATCATCCTTCTGCTAAAAATCAGTTAGAAGCATGGTTTAAGGAAACGGAACTTTCAAATTGGGAAAATCCGAGTGATATTAAAAAGCGTTATCCGTCAGCTAGTTTCTTGGCAGATAATAGAGTTTGTTTTAATATTGCAGGAAATAGTTTTAGACTTATTGTGAAAATAAATTATAAATTTCACATGGTCTATATTAGATTTATTGGAACTCATGCTGAGTATGATAAAATTGATGCGGATAAGGTGTGATTATGAATATTAAACTTATAAAAACTGAAAGTGATTATTTATCAGCTCTAAAAAGAATTGATGAATTATTTGATTCAGAACCAAATACTCCTGAAGGTGATGAATTAGAATTAATCGTTACATTAGTTGAGTTGTATGAAAAAAATAATTTTCCGATTGAATCACCATCCCCAATTGAAGCAATTAAATTTAGAATGGAACAATTGAATTTAACCCAAAAGGATTTAGTTCAATACATTGGATCAAAATCTAAAGTTTCGGAAGTTCTATCTGGAAAGCGTTCATTGAGTTTAAACATGATTAGAAAGTTATCTGTAGGACTAGGTATTTCCGCAGAAATCCTAATTCAACCAATTGAATGCAATAAGTCGGCTTAGAAAAGTGAAAAGGTTGCACATTGTGTGCAACCTTTTTTTTAGGTGTTATTGTTTTTTTGTTTTTCAATATATTCTAAATGTTCTAACTTCATTAACTGATTAAGAATCATTGATGCTGATTTTTTTCTATCCTCAGTAAGATTATCAAGGCAGAATAAATCATTAAGATTTCGTTGTGCTGTTTCTAGAATTTTTCTATCATTTTGAGCAAAATCCTTATCAAAATCAAAATCGATTCCAAAAAGATATTCTATATTTTCACCTAGGGAATAGGCAATTTCTTGAAGAACACTTAAATTAAGATTTATACGACATTCTGCCCAATTAAATAAAACACGATAAGTTAAATTTGGCATGTTGGTAAAGAATATTTTGTGTTGCAGTGGATCATCAGCATTTTCAATATTTAATTTTTTTGAAAGTGATTCATAAATTCGTTTCCTGATAAGTTTTCTATATAAAATTTCTTGTTGACTAGTGTTGTCAGACATTAACCACTCGATTGAAACTTCAAATCGTCGTGCTATATTAAAAATTGTGTCTACAGGGGGTAAAATATTTTTTGTTTTCCATGTTGCAATTGTACTTTGATTAAAGCCCATTTGTTCTGCAAATTCCTTTCTGGTTAAACCTATTTCTTCAGAAAGAATAACTATGTTATTTACTAAATTAATACCACAAAACATTTGTTTTTTCCTCAAAAATTCTTGACAAAATCAAAATATTATTATATATAATTAATTATATTTTGTTTAAGTCAAAAATTATTGACAATAACAAAAAATAATTAATTATAATTTCTGGTTAGTCAGAGATATTATTAATTGCTTGTAATTATATCAAACTTTTTGTTTTTTGTAACCCCAACTTAAAAACAAAAAAAAGGAGGTAAAAAGAGAACTAAAACTAACTTATAGGTCGTTGACCTATTTTTAACTTATTTTTTTGGAGTAAAAATGAAAAATCTTGATCTCGAAATAAAAGAGATAAAATTACAAAACGAAAAATTAATTCGAGAACTTGCAGAAGTACACGAATTATTGAATTCGGTCCAACCTCAAACAGAAAATCAAAAAAAATTCTACACAATCGAAGAATGTGCTTCTATGAAAGGTGGAGCCGCACTGAATACCTATAAGGCTAATAGGTTATTACTTCCTGGAGCAGGCAATCCACAATACGCATCGTATATTGGCGGTAGGTTGTGCTTCGCTAGAGCGGTAGTAGATGAATGGCTTCTCATAACTGATGCTGAATACCCAGAATATGCCATGAGATGTGGCGTTTCTATATTACCAGAAAAATTCAAAATTTTGGCCAAAAAGGCGAAAGAAAAGGTAGGTGAATTATGATGGAAAATTCAAAAGGTGTGCCATCGAGCGGCAACTCGATGACACAAGTAGAATATTTTGACGACGAATCAAAAATGTTCCACAGAAAAACTTATAACATAAAAAATAATAATAAACAAGTTGATAAGTTGTACTGTGGTTATTGCACTATGGAGATAACTTATGAGCGAAACATTTTTCTATAATGCTGATATTTCAAAGGGTAATTTCACAATTCTAGATAATACTTGTATTCGCGATAGAAGATTATCTTTAAAAGCAAAAGGATTGCATACATATTTTATGTCTCTTCCACGAGACTGGAAGTTGTATAAATCAGAACTGGTAAATCATTTTAAAGACGGTATTGATTCTGTTAATTCGGCAATTAAAGAATTAGTTAAGTTTGGATATATTGAAATTACAGAGCAGAAACGAACAGAATCTGGTAAGTTTTCTGGAAAATGTTTTGGCTTTCATGCTATCCCAAAAGTAATAGGAGATTCTGACAGCCGTAACGGATTTCCCGCAACGGTAAAACCGTTAACGGCTAAACCGTCAACGGAAAACCCGCTACTACTAAATACTAATATACTAATAACTAATAAATTAAAAACTGAACTAACTAACTACGAAAATAACAAAGTTAGCGAGACAGTTTTCGTTAAAAAAATTAGGGAATTATTCGAAGGAGAATATCCATTTGATCTTAATTTTGAATCTTCTGTTCTTTTGTTTATTAAAAACAACGAATTGAATGATGATAGTCTTGAAGATTTTTTAATTTATATTTTTGAAAGAACAAAATTATGTAACATTAAAAAATCTTTCGAGGGATTGTATCGAAAACTTGCACTTTCTAAATCGATTTTAATTGATTTTAAAAAATCTGTCGGTCCTCAAAAGACTGAAAAAGAATTGCAACCTGTAGCGAAACTCATAACTTGTCCAATATGCAACATTGAATTCGATGAGTTTAAATTCTATTGTCCGAAGTGTAATCTTACTTTTAAGGCAATTGAAGAAAATAATGAAATTGAAATCAAGATTGCACGAGCATTGTTGAAGATGAATGACGAAGAACGAGATAAATTGGAGATGGCTATGGATAAAAAATTAAAATCTATTGGAAGGCTTTTTTTTATAAAAAATGAAAAAGAAGAATTCTATCGGGAATATGGGCTAATTAATTAGTCCAAAGGAGAATCAAATGAAACAAAACATAATTTCTACTCTCTTCGAAAAAAATATCGAAGGAAAAATTATAAAAATCAACTTGGAAGAAATTTCACTTCTTCCTGAATTAAAAAATGCATTCAAGATGGATGAAGAAGTAAAAAACAGAATCAAACTTGATATGCACTTAAACGGATTCAACAAAGCTCATCCTATTCACATTTTTAGGTGGGAGGAAAAATGGATCTTGTGCGATGGACATACTCGTTTTACTGCAGCTAAAGAACTTGAACTAAAAACAATCTGGGCACAGGTTCACCAATTTGATTCCATTAACCAAGCATTACTTTATTCTATGAAAGAGCAATTCAACCGTCGTAATATTGAGGATTCAGAATTATTTAAACAGTTTGAAATTTTGCGACAAGAAGAAATTGATGGTCGAAAACTTACCGCAAATGAAATGAGCGAACGATTAAAAAAATCACGAAGGCATATTTTTAAACTTCAAGAGGTTTTCGCAAAATCTTCAAAAGAGCAATTACAATCAATTCGTGATGGAGAGGTTTCGATTAATCAGGTTTATAACGAAATCAAAAATAAAGAATTGGAAGCTCAGAAAAATTCTAAAGTAGAAGAAAATAATTTTGAAGAACTTTCTAATTCTGTTGAACAAGGAATAAAAAACATTGATGCAGATTTAGGAAATAACGAAAAAAATGAGCTTCAAAAAAAGCATCGTAAATTGCAAGAAAAAGAATTGGAACTTAAAAAGAAAGAACTTGAATTATCAAATACACTTTCGAACAAAGAAATTTTTTTGCTTGGAATTAAGTTTGCTTTAATTGAAAAGTCAAAAGGAAAACTGAATAAAGAAATTATTAATTCTGTGAATAAAAAAACAAAAATGAATTTATCGGAATTGTCATTTACAGAAGAAGAATTGAATTTATTAAAAACAAATTAATCAAATCAAAAAGTCTGTGGAATTTTTCTACAGACTTTTTTCAAATTTATAAGGAGAAAAAATTATGAGTAATAATTCACAAGGGTATCGAGCAACTGCTTTATGCCGTCCTACAGTTAGCATTGGACACAATCTAAGATTAGCAGAATATATTGAAAAACAAAAAAAAGAACATATTGATTTATCGCGTCCACACAAAGTAATTTTGCATTTAGGAGATGAAAAAGAAGTCTATGAAAAAATTTTTGGTGAATCGATAAAAAAATATAATGCAAAACAAAAAAGAAAAGATCGAAGAATTACAGATTATCTTAAACAAGTTATTGAAGATAAACGAAAAGGAAAACACAAATCAATTAAAGCATCTTCTGATAGAAAACCTATGTATGAGTTTCAATTCTATTTAGGTAATCGAGAATCACATTGTCCTGATGATATTGCAGAAAAAGTTTTAGTTGCATTTGTCACAAAAATACTTCCTAAAAAATTTCCTAATTTTGTTTGTACAACAATTGCATTACATAATGACGAATATAGTTTTGATCGAAAAGGTAATCGATTTGAATCTCCATTACATCTTCATGTTGATGGAGTTTTTGTTGCTCATGCATTAACTGATGAAGAATTAAAAGAAGAAAAAGAATTTAGAAAAAAATGTAAAGAATTAAAAAAATTAGAATTAGAAAAACAAGGAATTGAATGGGACGAAGAAAAATGGAAACAAAAAGATTGGCGAAAAGGAATGATTTCTCGTTATGGTAAATCATTAGAAAAAGGAATGGAATTGCAAACTTCAATGTCGGCGGCTTGTGCTGAGATGGGATTCTTTACAGAAAAAGAAAAAGGTACTGCACAACAACAATTCGAAGAAGCTATTCGACATGAATTAATGGATTTTGCAGAATCCATGGGAATAAAAATTAATAGAACAAAAGGATATAAGCACAGCCATGTAGACAAAGATATCTATGTTCAAGAAAAAGAAAATGCTGAAAGAGAACAAGAGTTAAATGAAAAGGAAGAAGTTTTAAAAGCTAAAGAAATTTTACTTCAAAATCAAATTGATGATTTTGATTATAAGATTGAACATCTTGAAGAAATTGAAAAACAAAATGCAGATAAAAAAAATGAACTTGATGAAAAAGAAAAAATATTAAATCAAGAAATTGAAAAAGTTGAAAAACAAAAAAATGAAAATTATGAATTAAAACAAAAATTAAATTACAAACAAGATCGTCTTAACAAAGAAGAAATTAAAATTGTTGAAAAGACTGAATTTCTTAAATTTAAAGAGAATAAAATAATTCAAAAAGAAATTGAATTAGATAAGCGAGAGGAAAAAGTTTTACAAGGAGAACAGCCTTTAATTGAAAGAGAAAATAAAATTATTAAAAAAGAAAATGAATTAAATCTGCGAACAGAAAATATTTTATCCAATGAGGAAAAAATAAAAAAACAGAAAGAAGAACTTTCAAAAAAAGAAAATGCTTTATCAATTAAAGAAAAAGATGTAAATGAAAAATTGCATCAAAGCATTGAAAATAAAATTCAAACTGAAAGTAATTTGAAAAATATTCAGGAAGTATATTCGCAGAATGAAAAAATGATTTTAAATTTTAATGTTGAAAGCAAAACTAAAATCGAGAAAATAAATTCATGGGAAGAAGCGTATGAAGAAATTAATAATACAGATTCTTGGGTTACAAATGAATTTGAAAATTATTCAAAAAATAAATTCAAAGAAAATGCACTTTCAAAATTTTGTGAAAAAATAAAAAATGGTTTTAAAAATGTAATAATAAAAATGAAAAATATTTATGAAGAAAAAATCTCAAATCTTCAAGATTGTTTGTTTGGTACAAAAAGATTTTTCAAAAAAGGTAATAATGCTTTTGTTGAATATACTTACGGTTCAGAGGATTATAAAAAAATGCTTCTTGAAACTCCGATAAATAAAATTGAACAAGCAATTAATGTTTGCAAACAAAACAAAAAAAATACTTTTGGAGATTTGATAAACAATGAAGATTTTTTTATAAAACATTTTGATCGTGCAAGAGAACTTTCAGAAGAACGAAAAAAAGAATTAGAGATTTATAAAAAGAGAACTCAAGGTCTTTCAAGATAAAAAAGAAATTTAAAAATAAAAAAGGTCGGTAAATAAACCGACCTTAATTCTGAAATAGTTCTTTTTCTCTACGAAAGTAGATATTTGATTTTTTCGAACTATGTATTTGTTTCTCTACTAAAGTAGATATTATTTTAGGCTGCAACCTATATTTACAATATAGCATAGATTTAAAAATTTTACAACAAATTAATTTATTAATTTTTAAACCTTATGAACTACATAACGAATTTTTCCAATTATTCTAAAGTCTTCGCTTTCAGAATTTTCACACATTGGAGCATAGTGTTTGTTATCAGAAATTATATGAACACAATCTTTTCCTTTTTGTAATCGTTTTACGAAACCTGCCCCTTTATAATTGATAGCGTAAATTCCATCAGAACCGTCGTAACCTAAATTATCAAAAATGATAATATCATCATCAAATAAAGTCGGTTCCATTGAATCGCCACGAACATAGGCAGCTAAAATATTTTCTTTGTATCGCATTAAGGATTTTGGAATTGCTACATGTTCTAAAATTTCTGTATTGTCGGGAAGTTCCTGACCTTTTCCAGCTGAGAATGCTTGTTCGTAAACAGGAATTGTTAAAACATCAATTGTAAGTTTATCTGGATATGCTTTAAATTCTTCCATTGTCATTCCAAAGGCTTCAACAATTTTTAATCCTTCTTCAAAACTAGGAAGACGACCAAGAGAAATTTTGTTTCTAAATGAACCTAATAAAATTCCAGTTTTGTTGCAGAGCCATTCTTGATTTTGATTTAGTTCTGCAAGTTTCATCTTTACTTTTTTCCAAAAAACACTAGCATCCATGATTTTATTATACAACATAGGCTAAAAAATATAAATAACCAAATGATTATTTTAATTGACAAATAATGAAATTAGTAATATCATCAAATTATATATGATTTCTGGTTTTCCAAGTCCTGCTCAAGGGTACGAAAGTAATTCAATAGATTTAAATCAACTTCTCATCAAGCATCCTTCTGCTACTGTTTTTATGAAAATCGAAACTTCTCGTTATTCTAATATAGGAATTTACAACGGAGATTTACTTATTGTGGATAGAGCAAAAAAAATTTCTCAAAACAGTTTAGTTATTTATGAATCAGAAGGTCACTTTGTTTTAGGAAAAGTTTGTAATATAAAAAGAGAAACAATAATTACAGGTTCAATTATTCATGTTATTCATACGGTAAAAGAATCATGATTTTACACGCAGATGGAAATTCATTCTATGCTTCTTGTGAACAAATTTATCGACCTGATTTAAGAGGAAAGCCAGTTGCAGTTCTTTCTAACAATGACGGTGTAATTATCGCATTAAACAATGAAGCAAAAGCATGTGGAATAAAAAGAGGAAATCCATTTTTCAAAGTTCGCGATATCTGTAAATCAAAAGGTATAACAGTTTTTTCAAGTAATTATACATTGTATGCAGATATAAATCGCAGGATAACTTCAATCTATTTAGAGTATGCTCCAGAGATTGAAGAATATTCAATTGATGAATCATTTTTATTTTTTGATAAATGTAATTGGTCAATAAAAGATTTTGAAGAAATTGGTTTTGAATTAAAACAACGGATTTATAAAGAAGTTGGTATTCCAATTTGTGTAGGTGGTGGTCCGACAAAAACACTTGCAAAGTTATATAACAAAAAAGCAAAAGAACATGGTGGAGTTTATATCTATGAGCCATCTAAAGTTGATGCACTTTTAGAATCTGTTGACTGTGGAACTATATGGGGAATTGGTCCAGCTCGGGCTAAAAAGTTAGAATACTATGGAATTAAAAATGCTTTAATGTTAAAACAACTTTCTTTGTATGATGCAAAAAAACTTTTAACAATCCAAGGAATGGATACTGTTCAAGAATTAAATGGGATAAGAGTTTTAGAAAGAGTTACAAGAGAAAAAAAAGAAGTGATAACTTCCAGTAGGCAATTTTCTGTAAAAGTTTATGACATTGAAACTCTTGAATGTGCAATATCTCAATATACAGAGCTGGCAGTAGAAAGATTAAGAAAACAAAAATCAGAATGCAAGGCTGTACAAGTTTATATTTCTACTTGCAATTTTTATTCAGATAATCCTGAAGAAAAATATTCAAATGGTACAGTTGTAGAATTTCCTCGTTATACATCATATACACCTGATATTGTTAATGCCGCCAAAATTGCTCTTTCAAATATTTTTCGTAATGGATATGGATATAAAGTTGTTATGATTACTTTATTAAATCTTCAACCTGCTCAATTACAAGGATATTTATGGATTGACCCAAAGGAAGATATTAAAAAGAAAAATCTTATGGAAACTGTTGATGAAATTAGTTCCACTTATGGTCGGCGCTCAATTACACTAGGTAAATCTTATATTAAAGACGGTTGGCAAATGAAAAGAGAATTTTTAAGTCCATGTTCTACTACTGATATAAATAATATTCCGATGGTTTGGTAGTATGAGGTAAATTATAGGTAATTGGTTAATTAGTAAAACAATGCAACATTGCACTTTTAATAATAAAGATAAGTAGAGAACCTGACTACTCTGGTTCATTGCTTCGCAATGTCAGTGTACCCCACACTGAAACCGACAAAAGTGCAACACTTTTATCAGTTTCGTTTGGGGCTCTGCACTTCGTTTGACCGCTCACTTCGTTCGGGCAAAGGTTTGACACCTTTGGAAACCGTCTTAAGGGGCTTTGCGGTCGCCCCTCAAAAAACTGTGCAATATTGCACTCTTGAACAGAGTGCTTATTGCAAGTTTTTTTTCACCCCGTCGTGCAAAATATCTCAATAATAAAGAGTTGAGATATTTTGCAATTTTCACTCATTCAATTCGTGAAAATCTTTTTTAGTAAAATAGTAAAAATTTAATAAGTATGGTATAATGTTTATATAGTTTTGTATTATCGGAAGAATGGAATGAGTAATTTTGCTTTTTTAAATACCTATTGGCCAGATTTTGCTACAATTATGAAATTTGCTGAAAATTATGTTTTTACAGATCCTGCATCTAGTAAAAATAAATCAGGTCTTTTTGTAGAATTAATGGTTCGTGAAATACTAAGAATTGAGAATATACCAGAACCAGAGGATAAAAAAGAAAACTCTCATTATAATAGAATTAAATTATTAAAGGATGATGGTATTCTTCCGTATGATGTAAATCAATGGATAAATCAAATAAGATTAAAAAGAAATGATTCTTCTCATGAAAATTTGGGTTCTTCTTCGGACGCTTTATTAGTTTTAAAATTTACTTATCGTGTTGCAACTTGGTTTATGCAAGTTTACGGTGATGGAACTTTTTCCCCAGAACCTTTTGTAGATCCTGAAAAGCCCAAAGTTATTCCTGATTATACAAAACTTGTGTTAAATCAAGAAAGAAAAATAGAACAACAGAATGAAGAAATTGCAAAATATGAAGCAGTTCTTGCTGAACACAATAAATTAATGGCAGAACAACAAGTTCAAATTGAAAGTCTCATAAATGAGAGAGAATCAAATAGGCAAATAACTCCACAATCAGCATTAACAAAACAAGAAAGACAAAATATATCCGCAATCGCTATTTCAAATACTAAACTTTCAGAAGACGAAACACGAAAACTTATCGATGAACAACTTCGACGAGTTGGATGGGATGTAGATACTCATAATTTGCGATATTCAAAAGGAACTCGTCCTCAAAAAGGGAAAAAAATAGCAATTGCTGAATGGCCTGTAAATTCTCCAACATCAAAAGATCGTCGTGCTGATTACGCATTATTTATTGATGAAAAATTAATTGGAATTATTGAGGCTAAGGCTTACGAAAAAAGTGTCTACTCAATTATAGATAATCAATGTAATGAATATGCCAAAAATATCAAAGAGGAAGATGAAAAATATTTACTTGGGAAATGGGGAAAATATCAAGTTCCTTTTGTTTTTGCAACAAATGGTCGTCCATATTTAAAGCAAATTGAAACTGAATCTGGCATTTGGTTTCAAGATTTAAGAAAAGAAACAAATAATCCAATTGCTTTACAAGGCTGGTATAGTCCTGATGAATTAATGGCAAAATTTA
>JAEIGA010014204.1_pt1 | contig 12117 bp, 24 predicted proteins | sample 9270691 | NCBI WGS metagenome assembly JAEIGA01 (sample SAMN17057246, study PRJNA624740) | gut metagenome | biome: biome; isolation source: fecal sample | host: Bos grunniens | place: China: Xizang | collected 2019
CTGAAAGAAGGATTATCCTTAAATAGATACAACGAACCGCTCAAACGCTCTGTAAGCCTACCTATTAAAATAAGGGTACAAACAAAACAAGGGCTTAAAACGCATTACAACGCGTCTCACGCGATTTTATTAAATGTCAACAAAAATTATGTTATCTAAAATTAAAGGTATTATCTAATTAAAGAATAGTCTCACATTCAACCACAACGCCACAAACAAGAAATAAATCCTAGTAAAACGGTAGGATTAAATTTGTACACACAATCAACATAATTGATGCACAAAAAATATTTATGTAGATTATGTGAAAACATTGATTCTAACTATTGACGGCCTTATAATTGTTCCTGTAAGGAACAAACACGAAAGTGAGGAACACATGAACACGAGCGCAAAACAAATTCTCCACATGAGCATGAGCGAGCGTTACAGTGAGTTGGCTGCAACTCATAACTATGTTTTCACGTTCACTTACGCGGGCAATTTCTACGCGCTGTTTCTGAAAGATGTTAGCGCCGATAAACTTCAGGCATTGACCAAACTTGATAAGGCTTCGCGTGGTGCTGGTATGGCTGTTCGTTTCAAGCCGACGAACAAAGACAAGTTTACGCTGGTGAACATGGGCGCTCAAGTCGTTTGCAGCAAGGTCTATTTTGATGAACTGGTTGCAAGCTGCAAATACAATAAGGGCGAAGTTGCAGAAATGGTTATCACCGAACAGGTGTTCGGTCAAACGTGGGTCAAAGATAGTGTCCCGTTCACGGTTGACGGCGATATAAACGCCGACGGCGTGAAATGGCAACACAAGCATGAGGGCGCGACGTTCTGCAACGAGCGCACGCTCCATAATCTCGCCAAGTAGGGAAATGGAGAAAATGTGGAGTCAGCTAATATAAGGTTGACTCCATAGTTCCGGTATAGTAATATGTTAGTGGTGGAAAAGGGGCATATAAAAATTTTTCCACAGATCTGCCGCAGATCATAAAATATTCCACCGGATTATGATCACGCCAGCGCAGGATCTGCATGTGTAAATCCTATGAATAAATATTTCTTATCGACAAAATAATAATATTATGTTATAATATAATTATCCAAGAGAAAGGAAATAAAATGTTGGAGTATGCGGCAATCGAAGAAAAGGTCACGGCAGACTTTGACACCTTTGACTTTGCAGATAAGCCGATGGAAAAGTATTGTGCTTATCATCGGACGAAGCACATTCAGATGGCTACTAATCTCACGCTTAATGCTTTCGCATGGAAAAGGTGCTACACGCTTGGCGAAGTTGATGATTTCATTCATGGCTTGAATCATGTGTTTTTTAACGGTGTTGGAGCGGGTCAGTGCTTTGAGTGGAGTAAGAGAAAGGATGATTAAATGAAGATTAATGTTACTGTGCGAGCGACGCAAATAACAGAGTACACCTATGAAATTACTGGTGTTAACTCTATTGAAGCCGCACAAAAATGTGCAATGCGAGCTGTTAACAAGCAGTATCAACCTAATGCTTGGATGTCTCACAAAGTTCCTTATCCTCCAACTCTTAGTGTTGGTACCTGTGAAATTGTAGAAATTGGTTAGTAGAGCGCCGGCGCCAAGTGTGAATATTTTATGAAGACTATTTACAAAATAACTAAGAATGTTATGATGTATTTAGTCAAGAGAAAGGAAAACAAATGGCAAGGAAAGAGTGGATTGGCGAATACTTTCTTTATGTAGAAAAGTATCACTCTTACAAAGATGAGTACATCTTTGATTCTGTTTCTCTTGGCAAGTGCCTTGGAAAAGATGAAGCGTGCGACAAAGCTGTTAACGTTCTTCTTCGAGATTATTCTAATGCTAAGGTGCGAGAAGTCTACATTTGTGATGGTTGGGGTCATCTGACTTACATGAGCTAAGGAGTCACCATGGAAAAGTGGGAAGTAAATGCAACTAAAGCACGCAGGATTACTAACGAAGCACCTATGCGGAAACTTCGGACGACAAAAGAAACTATTTGCAAGGATATTTCTTGCGCAGCTTACCTAGGTAAAAGTTCCTATGTTATTGATTTTTGTTATTATGAAGTTTCTTGTTTAGAAGATTGGACTAATATTTATAATTGGCTTCTTAAACTTGGATACACAGTAGGAGATGGTAGCGGATACAAACCAAACCCACATTTTACTGTTAAGTGGTAAGAGTTACCTTCGGGTAACTCCCCGCCGGCGGCAATTGTGAAGAAAAAATGAAAATTAAAATTATTCTTGCTTCCTGGAAATGAAAATGGTAAAATGGAATCATCCGAGAGAGAAAGGAAATGAAAAATGTTTTGGGTCATTCTTACCGCTGTTCTTATCACGATTGGTTGTTATTTCATTTGGGATTGGGCTTACTTTTCTCTTTTCACGTATCTTGGTGAAGCTGAAATCACCCCTGGAAAATGGGAAATGTGTTTCACCTATGACCTCATGACAATCCCCGCACGAATTGTGGCTGTTTTGTGTATGCTTGGTTCAACTCTGTTTTGTGTCTTGACTTGGTTCTTTGTTTGTGATATCATCTTTTTGTAAACAAAAAGAGAAAGGAAGATTCATGGAAAATAAGATTTATTTCGTAACTTGCGATAGCTGGTGCGGAGAGGGTAGACTCTTTGACACTGAAAGGGAAGCACGAAACGAAGTTGAAGACCGTCTAGCAGATGATTTTAGGATGGGTGAAACTAATAATGTTTACACCATTTATGAGGGTATCAGGTGCGTTTCCGCAGAAATTCCCAAACATGTCGAACCGCATTGGTTTTAAGGAGTAACTATGAGATTTGTATTTGATTACGAAAGAACTCTAATGCGGAGAGTCGTAATTGAAGCTGACCATTTAAGTGACGCTATTAGAGAGCTTGAAACGAAAATTGATAATCAAGAAATTGTTCTCGAGTTAGAAGACTTTGTATGCGCGGAAGTGCGGATGCCTCTTAAAGAGAATTTTTTCCCTCAGCTTCAAAAATTTGGAGAATCAGTGAAGGACACAGAAGACCTTGACATTCTTATTGATTGTTGGTAAAATAAAATTGTTAAAAGAGAGTGCGGGGATGAGCGACCGCACTTTCTTTTTTCTTGTCCGAGTTAATCTTGACTAACTCTGTGCCGGATCCAATTGTGAAGATTTTATGAACTAAAATTTTTCTTTCTTAATTGCTTATTTTATGATATAATATTTTTAGCAAAAAGAGAGAAAGGATAAAAAATGTTCGCAGACACCATCATCGCAATCATCTTTGTCGCAATCGCTGCTGCTGCTCTTGTTTGCAACGCTGACAAGATTGAAGATTGGCGCGACTCTGTGCAAGAACAAGATTTGAACTGGAGAGACTAAAATGGTAAAGAAAAAGAACAACAAAGTTCTTGTCATTTCTTCAATGGAAATTTGGGAAATGCGGAAGCCGCGTTATGATGCTTATGTTTGCGGGCATGGCGCTCATGGCTCTAAAGGTTATAACCGCCGCAAGATAAAAGAACAATTTAGGCGTGAGGAGTGGTAACATGCTCACCCGCAGAAACTTCTTTAAACTAAGCGCTGTTTGTGTAATGATTTTAGCACTTAATGAACAGGAGCCTCCGTAGTTAGCCTTGGTAAACTCCGATCCGGCGCAGCGTGTGAAGATTTTGTGGAGAGCTTGACTTTTCTATTGGAAGTGGTATTATTAAATCATCCAAGAGGAAGGAAATGAAATGAACACTTACTATGTTGAACTTGATGGCATTGACTATGGCGCGGCAGAGTATTACACCACAGATAACTACAAGCAACTTATCGACTGGGTCACAATGGACTTGGAAGAGTGCGGCGGAGGTCATGCAGATATTTTTGATGAAGATGGAAACTTTGTTGACATGATAGAGGTTTAAGGTTCAGTATCTAAAAACCCTGTAGGGTTTTGCAAGGGGCGCCCCTCGTGGTAGCCCCTATTTTTTGAAATGAAGTTAGCCAAAGGAAACTCTTTGCCGGTGCAATTTGTGTAGATTTTATGAAGTCATTGCTTTTTCTTTTCAAATAAATTATTATTGTATTGTCCAAGAGAAAGGAAAGAAATGAAGGCTATCTATTTTGACATGGACGGAACAATTGCTGACCTCTATGGTTATGAGGGATGGCTGGAAATGCTGCAAGCTGAAAACACAGAGCCTTATGAAAAATGCGGGGTTCTCGTAGACGCAGAAGAATTGCGGGAAGTGCTCAATCAGTTTATGATGCTTGGTGTTAAGATTGGTATTATTAGCTGGTCTGCTATGAACGGTAGCAAAGATTACAACAAGCGCACCCGCAAAGCAAAGAAAAATTGGTGTGATGAATTTTTCGCTGACATTTTCACAGAGTTTCATGTTGTAAAGTATGGTACTCCAAAGCACAAGGTAGCGAAAGAAAAAGATTCTATTCTCGTAGATGATAATGCGGAAGTGCGGCAAGCGTGGAAGGGTGAAACAATAGACGCAAACGAGAATATTGTTTTTCTTCTAAAAGAACTGCTGGAAAAGTTGACTTAGGTTAACTTTCCCGCCGGCTGCGAATGTGAAAAAATTATGAAAATAAAAATTTTTTCTTGTTTAATTATTTATTTTTTGATATATTAATCATGTAAAAAATAGCGCCTAACAGAAAGGACTTGCAATGTTTTGGTACAGGGTCTTTAACGATGGTGATTATCAAGATTTTGACACCTACGCAGAAGCAGAATCTTATTATGATTCATGTTTAACGCAAAGGTGGCAAGATTATAAAGATAATAATATCCTCGATTGGAAAGAGGATAAACAATGGTTTGACCTTTCCATTGTTAAGATGGAAACTATCCTTACTCCTGCAGATTAAAATCAAACAGTTACCCTCGGGTAACTTTCCGCCGGCAGAAAATGTGGAGGAATTGTGAAGTTAAAATTTCTTATTGACTTCAAAAGGGTTTCTTGATATTATGTATTTGTCAGAGAGAGAGCGGGAAAGAAAGGGAGTGGTTAAACAGGACAGGCCACACGGTAATCCTCTGAATTGTGGGCAGTAGGGGGAAGACCGCATTAGTCCCACCCCACCCTTGGCGACGGCCTGGTGCACAGCCTACAGCGTCAAGGGTGGGATAGTATTTTTTTTTGCTCTTAAAAAGTTAGCCAAAGTTGACATTGCGCCGGCCGCAATTGTGAAGATTATGTGAAGAGACTTGTTTCTCTCTTGGAAAGTGGTATTATTATCTTGTCATGAAAAACAAAGAAAGGATAACCATGACCCGCAAGAAGTATTACATGATTCTCGACACCGAAACCACGAGCAATGCTAAGATGGTCTATGATATTGCTTACACAATCATTAACCGCAAGGGTGACATCATCGAGCAAGCTAATTATCTTGTCAAAGAAATAATTGAGCATCCGTTTCTGTTTGGTATCTTGAAGCGTGACAAGTACAGCGCTGCAAAGTACAAAGAAACCTATGAAGAACTCTACACTCACAAAGCAATGGTGAAGTCTTTTCTTGATATTCGTCGCCTTATCCGTCGCACTGTTCGTGAGTATAATTGCCCCGTTATTGCTTACAATGTAGCTTTTGACACAACCGCACTTGACGGTATGGCTAAAGATTTGGGCAAAAAGTCTTTCTTTACTAAAAATACTAAGATTTGGGACTTGTGGAATGTCGCGCTACACATTCTTTGTGACTCTCGCAATTACACAAACTTTTGCGACAAGCACAATTTTATTAACGAGCGCGGAAATCGTCAAACGACAGCAGAAAGTGTGTATTGCTACATTAAAGATGACCCGAATTTTAAAGAGTCTCACACAGCATTGGCAGACACGGAAATTGAAGCAGAAATTTTGCTTGCTTGCTTGAAGCGTCACAAAAAAATGCACACAGAATTAGTAGGACAAGCTTTCCGCCACCCCGTCTGGAAAAAGCGTTGCAAAAAATAATTAACCTTTCTCTTGACCCCATCTAACGAAAGTTAGGTGGGGTTAACTTTAATGCCGGCGCAATAAACCCGGCTCCTAGTCGGCCGAAAAATTTTACCACACCTGAGCCACAAAGTCAAGAACTTTTTCTAAATCTTCACATCTTCTTCACAAAGATCCCACAATTTATGCCGGCGCGGCTTCCATAACCCCTGATCAGAGGCTTGTTTTTGTGTAGAAAAGATAACGAGAAAATTACACCAAAAGAAAGTTCTTGATTTCTTAAGCCACAAGAGTATAATAATAATTGTCAAGAGAGAGAAAGCCAAACAGAGGAAAGCTCACACTTGCCACGCGAATGCTAATCAAATGTGAAGAAACTGTGAAGCTAAAAAAAGTTCTTGACACTATCGAAGCAAAGTGCTAAGATAGTAAATGTCAGAGGGAAAGCAAAGGGTTTTCCCAACAAACCGCCAAAAGGCAGAAAGAAAGGTGTATTATGGCTGAGAAGAAGATGACCCGTAAGGAAGCTCTGGAGTTCGTGCTGGCTCTCCCTGAGGTTGAGGGTAACGCTGAGGTCGCTGAGGTTATCGGCAAGATTTATGCAAGCGTCACTCGCCCCCGTGTAAAGTCCGATGCTCCTAGTAAGGCTCGTATCCTGAATGAATCGCTTGCTGCAAAGTGCGTCGCTGCGATTCGTGAGCATGGCGAACCCGTAACGGGCAAGTGGCTGATTGAGCATGTCAACGGTTTGATGACCCCTCAGAAAGTCACGGCAGTTATGAAGATTGCCATCGAAAATGGCGAAGCTGTTCGCGAGAAGAACGGCAAGGTGATTACCTACAGCGCCTAATTCTAAAGGGTAGGACGAAAGTCCTACCCTTATTTTTTATCTAAGAGTTAGCCGAGGTTAACTTGTGCCGGATCTGCGACACTTTAGCACAGTAGAGTATTAAAGTATTGTGCCGGCGCGAGATGTGGAGATTATGTGGAGGTCTTGACACAATCCCCGCAAACTCTTATTATGTATTTAGTTGGTTATCCAAGAGAAAGAAGAAAAAAATGACCAAAAAGTTTTACATGGTGCTAGACACAGAAACAGTTGGTGACGCGCGGGTGCCTTATGACGTGGCGTGGGTAATTGTTGACCGTGAGGGTCAAGTTTATGAACGTTTTAATGCTCTCACCGCGGAAGTGCTGCAAAATGAAACGCTGCGCTATTTGGTCAAGAAAGATTCTTTTTCTAAGCGCAAGGCTGCATTTTATCTTGAGGGTGAACCCGCGGAAATTATGCCGTTTGAACGTATTAAGTGCATTTATGACTATCATGCTCATGTTTACAATCCCGTCGTAGTTGCTTACAATGCGGCATTTGATGTTAAAGTGCTCAACAATTATGCGCAAGTGCTTTTTGACATGCCGTTTTTCTCTGATGATGTAGAGATTTGGGACTTATGGAACATGGCTCTAAACACTGTTTGCGACAGCGGGAATTATGTTCGCTGGTGCATTGACAGCGGTTTTATTACTGAAAAGGGCAATATTTCTTGTTCAGCAGAAGCGGTTTATTCTTACTTGACTATGAACGGCGATTTTGAAGAAGACCACACCGCATTATCTGATTGCGAGATAGAAGCAAAAATTTTGCAAGCTGTTTTTGACCGCAAACAAAAGTTGCACACGGGTTACTGCTCCCCTGTTTTTCGTCAAAAAGTTTGGAAAGAACGACTAAAATGTAAGTAATTAAACGGGGCGCAATGCCCCGTTTTTTATTTTATCTAAAAGTTAACCTCGGTAAACTGCCCGGCAGATCGGCCGGCGACAATTGTGAAGATTTTGTGAATTAGAAAAAAGTTCTTGACCATGACCGCCGCAAGGTGTATTCTCTTATTGTAAGAGAAAGGATTAATTATGACCATCGCAATGACTGAAAAAATTGAAATCACCGAAGCCAAAGAGCGCAAAGTCCGTAAGCATGTGCGATTTGTTGAAAATCTCCAACTTTTGGGTCTTGCTCTCACGATTATTGGTCAAGTGCTTGTGCGGTTTGACCTTGCGCTTGTCGCTCAAAGCATTTGGCTTGCCGCAAACATTATTGCTCTTGGGCGTGACTTTTATCTGTATCGCCCCGCCGCAGACAAAATTAAAAATGCGGCTCTCACGGCTCTAACGCTTGGATTGGTTATCTCAATAGTCGTTTGTGGATAGGAGAAAAATTATGTATGCAATTTACTGTGACGATTATGGTATGCAAAAAGATAGATATTATTCTCTTGAGGAAGCAAAGCAAAATTGCACAGGAGATGCGGGTACTATTTATGAACTTAAACCCATTCTAGGATATGAAGAATGCTATGCCTATGATTTTTATGAAATGAAACAACAATAAAAACCCACTAATTTTAAGGGTTTTGCAAAGGGAATTCTCGAAAGGGGGGTTCCCTTATTTTTTCACTTAGAATTAACTTTAGCTAACTTTTAGCGAATCGCCGGCACAAAATGTGGAGATTTTATGAACCTATTGACACAGATAATTGTATCGTGTAATATGAAATCATCGAAAGGATAAGAGAAAGGAAACAAAATGGAGTTCATGCTGATTCAAGAATGGATTGACGAAGAAACTTTCGCTTTGTATGAGCAGCGAGTAGATTTTTTCCCAACTAAAGAAAAGTTATTTGAAGCTAAAAAGAAAATGGAAAAAGATTTTGCTTACCAAATTGGAATTGGCCGCTTGGTTCTCTCGCCCGCAATTGGTTATAGTTGGGCAGATGTGGACAGGCTCTTCTAAGTTGTGAAAAAATTGTGGAGAATGCGGGACCTCGCACTTGCGGGGTCTCGTTTGTGGTATCATCTTGTTGGGGGATACTAAAAACCGAACAAATGTTCGTTTTTTGTTCTGCCGGCGCGAAAGTTAACCGCCGGAAACTTTGATCACGATCAAGATCGGCCGCACTTTAGCACAGTAGAGTGCAACAGTAGCCATGATCATGAATTGTGGAGGAATTATGGAGGAAAAAATTGTCGAAAAAAGTTCTTGACTTCTAAGCACCAATGCCTTAATATTATAACTGTCAGAAGGGGAACGGAAAAGCCGAACCCCGCAACCCGCCCCAAGGGGCAGAAAGAAGGTTATCATGTCCGAGAAGAAAATGACCCGCGTTGAGGCTCTGAACATCGCCATCGCCACGTGCGAGAATGACGAAGCTTGCGCCATCCTGAACAAGATGGTTGAGCAGATGAGCAAGCCGCGCAAGAAGGCCGAAGGCCCGAGCAAGGCTCGCCGCGACAACGAGCGTCTCGCTCATGAGGTCGCAGAAGCCATCGCCGCCAAGGGCGAGCGCGTGACCTCTAAGTGGGTGACCGAACACGTGCGCGGTATTCTTACCCCGCAGAAGGCCACGGCTGTCGCCAAGGTCGGTATCGAGCTGGGTATCCTCACCCGCGAGAAGGAAGGTAAATCCATCTTCTATGATGTGGCCTAGTCCTCACCGAGAAGCGCCCCGCAAGGGGCGTTTCTTTTTGCCCTCAAAAAGTTAACCATGGCTAACGGCGCCGGATCCGCGCCGGCGTAATGTTAACCGCATTCAACAATTGATCCGGCACCGTGGTCGGGCGAAATTTTACCACGAAACCACGGCGTTGTCAAGAGTTTTTTTGAATCTACATATAATTTTCACAATTTCTCCCTAAAATGCCCACATTTTCTTCATTAAATCTACACAATTTTGTGGTATCCTATCAGGGGGGCTTCAAAAAGTTAACCTTAGTTAACTTATTTTTGCGTTCCAATTTTATTATATCACATTTTAATAAAAATGTCAAGCGCCCCGCACTATCTTCACAAAATCTCCACAAACGTGCAACACTTTAGCACAGTAGAGTGCAATAGCGAACATTTGTTCGAATTGACCGCACTCGGCAGAAAATTCGGCGCCGCCCTATACGGCCTCAATTCCGAGAACTGGCGGCTATACGCCCTCGCGCCAGAAAATCCTGAATCCCACTATACGATTTCACTTGACAGATTTGAAATTATATGATATAATTATTCTGAATATATATTTTTTTAAAAATTTTTCAAAAATAAAGAGCGCCGCATACGCGACGCTCTTCGAGAAAGGATGGGAGGTGTCAGGAGCCTCCCGCAGAAAGAAGGGCGGCGATTCTTCATCGCCAATACGCTGCTAAGTCTTCGGCTTACGCTTCTTACTTAGAGTCAGCTCATAATTGTCGTCACCAATCGAGAACGCAATAATACGCTCAATGTTGGTAACTTGTACATTTTTAACCTCCGCATACGCTTCAGACATATACTTTGACAGGCCTTCGATTAGCATACGCTTTACGAGGTCAGGTTTGCGGGTAGGAGCCTTGCGCTTGCCAGAGGACACCTTCCCCGCGTTGTTAATCCCGTTGGACTTGGCTTTTTCAGTCAACTCCCGCACAGTGGGATCAACAATATAACCTTCATCGCTAAGAAAACGATCAATCGTCTCCCTAGTGCTAAGACCCTCACGCTTACCTTGCGTAAGTACGTCTTCACTAATATTAACTGTCTTTTGGGTACCATCAATATTCGTAAAGGTGTACTTCATGTATTTCTTCCTTCTTTCTGGTGGGCCCGGTGGGACTCGAACCCACGACCCAAAGATTAAAAGTCTTCAACTCTACCTGCTGAGTTACGGACCCACACCGCTGGGCGCTCCATACGCGGGGAGCGCCCCAACCAAACTGCCGCGCCAGCCGTCGAACGATTTGCTAGGCGAGGACGAAGGTGTCCTTGTCCTTGGCCTTCTCGCCCTTGATGCGCTCAACGCGACCTTCGCCTTCCAGGCGACGGATCGCCGCAGCGACCTTCTGGAAGGAAACATAGCCTTCCTCGCCCTTCTCGGCGCCGTTGCTCAAACCAGCAGCGATCTCAGCATTGGTCAGCGGGTTCTCGAAGCCCTCCATAAAGGCAGCAACCTTCTCCGCAAACTCGATGGCAGCCTTGTTCACACGCGGCTTGCGGGGAGCACGCTTCTTCTCAAGCATACCCACGAGGATACCACGAGCCTCTTCATTCTCGATCTCAGCGATAGCGATCTCGAGTGCCTGCACCTGCGTCATCTTCTTCTCGGCCATTTTCTTCCTCTCTTTCTGCGACGTCCAGTCGCGGTCCTTGTTGCCGCAACCTTTTGTCGCGGCTCCTTATTTATACGGGAGGCCGTCCCGTGTTTACCTTTGTAAGACTTTGAGTTTTCTTCTCTCTCTCTTTCTTACATATATATTATAACATAAAAATTAATTTTTGTAAACGGTTTTCTTTTTTCTAGTTTAATTTTATTTTTTTCAAAAAACGCTTGAAAATGAAAATTTTTTCAAACATTTCTTGCGATTCAGAAATGAAAATTCAGAATTGAAATTCTTTTTTCTCATTTCCTTTTATATTTATATTATAATATAAAAATTAGTTTTTGTAAATAAGAAATTTTTTAAATAATTCTTTATTTTTTTATTAAAAAAACAATAATTTTATCATATTTGTTAAAAAAAATTAAAAAATGACCAGAACTTCAAGTCTTATTGCAGCAATAAAATTTCCAATTAAAATACAAATTGAATTCAATATGTACAATGAGATCGTACAATAAAATTTGAGACCTTTTTCAATATTGAAAATCCAATAGAAGATGAAGTTAGAAACGAAAATAGCGTGCGGGACCCGGCCCTATATGAGCCTGAACCCTAGGTCGAGGAGGGTTTTGGACTCGGTGAAAAAAAGAGTTGACGGCCCCGTTATTTTGTGCGCGCACCAACTCCTGCTCCAATTCCGGAGTCAGGTGTCCCACATGCTCGATGCCTATGATCTGGGTCTCCGCGCGGACCAGATTGTCGGTGATCTTCTGGGCCACCGCCTCGTGCTTCTCCGAAGCCGGGGTGATAACCAGTTCGGAAACCGTGATCTCGTCCACCACGGTACCGTTGCTGTCTTTGATGACCGCCGCAATTTCCCCATTAGGAACGACCTCGGGGGCGGGTTTTGCCTCCACACTGGGAGTAAAGTTATCAGCAAACGCAGGAACAGCCAGGAGCACCGCCATCATCAGCGTCAAGACACAGGTGAGAAAATGTTTCATTGGATGTCCTTCCTTTCTTCGTGTGACAGAATATAGTTTCCATATCTTCATGCCACAACAGAGGTCAAACCACC